>ENA-UONY01002791-UONY01002791.1-human-gut-metagenome-genome-assembly--contig:-CS9-NODE-2791-length-11795-cov-4.245911_pt1 | contig 11795 bp, 12 predicted proteins | sample MGYA00242465_ERZ724012 | MGnify/ENA metagenome assembly ERZ724012 | reverse complement strand
AGAAAATGTAAATAGTAAGATAGCTAAGAAGTTTCAAGTCGTGACACCGCATTGGGGGCATCTGCAATTGTGCACAAAAAATATGTTCCTAACCTGTGCAAAATTGGCAATTTTCCTGTCCAATTGCTGTTTTAAGGCTAGATATAGCATTTGGGCGGCACGTTTTAGCTGAATTTTTTATCTAATAAACTCAAAAAATGAGTTCCCTCTTGCGCGATCCTCCCAGCATTTCGTGGTCGGCGGAGGTTCGCGCGTGCTATAGGATCAGTGCATCATCCTGTTCATAGCGGAGGCCCCGGCCCATGGAATCGATTCTTGGACGCCAGTTACTTCCCAGGCGGTAGAAACGTACGGAATCCTTTTCCGGGTCAATGACTTTTTCCAGTTGCGCTTTCAAAGTGGTCAACTGCGCCGGGTCAACCAGCAGCTCAAAGACAGAATTTTGTACTCTGCAGCCTTTTGCCTCACAAATTTTCGCAACTTTGCGAAGCCGTCTGGCTCCCGTTGCATCTGTCGTATCAACATCGTACGACAGCACAATCATCATGTCTCCTCATCTCCAAACAAATGGTGGATATTCATCCATCTCACCACGTAGTACACGTGCCAGCAGCTGTGCCTGAGCGTGGGGAATCAGGCCAACCGGGATTTTCTCACCCAAAAATGGATGTGTAATAGTCTCCTGCTTTCGCTTTTGCCATGCTGCCACGACCGCTTTGCGGCCTGCCTCTCTTAGCATTACCGGCGCCGTGAGCTGGTCAAAGGACTTTTCCGAGATTTGCCCTCGGTGAATCAGAGCCAGCATTAACCGGTCACATAGCGGCGCACGCAGTTCCTCCATCAGGTCCAATGCTAGGGCCGGGCGACCGGGGCGCAATGTGTGCAGGAACCCCGCCGCCGGGTCCAGCCCCACCCCCTCCAATGCCGACTGCACATCATTTTTCAACAACGTATACAAGAAGGACAGTACGGCATTTACAGGGTCCTCCGGAGGCCTGCGATTTCTTCCAGAGAATTGGAATTTACTTCCACCCAGCATGGCAGGCATAGCTGAAAAGTAGGCTGCCGCCGCAACTCCTTCCAAGGCCCGCATGGAGTCCACAGAGGTACAATCCTGCAGCCGCCGTGCTGCCTCCGTCAACCGCTCAATAGCAGGGGTAATTTCCGCCTCTCTCCCCGGACGCTCCCTGCGCTGGCGCAGGAGAAACAGCTTGCTGTTGGCCAGCTTTCCCAGCAAAATGCTTCGCACCAGCTGGGTCCGCTGTGTAGGATCTTCCAGTGCTGCAAATTGCCGCCGCCGCAACAAAATGTTACCGGAAACCGGGCCCTGGACACGCCCGTAAAACCTGCCATATTCCGAGAGAAATACCAAGCTGATTCCGTGCTCCCCACAGAAGCCGATCAACGGTGTGGAAACCGTCACATTCCCGAAACAATAAATGGAACTGATGGTGTGGGAGGGAATCCGAACTTTTTCCACACCGCCAACCTTGACCGCAATGGTCTCGTTCTGCAAAAACAGATATGTCTCCGGAGTGAGAATATAAAGGGTATTTTGCAGCTGCTTCATAAAACGTCCTCCCGGGCAGTCTCCCAAAGATCTCTGCAATAGCTGGCGGCAGATCGCTTCCACCTCGGCTGACAGTCCTCCTGCATGGAGCATTTTTTACACTTTGCACTGTAATGCGGCGCCGGAACCTCCTGGCTGAGCAGCAGCTCCGCCACCGCTGCGGCCGTCTGGCGTGTCTTTTCCCGGAGCGCCTCGGTCAAAGCTACCTCATCCCGGCGGTGCGCATTCATATAGAAAATTGCTCCCGCCGGAATGACGCAACCGAACTGTTCCTCCAGACACATCGCTTGGGCGCAAAGCTGAATTTGGTACTCCTCCTCGTCCCGGACAACTCCATGCTTATATTCCACCGGATACAGCCGGTAACGGCCCGGGCCATAGGGCAGCTCCACACCATCCGGAATCTCCAAAGCCTCCACACAGTCACACTTCCCATTTACACCCAAGCTACGGGAAAATACCGGCAGCTCATATAAGTTCATCTGTCCGTTCCGTCGCTCGATCCGGGCAGTATGTACCCGCTCGTGCTGAGCACGACCGGCGGCAGTATCGGCGCTTTCCGTCCACAGCTGCTCCAAAGCCATCAGGCCACACCGCCGGGGACAATAGCCATACTGTGTCAGCCAAGACAGCGGGAACAGTTCCCGCTCCAGCTCAGCGGAACAGCTCTGCATCTTCCGGCACCTGATTCCAGGAGATCTCGCCGTAAGGCGAGCAGAGGAAACCTACATCGACCCCGGCCGGGCGTGCATCCAGGCGGATGCTCCCAGTGTAATCCCGGTAAGAACGGGGATACTCCACCTCTGGCCGCTTCTCCACCCGGACCATGTCAAACAGCTGGTAGGAGGGTGCACATCCCAGCCGGGCCTGCCGCTTGCGCTGGTCCAGGTCCGAATCGGTGCCGGTATGGCGGAACAGAATCAGCGGCGATACCACCGCCATCTCCCCCTTGCTGGAGGAACGGTCATGCTCGTACATATTCAAAATGGCCTCAAACAAAACCCGCAGGTCTTCCTCGTCAAAGCCTGTTTCCATGGCCAGATTGGCACTGATAAAGCCCCGGGCCTCATAGAGGCCGTAGGGGATAAACTGCTTGCGGCCCATAGTACGCAGGCTGTCCTCAGGCTGTCCATTTTCCCATTGCTCATAGTCAGCGGCCGTCTTGGCATTCTTTACATCCTCTGCCTTGGCCATCCGAGTGATGGAAATGTCTTGTGGCTGGATGGGGTCCAGAGACCGGGCAAAAGTCAGCTGGACTGGTCCCCGAACCTGTCCGGCATTGGGGCCCGTGGACATCACCGCGCCGAAAGTCCGCACGTCGTAGAACAGCTCGCAGGCAGCCTTTCTCCCAGCATATACCTCGTTCCTTCCCTTGGCTGAGAGCTCCACCTGGGCCAGCTCCTTGGCCCGGGCAATTCCGGTATTGATGTTGCTGGCGCTGCGAATCAGCATCTCCATACCTGCCTCCCCGGCATAGGCGGTCTGGACATAGTTGCGAATGCGGCGCTTGATGGCCACATCGGTGATGTAGCCGTGCAGATCCTGAGGGTCCATCCGGGGGGCGTTGCCCATGTCCGGGTCCCCATTGGGGTTGCTGTTGCGGCATTGGATGTAAAACAGGAATTCGTAACGATTGTCAATTGCCATGATGTTTTCCTCCTTATTTCTCTTTGGGTGCATACAAAGCGGCACGCTGCTGGTAATAGCCCAAGGCAAACTCTGTCTGCTGCTCCATGTTCATGACGCTCGGAATTTTCCGGTCTCCAATTTTCACTGTAATTTCCGAAATCTTGCTCTCAAAGTAGTACGCAAGTCCGGGCTCCAGCTTGCCCAAATGGTGCTGGGAGAGCTGGGCCAGCTTACCCATGGCAAACGCGGGATTGGCGCTGGCGGCGGTGTAGTACCGCTCTGCCACACCCACGCCCACCTCAGGCATCGCCTTACGCTGAATGGCAACGTAGACTGCCATTAACTGGCCACAATAATAGGCCACATCCCGAGTTGTTTCACGGTTACAGGTTGCTTCCATAGGGTGCTCATCTCCTCTCATTCTTTGCCTCCGGCAGAGCCAAGCTTTCAGCAGCTGGAATGCCAAAGTTTCCGTATCAAAGGGCGCCGTTCGCTTTTCCTCATCCGACTCCAGAAGGCTGGAGCGAATCCAGCGCAGAGCCCGGGCGGGAATTTCATCCGGTAGGGCTGTCCCATTCAAAATGGCGCTGAGAAGCCGCTGGAGCAAATTGGGCAGCTCCTCGTCCATCCGGCTCCAGACCTTCTTGGGGTCTCCACCAGGCTTCAGGAGCCGGATTCCCAAAGCTTTCAGCTTGGGAGGCTTGGCCCTACCCTGTCCGTTCCAGGAAATGAGGGATAGGTCCTCAAACCACTGCTTGATATTGTAGTAGAGGTCTTCATAGCTTCCCTCCTGCCAGAGGCGCACCATCATCCGCCCGTTGGCGCCAGACAGGGGCATGATGTAGTATCTGGCGTGGAGCCGCTCCGGCTGAGTCCCGTTCTCTATGGAGGAAATCAGGGCCTTCGCCGCCCGAAGAGCGGACTTTTCTTCCTCCTCGTCAGGTTCGGAGTCCTCGCCGCCATCCCACTCGCCCTCCAGCAGGATGGGAAGCAGGTCCTCTTCCTCCGAAATACCGCTGGAGTACCAGTGGACCAGTTTGGCGTTGCCCAACACTGGCGCCTTGGCAATCAGATCGGTAAGTGCTGCGTTGACAGCGGTCATCGCTTCCTCCGAAACGGGAGCATTTGCACTTTTCTTAAAGCCATAGGACTGAAAGGCATCCTTATCAAAGCAAAGAAACGCATCCCCTGCCGTATGACCCCCTACAAACATTAATCCGGAAACCTTGGGCACCGTAGCCAGGGCAGGCTTTCGCTCACCGGTAATGAGACACCTGGGGAGGACATCAGCTTCTTCCGGCGAAAACATCACCCGGAATTTCGTCCACCAGGGCAGGTAGCGTGAACTGGCCTCCAACGGAATCCCGTCTACCATAAATCCAATGGGGTCGCCACCTTTCAGCTTGTGTAGCACCAAAGCTTGGCCAATTTCCCGCACAGTGGCCCCATCCCGCAGGGCCTGGGCCACCACAAAAAACGCCGGCTCGTAATTGCCTCCATCCTCCAGCATAGACAGGAAAAAATCACGCTTTGTGGGAACATTTTGATCCCCTTTGGGATCATCCACTATCCCCAGTGGAATCTTGGCTTTTTCAATCAGAGGATTACAGTAGCGTGTTCCATTGGCTGCTGCACCAATGTCTGGCGCGTAGACCGCTGGAGCATCTTTTTCCCGGGTGTGAATTCCCAAAAACGCTCCCTCTGCGGAAAGCAGAACATAGGCCTTCACCCGCTTGGGTTTGAAGCCCGGCTGAGCGGCAAGTCCCTTATCCAAAGCGTAGCGGTACAATTCCGTCAGCATCCGCCGTCCCTCCTTCCCGGTTTCAGCACCAGCGGCGAATCGTAGGGAGGTACCTCAATGACCCCATGATCCATTTGCGCCCGGTAGAGGGAAACCGAGGGCTCCGCCTGCTTCCCTACCTTCCAAATGTTCAAATCAAATACGTCGTACACCATGAGCCCCAGGTCCAAGCTCTCCTGGATAGGCATTTCCCCAGTGGAGCCCCAGGTAAAATAGGCCGGAAATTCCCGGGCGCCCATCACCGGCTGGACGAACATCTGCCCTCTCTTCACCCGCCGCTCAAACTGGTTGTACAGTCGAATCCCAGGGTCGGAAAAGTCTGGCCGGGGTACCATCTGGGCCGTGATGCGGTAGCGCACATCCCGCAGCACCACAGACTGGCGCTGGGTACGGTCCTCCTCAATTAAGGGGCAGGCTTTCATGGGATTTCCCCGAGAAATATGAACCGTCTTCATTACACTTTTGAGCTCATTCCGTCTAAAAGTGGCATACTGGATCTTCTTCAGGACCTCAATCCGCTGCACCTGCCAGTAGAACTCTGCCGGCTTGGAATAGATCGACGCCAGCATCCCCCGGACCGCACTGGGCGTGGGAACCGGGTAGGTGATTCGCTCTACCTTTCCCTCCGGCCTGGAGAACAGCGCAAAATCACCCCACACTGTGATGGTTACTTGTGGACAATTCAAAATAGCAGTCACCTCATTTCTTCGTTAGTATGCAAAAAAACGGTCGTTTTCCAAAACTAAGCCTTGCTTTCTGTCGTAACCGTCCGGAATGCCCAGCAGATAATAGCCTGTCTCCACGGCCATCCCACCGTGTTCCCAATCCCGGTAGTACAGCGGTACACAGTACTGCCGGACCAAATCCCGCTGGAAGCTGGACACGGTAATCGGACCGGCCAGACGCATCAAGGCGGGCGTAAGGCCCTCTTTTTCATGGCGCTTCTCCACCTCCTGATACAGCTTCTCTTCCCCCGGACAGGGAACCACCACCTGAAGACCGGTATTTTCAATGATTTGATACGCCTTTTGCACCTCTGGAAAGTCCTCCGCCTCCACAGCCTGGCGCAGAGCACGCTTATCTCCTTCGCTTTGACTGTACAACAGCTGATAGTACTCCTCAATGTGACGCAAATCGTTGCAATCAATGGGGTGCCTGCTCGCCAGAATCCGGACGCAATTGGCCGCATTCTCATAGGCAGGGCTGGGATACAGCTTTTCCTCCTCCGGAACAAAGACAACCACCCGTCCAGCGGGGCTGTCCCCATTTCGGTTACACCGGCCCGCCGCCTGGATGATGGCATCCAACGGCGCCAGTGCCCGGAATACCACCGGAAAATCCAGATCCACGCCAGCCTCGATGCATTGGGTAGACACCAGGCGGCAGGGAAGGCCCGCCTGCATTCTCTCCCGAATTTCCTGGAGCACCGCCAATCGGTGGGCCGGGCAAAGGTCTGTGGTCAGGAAAAATGTACTCTCCTCCCCCGTTTGCTCCACCAGCCGCCGGTACAATGCCCGGGCATGAGCCCGCAGATTGACAATGGCGCAAGCCTGGTTTTCCTGCGCCAGCTCCCCCGCAATCTCGTCCAGCAAAGTTGGCTGCTTGAGCCGCCAATCAAAAGTCACCCGCCGTGTCGCAGCAAACAGTGCAGCCGGATCCGGCGCAATCTCCCTGGGCTGCCAGCTTAAACCCGGCCGGTAGCCAAACGAGGGCTGCGTTGCCGTGGAGAACACCACCGTACAGCCGTATTGGGTGCAGAGCAGCTTCACCGTCCGCAGCGTGGCATCCAGCAAATGGGGGGGCAGAGACTGGGCCTCATCCAGCACCAGAACGCTGTTTGCCAGCTGATGGAGATGGCGGCAGTCTGCAGGTTTCGCAGAAAACAACGGCTGAAAGAAGCCTACGCTGGTTGTCACAATACAGGGCGCATCCCAGCGCTCACTGAGCAGCCTGGACCGCTCATCCAGCTGCGCATTGCTGTGAATCTCCAGCAGGTCCGGTACCATCCTCCGGTAATCCTTCACATTTTGCTCAATGATGGCAAGAAACGGCAAGATTAAAATAATCCGGCGCTTTCCATAAATCCGGCAGTGTTCCGCCGCAAATGCAAAGAGACTTAGTGTCTTTCCCAGACCGGTGGGCGCCGTCAGGGTAAACAGGCCCGGCTCCTGGGCCGCAGCAGCAAGGCAATCGTCAAACAGCTGATTTCTCATGGCATTGAGGGCGCCTGCTGCTGTGGAGCCTTGTTTTTTCTCTACCTGTACCTGGTACAAACGTCGAAGGGCATCCTCCGGGTCCAGCTTAGGCCCTTGGTTTTGGAGCAAGTAGTCTGGCTCCCGGTGCTCTGCCGCGCTGGAATAATCCGCATCCACCAAAGCAGAAAAGAGGAAGCGCGTCCACAGCATCATCGCCAAAGATGCATCTTCCCCATTGGAAAACTCCGGCAGTGGCGGCGACAGCTTGGGAGGTGTAACAGCGCTCTTCCACTGGGATACGGCATCCCGGAATTCCTCCTGGCCAAAGAGGGAAAAGCTGCGCCCCTCCGAATCCAACCGGTCGCCCTCCCCCCGGAGAACCCGCTTCAGCACCCCGGCATCCACAAAAGAAAGCTCGCCATGATGTGACGCAATCACAGAAGCGAGAAATTTTGCCGCCCGGCTCTGTCCCTTACCGCCGCAGCTCCACCCGCCATAGGTTTGAAAAACAAGTGCTGCACCAGGGCCTGCATGATTCATATGAGTTTTCTCCCGGCGCAGCACTTGCTGAAAATCCTCGCTGTATTTTCCAAAATCGTGAAATTGCCCTAGAACTTCACCCCAGGCCCCATAGCCCAGAGGGCTCAAAAACTCCTGGCATAGTTCTGATGCACGGCTCAAATGGTGAAAAACCGTCTCTTTTTTGCCCTGTTCATTTGCACTTCTGGCATAGTATATATTCTCCATCTTTTTTTCTCCTGCCTTCCTCTTTTGATATGATATTCCATTTTCAGTGCAAAGTCAACAGTTTTCTTGCCCGCAGCAAATGCCTGTATATGCCAAGTATACATTGGTAGAAACCTTTTACGAAGTTTTTCTCTGTAGTTTTCATGCATAAGACAGACGGCATAACACCTTTTAAAGGTCCTTAGGGGCGCCGGTCCATGGTCCATATAGACTGGTTGAGGTCAGAAATTACTTGTCTTTCCATATATAAATCCCATTTACAGCATTCTGAAGAGCCAGTTTGTCGCTTTTTCTCCCGGACTGCCTCCATTTTACACAAAGCAACGCACATGCAGAAATTCTTCACCTGGATTTCTTTTTCTTTACTTGCAATCCAGCCCAATCTATGGCATAATAACAAAAATGAGAAAGGAGCCGCCGTGCCATGGGTCCCCAGATTCCCCAGCGTCTGACCGATCAAACTGCAGAGCGTCTGCTTCATATGATTGGCAGCGACCCGGCCTACCTACCTGGGGCCAAGCTGCCCAATGAGCCCCGGCTCTGTGAGCTCTTCGGTGTCAGCCGCACCACACTGCGGGAGGCCGTACGTTCTCTGGCCGCCCAAGGCTATGTGGAGGTTCGCCGGGGCAGCGGCACCTTTGTACTGGACCGGGCCAGCGCACCGGACATCGGTCTGCAGCGGTTGGAAAGCCTTCGTACCCGTCTGCGGGACCTGTTTGAAATCCGGATGATGATTGAGCCGCAGGCTGCCCGCTTGGCTTGCCTCCGGGGCACTGACGAGGAGCTCCGGGAAATTGCCCACCGGGCTGAATGTGTGGCCCGGGCCATTCGGGAGGGCAAGAATTTCACCCAACCGGAAGAAGCCTTCCATCAAGCCTTCGTAGCCGCCACCCATAACCCGTTTATGGAGCAGCTGCTGCCCATCATCCACAACGCACTCCATGAGACCTGGGCCGCCCTGGATGTGGAAGCTCTTCTGGCACAGCCTACCCTCCAGGACAACGAGCTGCTCATGGGGTTCCTTCAGCAGCGGGATGAAGAAGGAGTCCGGCACACCATGGCCGCCCACATCCGGCGCACCATCAACCTGCTGGATCAGGCAGGGTTCGGCAGCGTCTGAATTTTATCCGAGGTGAACATATTGATGCGAAAATACGTCCTTCGTTTTGTCGCGATCTCTGTTCTGTTCCTGGCGTTTCTGCTTCCCTTTAGTCCGGGAGCTCGTGCAGCAGACCTGGGGATGGAACGCAGCGTTTTTGAATTCTTAACTACAGAGCTCGGTCTCAACTCCGCCGCCGCCTGCGGCGTTCTGGCCAACATTGAAGCCGAGTCCAACTTTACGCTTACATCCTACGGCGACGGAGGCACCAGCTATGGCCTGTGCCAATGGCATGACGGCCGCTTTGATGCCCTGCGGAACTTCTGTCTGCTCCAAGGCTATGATTACTGGTCCCTGGACGGTCAGTTGAACTACTTGGCCTATGAGCTCCGAACCCGCTACCAGAGTACATACGCCGCCTTAAAGCGGGTGGTAAATACCTCCGATGGCGCTTATGAGGCCGGATACGCCTGGTGCGTCAACTTTGAAGTCCCGGCCAGCCGGGAGGAAAAGGGAGTCATCCGGGGCCGTACCGCTCAGTTCAAATATTGGCTCCGTTACGGCGACTCCAGCAGTGACTTCAGCGCCTGCGGAGGGATTACCTCCAATGGCTACAGCAGTTCCCTGTCGGACTGGACTGACACCAGCAGCAGCTTCTACTGGGAAGCAGAAGAAGCGCAGGAGGAAGTCACAGCTCCCATTTCCACGCCCTCCTCTGCCTCTCAGGTTCCGGCCGCCGAAGAGCGCAGCACCGAACCGGCCGCCGGTCCCACCGGGCAGACCGAAGCGCCCGCGAAACGCTCCCACCGGATTCCTCAGTTGCGGTATGTTCCCCACCATATGCCTGTTTCTCCCCCCAGCTCTGTGGCCTCCCCGGCAGAACAGCCCGGCTCTCCCTTGGCGTGCTTGTTCCTCTGTGCCGGAGAACCTGCCAAACGTTACGGTGTGCCTCAGCCAGAGGAGGGGGAACCTGAACCCTGCGAATGATCTGTGAATAAACCATCTCTTGGGGTCCGCCGCACTTGCAGCGGACCCTGATTCCATCGAAAGGCAAGGTATCCCAACCATGGATGAACAAAAGAAATCCCCTCCCACCGAGCCGGAAGAAACAGCCGTTCCGGAACAGAAGCCTTATGTCCCCCGGCCCAAATGGCAAGTTGCTGCGGCATGGTTTTTCCTGGTCCTAATGGTACTGGGTACTATCCTGTACTATTACTGGATCGCCTATCGATATTGATATGCGGATTTTAGGCATTGATCCCGGCTATGGCACCACCGGATTTGCCCTGGTGGAGGCCCATCGGGGCCTCCACCAGCTGCGCCAGTGCGGCGTCATTACCACCCCACCTGGTATGGACTTTCCCAAGCGCCTGGAAACCCTGTATCTGGACATGGACCAGCTTCTAAAGTCCGCCCTTCCGGAGGCTTTGGCCATTGAGGAGCTGTTTTTTGGTCACAATGTCACCACCGGTATTGGTGTGGCCCAAGCCAGAGGTGTCATCCTCCTGGCCGCGTCCCAGCGGGATATTCCTGTCTTTGAGTACAAGCCCATGCAAGTCAAGCAGGCCGTGGTGGGCTATGGCGGAGCCAGCAAGCATCAAGTCATGGACATGACCCGCCGGATTCTAAAGCTGGAGAGGCTCCCTCGCCCCGACGACGCAGCAGATGCCATTGCCATTGCTCTGTGCCACGCCCGCTCCGCCACCTCCCTGCTGAGCCAAGCCACAACAGCAGCAGGGCGATAATCGCTTTATATTGTGAGGTTTATTATGTTTTACTACTTACAAGGTTCCATCGCCATTCTGGAGCCAGGCATGGCTGTGGTGGATTGCGGCGGAGTCGGCTATGCCTGTGCTGTCACAGCCTATACCGCCGCGCAGCTGAAGCTCAATCAGACCGCCCGGCTTTACATTCACGAAAATATCCGGGAAGACGCATTTGACCTTTTCGGCTTTGCCTCCCGGGAAGAGCTCCGTTGTTTTCAGCTGCTTCTGGGCGTAAACGGAGTGGGTCCTAAGGCTGCCCTCGCCATTCTCTCCTCCGGGGGGCCACAGAGCTTCACCTTGGCCGTTATGACTGGGGATGAAAAGGCCCTGACCATTGCCCAAGGCGTTGGAAAGAAGCTGGCTCAGCGAATCATTCTGGAACTGCGGGACAAAATTGGCGGAGCCGCTACCGAGCTGGACTTCTCCGGCCCCATTCCGGCAGCATCCCCGGCAGGAGACAGCAACATCACCCTGGCCACTGCCGCCCTGCAGGAGTTGGGGTATTCCTCCGCCGAAATTGCCGCCGCCTTGAAGGGCTGCAGTGCCACCGCCAGCACCGAAGAAATGGTTCGCTACGCATTGCGTGCCATGGTGAACCGGTCATGAGCCTCCAGAAGCTGTCCGTCAGTCAAATTCCCGCCTGCCGCTTCTATCGGAAGCTCCGGTTCGTCCCATTGCCGGATTCTCTCACTCTGTTTTGTCCCTTGGAGCAAGGAGGAAGCACATCATGAGCATTGAATTTTCCCAGGAGCTGGACGCCCCCATCATCACTCCCACCCTGACCGGTCAGGACGCCGGGGAGGTGAGTCTGCGGCCAAAGCTTCTGGCAGACTATACCGGTCAGGAGAAAGCAAAAGGAAACCTTTCGGTCTACATTGAAGCCGCCCGGCGGCGCGGAGAGCCTCTGGATCACACGCTTCTCTACGGCCCTCCTGGCCTGGGCAAAACCACCTTAGCCGGAGTTATCGCCAACGAAATGGGCGTAAAC
>ENA-UONY01002785-UONY01002785.1-human-gut-metagenome-genome-assembly--contig:-CS9-NODE-2785-length-11834-cov-3.956788_pt1 | contig 11834 bp, 9 predicted proteins | sample MGYA00242465_ERZ724012 | MGnify/ENA metagenome assembly ERZ724012 | reverse complement strand
GATGCGATAATCAGCATGAAATTACAGGAGGATTCTTTTCATGAAAAATATTTTGTTCGTGGCTTCAGAGTGTGTACCGTTCATCAAAACAGGCGGTCTGGCGGATGTAGTAGGTTCTCTGCCGAAGTACTTCCCGAAAGAGTATTTTGATGTGCGCGTGGTGATTCCAAAATACGCAGGAATCAAAGAACAGTTTAAAAATCAGATGCGGTATGTGACAAACTTCTACATGGATCTGAACTGGAGACAGCAGTATGTCGGCATTTTCGAGATGGAATATGAAGGCATCAAATTCTACTTTATCGACAACGAGGAGCATTTCGGAGGAAGCACTCCATATGCGGGCATGCCGTGGGATCTGGAAAAATTTGCTTACTTCAGCAAAGCAGCGCTTTCCATTTTACCGACCATCGGCTTCCGCCCGGACCTCATCCACTGCCACGACTGGCAGACCGGTCTCGTTCCGGTTTACCTGCACGAGCGTTTCCAGGCAGATGAATTCTATCGGGGAATCAAAACCGTCATGACGATCCACAACCTGAAATTCCAGGGCATCTGGGACCGCAAGACGATTCAGAGCATTACCGGCCTTTCCGACTACTACTTCACACCGGATAAGCTGGAGTTCAAACACGATGCCAGCTACTTGAAGGGCGGTCTGGTTTACGCAGATGCGATCACCACCGTCAGCAATACATACGCGCAGGAGATTCAAACCCCGTTCTATGGCGAAGGACTTGACGGTCTGATGTGTGCAAGAGCAAACGATCTGCGCGGTATTGTAAACGGACTCGACTACAATGAGTGGAACCCGGAGACAGACGCTCAGATTGCAAAGAATTTCAATGTAAAGAACTTCCGTAAAGAGAAAGTGAAAAATAAACTGGCACTGCAGGAGGAGTTAGGACTCGAGGTCAATCCGAAGACGATGATGATCGGTATCGTATCCCGGCTGACCGATCAGAAGGGCTTCGACCTCATCAGCTATATGATGGATGAGATGTGCCAGGATGCCGTACAGTTTGTGATCCTTGGAACCGGCGAGGAGCGCTACGAGAACATGTTCCGCCACTTCGCATGGAAATACGACAAGAAGGTTTCGGCAAACATCTACTATTCCGATGCAATGTCACACAAGATCTATGCATCCTGCGATGCCTTCCTGATGCCGTCCCTGTTTGAGCCATGCGGACTCTCCCAGCTCATGAGCCTCCGCTACGGAACCCTTCCGATCGTCCGCGAGACCGGCGGCCTCAAAGACACCGTAGAGCCGTACAATGAGTACGAGGGAACAGGAACTGGATTCAGCTTCACAAACTACAATGCGCATGAGATGATGGGTACCGTGCGGTACGCAGAGCGCATCTATTACGACAAAAAACGCGAGTGGAACAAGATGATCGACCGCGCAATGGCACAGGATTTCTCCTGGGCGAATTCCGCAAAACAGTACGAGGAAATGTACAACTGGCTGATCGGATAAGCTGGTCTGCATTCTGAAAAATAAGAAAAAAATCCCGAAATGGCAGAAGAGGAAAGAAAAGCCGTTTCGGGATTTTTTTGCAGTATTTTTGGGTTGCGGCAGGAGAGTGGAATATGCTACACTTGTGCATAAGGATATATTCGAAGTAGCTCCGGTGCAGAGGATTTGGGGGCTGAAAAAAGACACAAGAAAAACAGTTGACAACAAAGCAGATTTGTAATAGTATGTATACAGAAGCGAACGAACGTTCGCATGGTAAGGAGAATATTCAGTATGGGAAATAATAACGAAGATAAACTGCGTGCACTCGATGCCGCACTTGGACAGATTGAAAAACAGTACGGAAAAGGAGCTGTCATGAAGCTCGGAGATTCCGCAGCAAACATGAACGTGGAAACCATCCCGACCGGCTCTTTAAGCCTGGATATCGCACTCGGCCTTGGCGGTGTGCCGAAGGGAAGAATCATCGAGGTATATGGACCGGAGTCTTCCGGTAAAACAACCGTAGCGCTCCACATGGTAGCCGAAGTACAGAAACGCGGCGGAATCGCCGGCTTCATCGATGCAGAGCATGCGCTCGATCCGGCCTATGCCAAAAACATCGGTGTTGATATTGAAAACCTTTATATCTCACAGCCGGACAACGGCGAGCAGGCACTTGAGATCACCGAGACGATGGTCCGTTCCGGTGCGGTAGACATCATCATCGTGGACTCTGTTGCAGCCCTCGTTCCAAAAGCCGAGATCGACGGCGACATGGGAGATTCCCACGTCGGACTGCAGGCGCGTCTGATGTCTCAGGCACTCCGGAAACTGACTGCAGCGATCAGCAAATCCAATTGTATTGTTATCTTTATCAACCAGCTGCGTGAAAAAGTCGGTGTCATGTTCGGAAATCCGGAGACCACAACCGGCGGCCGTGCACTGAAATTCTATTCTTCCATCCGTCTCGATGTCAGAAGAATTGAAGCCTTAAAGCAGGGCGGAGAGATGGTCGGAAACCGTACCAGAATCAAAGTCGTGAAAAACAAAGTAGCTCCGCCGTTCCGCGAGGCAGAATTTGATATCATGTTCGGAAAAGGAATCTCCAAAGAAGGAGACGTTCTGGATCTGGCAGCTTCCGTCGGCATCGTACAGAAGAGCGGCGCATGGTTCGCATACGGCGGCGACAAGATCGGCCAGGGACGCGAAAATGCGAAAGCATACCTGCGCGAGCATCCGGAAATCATGGATGAGATCGAGCACAAAGTGCGCGTGGCTTACGGCCTGATCAAGGAAGAAGCGCCGGAAGGCACAGAGGAAACAGCAGCAGTTCCGGAAACCGAAGGAGACGACGAATAAATGTTTGTGACAGAGATTCGTCCTCTGAATAAAAAGAAATCACGGATCCTCTTCAATGACGGAGAGGATCTGGTTCTTTATAACGGGGAAATCCGCGCTTCCCGCATCAAAGAGCAGGAGGAGCTTCCCGATGAGGTTTACGAAAAGCTGGCAGGGGAAGTGCTGACTAAAAGGGCCAAACACCGCGCGATGTATCTGCTGCTCGGACAGATGCGGACGAAAAAAGAGCTGGAAGATAAGTTACGAAAAGACGGCTATCCCGAGAGAGCCATTGAAGAGGCTGTCTCGTACGTGGAGAGCTTTCACTATATCGACGACCGCGCATACGTGGAGCAGTATCTTGCGGGCAGCGGTGCGAAAAAAGGGAAAAAGGCAGTCCTCTATGCGCTGGCACAGAAAGGCGTGGACCGGGAACTGGTGGAATCCGTCCTGGAAGAGCAGGAGGATGCCCGCGATGAGTATGAACTTGCAAAAAGTGCCGCCTTCGCAAAGCTCGGCACGCCGCACCGGCTGGATGAAAAAGAGTACCGCCGTGCTGCCGGTTTTCTGACGCGGAAGGGATTCGGCAGTTCCGAAATCCGTCGGGCACTGGAAGAATACCAAGATTCCGCTGACGAAGAATCCTGAATATTCCCGGCGATTCCGCCACATGCCGCGAAATTATGTGCAATAAATTACATGAATATTTTTAAAACATTGACAAATTTGTGAAAACAGTATAAAATTGTAGTGTTGTAAATGTGCAATGAAAACTAAATAAGGAGGTGCTCCGGTAATGAGTACAGGTATTACAATTCTGCTGGTATTCATTGCTGTAGTAGTCACGCTGCTTATTGCGGTTCCTGTTACCAGGAAAATTGCTGTGGACAATAAAATCAAGCAGGATGCTGAAAAAATTGGCACAGCGGAAGAAAAGGCGAGAAACATCATAGATGAAGCACTGAAAACTGCCGAAACTAAGAAACGGGAAGCCCTGCTGGAGGCGAAGGAGGAGTCTCTTCGTACGAAGAATGAAGTAGAAAAAGAGACCCGAGAGCGCAGAGCGGAACTGCAGAAATATGAGAAGCGCGTTTTATCGAAAGAAGAATCTGTAGATAAAAAAGCGGACGTATTGGAGCGTCGTGAAAACGAAATTGCAGCAAAAGAGGCAAGCGTCAGAAAGAAAGAAAAGGAAGTAGACGGTCTACACGAAAAAGGAGTACAGGAACTGGAAAGAATTTCCGGTTTTACCTCCGAGGAAGCAAAAGAGTATCTGTTAAAATCTGTGGAAGACGAAGTAAAAATCGACACAGCAAAGCTCTACAAAGAGCTGGAGAGCAGAGCAAAAGAGGAAGCAGGCCGTAAGGCAAAAGAGTATGTGGTAACAGCTATTCAGAAATGTGCTGTCGATCACGTATCCGAGAGTACCATCTCCGTGGTACAGCTTCCGAGCGATGAAATGAAAGGCCGCATCATCGGTCGTGAAGGACGAAACATCCGTACACTCGAAACCATGACAGGCGTTGACCTGATCATCGACGATACACCGGAAGCAGTCGTTCTTTCCTCATTCGATCCGATTCGCCGTGAGGTGGCAAGAATTGCTCTGGAAAAACTGATCGTAGACGGAAGAATCCATCCGGCCCGCATCGAAGAGATGGTAGAAAAGGCCCGCAAAGAAGTAGAACAGAATATTCGCGAGGAAGGCGAGGCAGCCGCACTGGAAGTCGGTGTACACGGACTTCATCCGGAGCTGATCCGTCTCCTTGGAAGAATGAAATTCCGTTCCAGCTACGGACAGAATGCATTAAAGCATTCGATCGAGGTAGCACAGCTTTCCGGTCTCCTCGCAGGAGAGATAGGATGCGATGTCCGCATGGCAAAACGTGCCGGACTGCTTCATGATATCGGTAAATCCATCGACCATGAGGTAGAAGGATCTCACATTCAGATCGGTGCAGATCTCTGCAAAAAGTACAAAGAATCTCAGATTGTGATCAACACAGTAGAATCACATCACGGGGATGTAGAGCCCCAGTCTTTGATTGCATGTATCGTTCAGGCAGCGGATGCAATTTCCGCAGCAAGACCGGGTGCAAGAAGAGAAACACTCGAAACATATACCAACAGATTAAAACAGTTGGAAGACATCACGAATTCGTTCAAGGGTGTCGAAAAATCTTTTGCTATTCAGGCTGGTAGAGAAGTCCGCATCATGGTTGTTCCTGAGCAGGTATCCGATTCTGAAATGGTACTGCTCGCAAGGGATATCTCGAAACAGATCGAAGCTGAACTGGAATACCCGGGACAGATCAAGGTCAATGTTATCCGCGAGAGCCGTGTAACGGATTACGCGAAATAAAAGACTTTCTACGAAACAATTTAATAACGAAATCAAAAAGAGGCTGTGGACATGAGCAATCATGTTCCACAGCCTTTTCAGTGTGTATAAGAACAGTAAGTTTCAAAAGAATTTATACGTGCCGTATCCGGTTCGAGCGCATTTTCTGAGGTGTAGAGCCATACAGCTTTTTGAAGGTCCGCATAAAAATTTTGTAATTCGACAGCCCGTTTTTCTCCATCAGTACCGTGATCGTTTCGTCGGAATTCTGTAAATCTTCGTACAGGTGCATCGTGCGCACATCGTTCAGATATTCGAGAAAGGTCTGTCCGGTATACTTTTTAAAGAGCCGGCAGAAATACTCCTTCGAGAGCGCCAGGGAATCCGCGGCTGTTTCGAGGCTTAACGGTTCCGGGTAATGCACTTTCACCCAGTTCATAACGTGTGTCACGCGCTGCAGATCGCGCTGTGAACCCGTGAGGGATGCCGAAGGGATCTGGTGGGAATACGACCGGCAGAGATGGTACAGAAATTCGTACAGTCGTGAGGTAAAGAGAAGCTGGTATGAATCGGAAGGATTCTGCCGGATCTCGTTCATCTCCGAGAGCAGTGCGCGGAGCGGAGCCGGCTGTTCCGAGCAGGGAATGATCGTGTCGAAACGCATCGTATCAAAGTCCGGCAGATATTGGCGCATCTGGCTTGCGGAAATCTGCAGCAGAAGATATGTACAGGTGTTGGAGCGCGTCATATGGAGGTCGCCGGAGTTGATGATAATCAGATCGCCCTCGTTTAACCGATACTCCGTTGCCTGGACAATCGCGGAAAACTGTCCCCTGATCAGATAGAGAATTTCCACATATTCGTGCCAGTGCGCCGGAAAAACAAAAGCGGGCGCATCCTGCAGCTCAAAACGGACGTGCAGCAGATCGGTTTCGTGTATTGTTTCGTAAAAGCAGGATTCCATAAGTACCTCCAGGATGTGATAGAAATATACGTCAATTATAATCAAAAAAGATAAGAATATTGTACCAGAAATTGGGCGAAATATCAATATCAACCAGAGAAAGGACAAGAAAGGAACTAGAAGTTACACGAAAAAGGGAAGATAATGGAGACATTAGCACGAAACAAAGTTTGGGAGGAACAAAGACATGAAAGCAAAGGTAAGAACCTTTAACGGAACTACATCTCCGGAAGTAACCCAGCGTGAAACAGATCACCGCAAACTTGCCCGCGAGGCAGCAGCAGAGGGATTCGTTCTTCTGGAAAACAAAGATCATTTCCTGCCGCTGGCAAAGGGCAGCAAGGTAGGTCTTTACGGAGCAGGTGCGATCCGCACCATCAAAGGAGGCACCGGTTCCGGCGATGTCAATGAGCGTGACAGCGTTAATATTTTCCAGGGCATGAAAAATGCAGGCTACGACGTAACAAGCAGTGAATGGCTGGAGGATTACGATAAACTCTACGTACAGGCAAGACTGGACTGGAAAAATGAGATTTTCACAAAATTGAACGGAGACGACACAAAATTCTTTGATGCGTACTCTGCAACCCCGTTCTTTATGCCATCCGGAAACCCAATCGATGAAGAGAAAGCAGCAGCCGACGGTGCAGACACCGCATTCTTCGTTCTGGCACGTATCGCAGGAGAGAACAAAGACCGTTTTGATACGGAGGGTGACTACTTCATCTCCAAAGAAGAGAAAGCTATTCTGGCACAGGTTTCCAGATGCTATAAAAACGTTGTTCTTGTTATCAACACCGGCGGCCTGATGGATCTGGCATTCGTAGAAGAATTTGACAATATCCGCTCTATTTTACAGTACGTACAGGCAGGCCAGGAAGGCGGAAATGCATTTGCTGATGTTGTAAGCGGCGATGTAACCCCATCCGGAAAAATGACAGATACCTGGGCAAAAGATTACTATGATTATCCGGGTGCAGAGGTTTACAGCTACAAGAGCGGCGACCTCATGAAAGAAAAATACGAAGAGGGTATCTTCGTTGGATACCGTTACTTCGATACCTTTGAAGTACCAGTCCGTTACTCCTTCGGTTACGGTATGTCCTACACCGATTTCGAGATCAGAACCGATGACATCAAAGTAAGCGGCCGCGGTATTATTAATCCGAAAGTAAGCGTGACTGTTACCGTCACCAACACCGGCGATACTTATGCAGGAAAAGAAGTTGTACAGATCTACGCTTCCTGCCCGCAGGGCAGACTGGTGAAAGAGTTCCGCCGTCTGGCAGGCTTTGGAAAAACAAAACTGCTGGCTCCGAAGGAATCCCAGACCATGACCATCACCTTCCCGCTGTATCAGCTGACTTCCTATGAGGAGGAAAGCGCATCCTGGATTCTGGAGCCGGGCATGTATGGTATCTGGATTGGAAATGATCTGAATACATCTGTTCTCTCCGGCGCGCTGGAGCTGGACGAGAAAGCAGTCATGACAGCGTGTGAAAATATCTGCCCGCTGAAAGAGGAATTGAATGAGATTGTTCCTGATGCAGAAAAAGTTCAGGCAAGAGAGGCTGCATGGCAGAAGGAAGTAAAAGAAAAGAGAATGAGCGTGATCGAGCTTAAAGCATCTGAGATCCCAACTGAGAAAGTAGATTACCAGCCGGTACCGGAAGAGCTTCCTGGAAAAGCAGGAAAGATTGTGGAATCCCTTTCTGTGGATCAGCTGGCACTCCTTGCAACCGGTGATCCGGGAAGAGCACAGGGCAACGCGCTTGGCTCCGCAGGAATTTCTGTTCCGGGAGCAGCAGCGGAGACATCCCCGTGTGCTTCGGAGGAGCCGTGGAATGTAACCACGATTGCTCTGGTCGACGGACCTGCAGGTCTTCGTCTGAAGAGAGAATACCAGGTAGACAACGGAGAGATCGTAGCGAGCGATTTCCTGGCGGCACTGGAAGGCGGATTCTTCAGCAAACCGCAGGAAAAACGCGGAACAACCTATTATCAGTTCTGTACCGCAATTCCGGTTGGAACACTTCTGGCACAGAGCTGGGATGTAGAACTGATCAAGAGAGTCGGCGAGATGATCGGCCATGAGATGGAGCTGTTCAACGTAACACTGTGGCTGGCACCTGGCATGAACATCCACAGAAATCCGCTCTGCGGAAGAAACTTTGAATATTATTCCGAGGATCCGCTGCTTGCCGGTATGATGGCGGCTGCTATGACGCTCGGTGTACAGAAGGTACCGGGCTGCGGAACCACGATCAAACACTTCGCATGCAACAATCAGGAGGATAACCGTATGGGCTCCGATTCCATCCTGTCCGAGCGTGCACTGCGTGAGATCTATCTGAAAGGCTTTGAAATCGCAGTCAAAGATGCACAGCCGATGTCCATTATGACATCTTACAACCTGATCAATGGTGTACACGCTGCAAACTGCTACGATACCTGCACGAAAGCAGCGAGAGATGAGTGGGGATTTGCAGGAGCTATCATGACCGACTGGACAACCACCAACGTACAGATCCAGGGCGAGTGTACGGCAGCGGGCTGCATGAGAGCCGGAAATGACATGGTAATGCCGGGTCTGCCGGAGGATCACGAGAACATCAAAAAAGAACTTGCAGATGGAACTCTGACGATGGCAGAATTGAAACGCTGCATCTATAACACGGTAAATATCGTACTGCAGTCCAATATGTACGAGGGCGCAGTCAGCTACCTTGATCAGTTCGATGATCTGGATACCTATCTTGTCGTGAAATAAAAGAAGTGAAAAATATCTTATGGGGATATACAAAAAGCAGGGTTTGAAATGAACGGACATTTCGGTGCGTGAGACATTGGGGGACCCTGAAAAGAGGAAAGAAGTGCCATTCGCAGATGGGGGTCTGCGGAGCAGGCACTTCTTTTACGTATATTGTCTATGAACCGTGAATACATTGACAGTAAGGCAGAAAATAAGGAGGCGCAAAAAGCAAATGAGAGAACGGGATGAGAATGCATATATTCGTTTTTTTGCCCTCTGGTTTGCGGCCGGTATGACCCTCGGTGTACTGCTGCTGCTTGCGGCATCCCACACGGGAATGAAGGAGGGAAATAGCGTCCGCCTATTTCAGGCGGAGGCGTTTTTTGGAAGAAAAATTTCCGCAAAGGCCTGCTTTTCCTATCTTCTAAAGGTACGGTTAGCACCGGCATTTGCGGGACTTCTCTTTGGATTGACGGCAATCGGTGCGTATTTTGCCACTGCTGCCGTTTGGGCATATGGTTTTCTGTGTGGCGTCTTTCTCTCGGCTGCCTATCTGCAGAACGGAATGGCAGGTCTTTTATTCTTTTTTCTGGCTCTTTTTCCGCAGATTTTCCTCTACCTTGCCGCGTTATTTCTGATGGCTGCTGCGTGCAGCCGGATGGCAGAGACGAATCACCTTGCCGGCGGCATACAGAAAAAGGAATATTTTTGCTTTGGCGTGCGCTACTTCTTTGCACTGATCCTGCTTCTGTGGGGTATTCTGCTTGAGAGTTATGTCAATCCGTGGTTTCTTGCGAAAATCCTGTAAAAACGGTCGGAAAAGGGAATTGCATTTTTGAAAAAACGTGTATATAATTAAAAGCATTGTTACCCTTTATCGGGCAGTGAGAGGGAGAAAAAAGCAAAAAGGAAAAAAGCTATGCAGGAAACGATACAGTCATTTACGGACTATCTACAGACGGAAAAGAAAGCGTCAAAAAATACAGAAGTCTCCTATCAGCGCGATCTTCGAAAGCTGGCAGTTTTTTTGAAGGAGCACGGAATAGAAAAACCGGAGCAGATGAATGCAACGGTTTTAAATTCTTATTTATTATATCTGGAGCGGGAACACTTCTCCCCGGCAACGATCTCGCGCAGCATTGCGGCGATTCATATGTTTTGCCAATATGCGTGTCAGGAGGGAAAAATGGTATCTGACCCGTCGAAAGCACTGCAGCCACCGAGGGTTGAGCGGAAAATGCCGGAGATCCTTTCCATCGCAGAGGTCGATCTGCTGCTTCGCCAGCCCAAAACCGACACGCCAAAGGGTATCCGCGATAAAGCAATGCTGGAAATGCTGTATGCGACCGGTATCCGTGTCAGTGAGTTGATCCATTTGAAAACACAGGATGTCAATCTTATGATGGGCTACATCACCTGCCGCGATGAAAAGGAGCGGATCGTTCCGTTCGGCGGACCGGCGAAAAAGGCGTTGGAGCAGTATCTTGGGAGTGCGCGCGCAGCCCTGATGCATGGACGGGATGATGATGTATTGTTTGTCAACTGCTCCGGAGGTTCGATGAGTCGTCAGGGATTCTGGAAAATTCTGAAATCCTATGCGAAATCCGCAGGCATTACTGCGGATATTACGCCGCATACCCTGCGTCATTCGTTTGCAACCCATCTGCTGCAAAACGGTGCGGACTTAAAGAGTGTCAGGAGATGATGGGACACGCCGATATTTCGACGACGCAGATGTATCTCCACCTTGGTGTGAATAAAATCAGGGATGTGTACCGGAAGGCACATCCGAGAAAGTAAAGGTGGAACAGAAAAGTAAAACGATAGAAAAACCTCCGCCGCAGACTGGTGAAAAACTGCAGCGAAGGTTTTTGATGTTTTTAGGGTGTTGAGAAAATTTAGCACTCCTCAGCGATATCATAAATCAGGCGTTCGGTCTGATCCCAGCCAAGGCACGGGTCAGTGATGGATTTACCATAGACATGATTTCCGCATCCGATTTTCTGATTGCCAGGCTCCAGATAGCTTTCGATCATAACACCTTTTACGAGACTTTCGATATCCTTGTTGCATCGTCTTGTGTGCAGAACGTCTTTGACGATACGGATCTGCTGCTCGTATTTCTTTCCGGAGTTGGAATGGTTGGCATCGATGATGGTAGCCGGGTTTACGAGATGTGTTTCGTTGTATTTCTCCAGCAGAAGCTGAATGTCCTCGTAGTGATAGTTCGGCACGGAGTTGCCGTGCTTGTTGGTCGCACCGCGGAGAATGGTGTGCGCCAGCGGATTTCCGCTTGTCTTTACCTCCCAGGTACGGTAAATAAAGGAGTGGGAGCCCTGTGCGGCAATGACGGAGTTGATCATAACAGAAAGATCACCGCTGGTCGGGTTTTTCATGCCGGCCGGAATGTCGATGCCGGAAACAGTCAGACGGTGCTCCTGGTTTTCTACGGAACGTGCGCCGACCGCAACATAGGAGAGAATATCGGACAGATAGCTCCAGTTGGACGGATACAGCATTTCGTCTGCAGAAGTCAGATCAGTCTCTTCTACTACACGCATATGCATTTTACGCATGGCGATCAGGCCGTGCAGCAGGTCCGGCTTTCCTTCCGGGTCCGGCTGATGAACGATACCTTTGTAGCCTTCACCTGTGGTACGCGGTTTGTTGGTATAGACACGCGGGATGATGATCAGTTTGTCGGATACTTTGTCGGCAACCTTTGCCAGACGGTGATTGTACTCCAGAACAGCGTCTTCGTTGTCTGCGGAGCAAGGTCCTACGATAACAAGAAATTTATCGGAATCCCCGGTAAAGACTTTTGCGATTTCAGCGTCACGCTGTTTTTTGATTTCGGTTGCGCGGGCGCTTAAGGGATATTGTTCCCGGATCTCTGTTGGGGTGGGAAGTTTTCTTACAAATTCAAGGCTCATTTTCGTTCTCCTTTATCTTAGATGCACTTCTTTTCTAGCTG
>ENA-UONY01002782-UONY01002782.1-human-gut-metagenome-genome-assembly--contig:-CS9-NODE-2782-length-11839-cov-10.546079_pt1 | contig 11839 bp, 10 predicted proteins | sample MGYA00242465_ERZ724012 | MGnify/ENA metagenome assembly ERZ724012 | reverse complement strand
TTACCCAGATCACAAAAGCTACCTGTTCGCTGAAAGCAACGGGAGTTGGGTATGATGAGTTGGCCTCTGTAGACGGAAAGCTGGCTCAGGTGGTAAAGATTATCGGCGACGAGGTGACGTTGCAGGTATTCTCCGGAACGGAAGGTATCCGTACGAATGCCGAGGTGGTATTCATGGGGAAGGCCCCTTCCTTGAAAGTAGGTGACCAGTTAGCCGGACGTTTCTTCAACGCTTATGGCGAGCCTATCGATGGCGGTCCGATCCCCGAGGGACGTGAGGTCGAGATCGGTGGTCCGTCCGTGAACCCGGTACGTCGTAAACAACCCTCTGAATTAATCGCTACGGGTATCGCCGGTATCGACTTGAATAATACCTTGGTAACCGGTCAGAAGATCCCGTTCTTCGCCGACCCCGACCAGCCTTTCAACCAAGTTATGGCGATGGTAGCCTTGCGTGCAAAGTCCGATAAGATTATCTTGGGAGGTATGGGTATGACGAACGACGACTACCTGTTCTTTAAGAATACATTTAGTAACGCCGGTGCCCTAGACCGTATCGTTAGTTTTATCAACACGACCGAGGACCCGTCCGTAGAGCGTATCTTGATCCCGGATATGGCGTTGAGCGCCGCTGAGTATTTCGCCGTGGAGAAGAACGAGAAGGTCTTGGTATTGCTTACCGATATGACCAACTACGCCGATGCCTTGGCGATCGTATCAAACCGTATGGACCAGATCCCGTCTAAGGACTCTATGCCGGGTTCCTTGTATTCGGATTTGGCGAAGATTTACGAGAAAGCCGTTCAATTCCCGGCGGGAGGTTCCATCACGATTATCGCCGTAACGACCTTATCCGGTGGTGATATCACGCATGCCGTACCTGATAATACGGGTTATATCACGGAAGGTCAGTTGTATTTGCGTCGTGATAGCGATGTGGGTAAGGTCATCGTCGATCCGTTCCGAAGCTTGTCTCGTTTGAAACAGTTGGTAACCGGAAAGAAGACCCGTGAGGATCATCCACAGGTAATGAACGCCGCCGTACGTTTGTATGCCGATGCCGCCAACGCTAAGACCAAGCTGGAGAACGGTTTCGACTTGACCGACTACGACAACCGTACCTTGTCTTTCGCCAAGGATTATTCTTCTAAGCTGTTGGCTATCGACGTAAACTTGGATACGACGGAGATGCTGGACGTAGCTTGGGGATTGTTCGCTAGATATTTCAGCCCGGAGGAGGTAAATATCAAACAAGGATTGGTTGATAAGTACTGGAAGTAAATTAAATAAACATGGCAATAAAGTTTCAATATAATAAAACCTCTCTTCAGCAATTGGAAAAGCAACTGAAGATGCGTGAACGCTCCCTGCCTACGATCAAGAGCAAGGAGAGCGCCCTGCGTATCGAGGTGAAGCGGACCAAGGACGAAGTGAATAAATTGGAACTTCAGCTAGAACGAGAGATTCAGAGTTACGAGAATATGGTGGCTTTGTGGAACGAGTTCAATCCGGAGCTGATCTCCGTGAAGGACGTTACGCTCTCCACGAAGAAGATCGCCGGCGTGATCGTCCCGTTATTGGACGAGATCAAGTTCGAGATCGGACACTATAGTCTCTTTAATGCCCCCGCATGGTATACGGATGGTATCGAGTTGCTGAAAAAGCTGGCTCGTACCGGTATCGAGGCGGAGTTCTCGGGCATGAAGCTGGAGTTGTTGGAGCATGCTAGGAAAAAGACCACTCAGAAGGTGAACCTGTTTGAGAAGGTACAGATTCCGGGTTATAAGGATGCGATCCGTAAGGTGAAACGGTTTATGGAAGACGAGGAGAGTCTTTCTAAGTCCTCACAGAAGATCATGAGAGCCAATCAGGAGAAACGTAAGGCAAAAGAAGAAAAAGAGGAGGCCGAGGTATGATAGTAAAGATGAGTAAATATGCCTTTATGGTGTACCATAAGGAGTATGATACGTTCCTTTCTACGCTTCGTGACTTAGGTGTCGTCCATATCAAGGAGACAAACTCCGTGATGGATAACGAGAGGTTGCAAGAGCTTCTGGCTGAGCGTAAACAGATCAATACGCTGATGCGTTACTTTAAGAACCTCCATGCGGCGGAGAAAGACGTTAAGTTTGCCCCGGCCCGTGAGTTGACGAAAGAGGAAGGCTTGAAGTTGGTGCGTAAGATAGAGGAATTGCAAGATAAGAAAGCGCAATTGATCGCTTCCAAGCAATCGATCGAGAAGGATCTGGCTTATATGGAAATATGGGGTGAGTTCAGTTATCAGAATATCAACCGTCTGAAAAGAGCGGGATACGATGTTACGTTCTTTACCTGTCCTACCGCTAAGTACGAGCCGGAATGGGGCGTGCTGTATAACGCCATTCTGATCAATAACTTCCAATCGGTAACGTATTTTATCACGATTACCAAGGAAGGTACCTTGATCGATATAGACGCTGAACGTCCGAAGATGCCGGTTCAAGGATTGGCGAAGTTGCGTGCCCGTCTGGATCAACGTACCAAGGATATCCAGAATGTGGAGGATGAGCTAAAACATCGTGCCGTGGAGGATTATAAGACGTTGGAGGAATTCGATAAGAACCTGCAGGACGAGTTTAATCTTTCTAATGCGTTAGTGCAGACAGACCGGCAAGCGGGTGATAAGCTCATGCTGTTGGAAGGTTGGGTGCCGACGGAAAACGCTCCGGCCTTGGAGCACGAGCTGGATAAGCAAGGTTATTTCTTCCAGCAATTAGAGATCGAGGATGGGGATAAGGTGCCTATCAAGTTACGGAATAATAAATTCAGTAAGCTGTACGAGCCTATCACGAAGATGTTCTCCTTGCCTAATTACGGTGAACTTGATCCGACCCCGTTGTTCGCCCCGTTCTTTATGCTGTTCTTCGGACTTTGTTTCGGCGATGGCGGATACGGTTTGCTGGTCATGATCGCTTGTACGATCTTGAAGAAGAAGGTGAACCCGGATTTCAAGCCTTATTTGACCTTGTTCCAGTATTTAGGTTTCGCCGCCTTATTGGTGGGTACTTGTACGGGATCTTTCTTCGGAGTGGCCTTGGCGGATATCCCGGCTTTGTCAAAGATCAAGAACTACTTTGTGAATAGCGACAACTTGATGACATTCTCTATTGTCATCGGTTTGGTACAGATCATATTCGGTAAATGTGTCGCTGCTTACAAGATCAAGATACAGAAAGGAACGAAACACAGTATCGCTCCGTTCGCTTGGGTGTTCGTGATCATATCCTTGGCATTGGCGTTCGGACTTCCAATGTTGAACGTTCACTTGCCGAACGCTGTCGTTATGGTATGTTACGGAATCGCCATCTTGGGTCTGGTTGTCGCTTATTTGTACAATACACCGGGCAAGAACGTATTCTTGAACTTTGGTACCGGACTTTGGAACACGTACAATATGGCCTCCGGATTGCTGGGGGATACGTTATCATACATTCGTTTGTTCGCTATCGGTCTGACCGGTTCCATCTTGGGTGGCGTATTTAATACGTTGGCGGTTACGATGACAGACGGTATGAATATCGTGGCACGTGCGATCTGTATGTTGTTGATCTTGTTAGTGGGTCACTCCATCAATATCGCTCTTTGTACGATCAGCTCCTTGGTACACCCGCTTCGTTTGATCTTCGTGGAATATTACAAGAACGCAGAGTTCGAAGGTGGAGGTAAGGCTTATGAGCCATTCAGAAAAGCATAACAATTAAACGAGAAAATAAAACAATAAAAGAATAATTTAAAAACACATTTTATTATGGAACCAATTTTATTAGCTTATGTAGGTATTGCGTTGATGACAGGTTTAACTTTTATCGGCAGTAGTTATGGTGTTACGATCGCAGGTAATGCGGTGGTAGGTGCGATGAAGAAAAATCCGGATGCTCTGGGTACGTACATCGCTTTAAGTGCGTTGCCTTCTTCACAGGGTTTGTATGGATTCGTGGGCTACTTTATGATGCAGAAGTTCTTGGTCGCTGATATTTCCATGTTGGCCGCTACGGCTGTTTTCGGCGCTGGTTTAGTGTTAGGTTTCGCTGGTTTTTACTCTTCAATCCGCCAAGCTCAAGTTTGCGCGAATGGTATCGCTGGTGTTGGTGCCGGACACAACGTATTCGGTGCTACGATGGTAATGGCCGTATTCCCTGAGTTATACGCTATCTTGGCCTTATTGGTTGTGATCTTGATTGGCGGAACGATTCCTGTCGCCTAATCATTCAAACATCTGGATATAATAAAGGCCGTCCCGGACATTCCTGGGGCGGCTTTTTTGATTGGATCAATGAATAAACTATCTCTTTTAGTTTATTAACTATACGAATTAGTTTGGTAACTAAAAGTTTTAGTTACTTTGTCGCAAACAAGATAAGGTTATGAAACGACTTACGGCGAAAGAAGAAGAAATCATGGGCTGGTTCTGGCAGAAAGGCCCATTGTTCGTGAAGGAGCTACTTGAATATTACGAGGAGCCTAAACCTCATTTCAATACCCTTTCTACGATTGTCCGAGGCTTGGAGGAGAAAGGTTTCCTCGCCCATAAGAATTTCGGGAATAGCTATCAATATTATGCGGTCTTAACAGAAAAGGAGTATAGCAACGGTACGTTGAAAAATGTGATCGCTAAGTATTTCAATAATTCTTATCTGGGGGTTGTCTCTACGCTGATCAAGGAAGAGGATATCTCTGTGGATGATCTGCGAAAACTAATAGATGATGTAGAACAAGGGAATCGTAAATAAGAACGAATATGGGAATCTTCTTTGTATATATCCTTAAATCATCCGTGTGCTTGACGATATTTTATCTGTTTTATAAGCTATTGTTGAGCCGTGATACCTTCCATCGTTTCAACCGGATCGCTTTATTAAGCTTGATCATGCTTTCGGTTATCATCCCATTTTGTGAGATTACTTTGGAGGAAGCGACGGCCATTCAGCGTCCGGTCATGGATTTGGAGAATTTGCTAGCGGCGGTTTCCATGAGAACGTCGGCAGAATCCGCTAGCCAACCTGTATGGTTACGAGTTATGGTGATAGCCTATATAATCGGAGGGATATTAACGCTTTGTCAATTCGCATATTCATTTTATGCCTTGTTTCGGTTGATGAGACAAGGTACACCGAAGCTGGTGGACGGAATCCATCTGATTCTTACGGACCAACCAGTCGCCCCGTTCAGTTGGATGCGAACGATCGTAATAAGCTGGAAGGATTTTGAGGAAAGTGGGATAGAGATCATGACGCATGAGATGGCGCATATAAAAGCCCGTCATTCCATTGATCTGCTGATCTCCGAGATTTGTATCCTGTTCCATTGGTTCAACCCATCTGTCTGGTTGTTGAGACAGGAATTGCAAAATATCCATGAATACGAGGCCGACGAGAGCGTATTAAATCAAGGCGTCGACGCAAAAAGATATCAATTATTATTAATTAAGAAAGCTGTTGGTGCACAGCGCTTCACTTCTATGGCCAACAGCTTTAATCACAGTTCACTTAAAAAGCGAATAGCTATGATGTTAAAACAAAAATCAAGTCCATGGGCACGGTTGAAGTATCTGTATGTACTCCCGTTGGCAGCCTTAACGGTGGTAGCCTTTGCCCGTCCGGAAATCTCTCACGAATTGGAGAAGATTTCGAGTGTCAAAATTAGCGAAATTATTCCGGTTCAGGAAAAAAAAGAGCCTAAAAGAAATGTAGAGGTTGAGACCCTCGCAAAGGATTCGGTGATTTTTGAGAAAGATATGCAAGCGATACAGGAAAAGGTCTCGGTCGTGATGGAGAAATACCAGCCGGAGATTGACAAGGCGGTTGAAGAGGCTGTGAATGCGGCGAATGTCAACGAGATCGTTTCTGCGGAAATGGCGAAACACCAAGTTGAGATCGACAAGGCTGTGCAAGCGGCGATAGAGGCAGCCAAGATAAATGAGACTATCGCTGCCGAAATGGAGAAGATCCAACCGGAGATCAATCGAACCATAGAGGAGGCCATGAAAGCCATAGATATCAATGAGAAGGCTGCTAAGGAGGCATCAAAGGTAAAATCCTCTTTCTCCGGTATTGTCTACATCGATGGGATGGAATCTTCTAAAGAGAGGATGGACAATTTGAATCCCGATCATATTGCGTCTATGAATGTGTACAAAGGAAACGAGGCGATCGCTAAATTCGGAGAGAAAGGTCGTAATGGCGTTATCGAGATAAAATTGAAGAAATGATTTTCGCATATATATGCAAGGTAGGCTTGTTCGGCTCCCTCTGTGCGGGAATATTTCTAACTTCCTGTATGGAGCGTGAAAACGAAGAAGCGAGCAAGCGGGTGATTGAGGTAGGTAAAGCTATCTCATCGCCTGCCGAGCTGAAAGCCTCTGATTATTTTTATGAGATCCGGTATGTCCCTTTAGAGACGAGGGATGATTGTCTGGTCGGAAGTTCTCCTGATATCAAGTTATTGGATAAATATATTCTGATCACTTCCGCTAACCGGCAATGTCTTTTGTTTGATAAGGCTACGGGAAAGTTTAAATGTCAGATAGGGCATGTAGGGAAGGATCCGGGTGGCTATAGAAATGTAGACTGCTTGGTGGACGAGTTGAACGGGCGTTTGCTGTTTAATGGATGGGGACATGATTTGATTAGCTATAATCTGGATGGCAATTATATCGGAAAAATAGAGGTTCCATGCATTCAAGAAAATGTGTATCCATCCAATTGCTTTGTGATGAATGGGGATACGATAGCCGGTTTTTTCCAGAATACTTTGGGAAAGGAGGAGAACCGTGTTATTTATTTTCAAGAGGGAGGTAAATTGTTGGCCTTATTACCGAATGAGAGTCAATGCGCTTCTTTCGAGATCAATTCTATGTCCGTATGGAAGGGTGAGAGCGCCGTGAAGGAGTTCGGGCCGTCTGCCTTGAGAGGTCTCATTTATATGGAAGGCAAAGATCCGGAAACGGCTAGTGTTATGTATCCCAACAATTCCAATTTCTGGCATGTCGGGAAGGATACTTATTTCATGGAGTCTTTCAATGACACGATCTTCCATTCGGAAGGTACGGCCTTGATACCTCATCTTTGGTTTGATTGCGCTGATCTGAAATGGGATTATAAGGATCGTTTCAGCATCAACAAGAGTAGGGGACTATTCATTTCTCAAGTGCTGGATAGTAAACACGTTCTTTTTGCCTTGGCGATTACCGGCTTATACGATAAGGATAAACGAAAGACTTATAGTGTGGCTTTTGATAAACAAAAGGGCGAGACGAAAGCCTCTTTATTCGAGAAAGGAATCAAGGATGATATAACCGGTTTCCTGCCTATCCAATTGATGACAGTTTCCATCTCGGGCGAATATGGAGGTCTTCTTTCAATGGAGGATATAGCGAAGTGGGCGGATAAGCATACTGATCAAGAGCTTCCGAAGGAATTGGCTGCGTTGAGAGACCTTGATGAAGAAAAAAATCCGGTAGTGGTACTTATGAGGTAAGCTATTTTATATCGGATAATCATTTATTTCCCCTTTACTCTTCTCTTTTTTGAGATAGGGTAAAGGGGATGTCTTTTTAAATACATTTGTTCATTCATTTACAAAACAGTATTTAAAATAGGGATATGGATGAGAAAGGATTTGTAGAAGGTATGAGGGAGTATATAGCCCAGTTGAATCGAGAAAAGCGTTATTCCTCGGCTAAGAGTTATCAAGACGCATTAAACTCCTTTATAAGGTATAGCGGAACCGACTGTATAGCTTACTCGGCTATTAATAAGGATAATCTTCGCCGGTACGAGGCTTATTTATTGGAGAACGGCTGTATGCGCAATACGATTTCCACTTATATCCGCCGTTTGCGTTGTATCTATAACAAGGCGGTGGAGAACGGTAAGGCGGAATTTATTCCCACTTTATTCAAGGGGATTTTTACGGGTGTGGAAAGTAAGCGTAAGAAGTCCTTGCCTATCGAGGATTTACACCGTCTGATGACAGTCCCGGTGGAGGATGGGAAGCAGAGAAAGACACAGTTGGCGCTTTGCTTGATGTTTCTGTTTGGGGGTATGTCTTTCGTTGACTTTGCCCACTTGAAGACCGGTAATATCAAAAACGGTATATTAGATTACAACCGTCAGAAGACCGGGACACCGATGAGACTGGAGATATTGGAGACAGCCGAGACAATGTATAAGGAATTGTCAGGAGAGAAAGTGCGAGATTCCGGATATTTATTTCCCTTTCTGAGTGGCACCAGAGAGGGGCGTGAGGAATACCTCGAATACAATGCGGCACTATTTCGATTTAACCGGAATTTAAAAGCGTTGAAAGAATTTGCGGGAATTACCTCGGATGTCACCTCTTATACGATTCGCCATTCTTTTGCCATGACATTAAAAGAACAAAATGTCCCGATTGAAATGATCAGCGAACTATTGGGGCATAAATCGATCAAGACAACACAAATTTATTTAAGGAGTTTCTCTTTAGGGAAAATGACAGAGGTTAATAGCGCCTGCTTTGGCGGTGTCTATAATTATGAATCTCAAGCGGGGTGAGGCTACTTGGAGAGTAGCGTATTCTTTCACGGCGCAAATGTAATAAAAAATAGCTAAAAACAAGCGAATAGATCCGCTTGTTTGTTCATTATTGGTGTTTGACCCTCTCTATTCTTTGATTTTTCCATTTTTTCCTAGACGTATAGACACGGTGATGCGGGCGAAACGACTCCTTGTTTTCGGTATCATTCCGCCATGTCTCATAACCTGTGTGTATCCCTGTAGAGATGGGGCGTGCCCCGTCTCATCCCTTCAAAATGGTATTTAAAGTTACTCCCAGACGGTGGGAGACGGAGCACGCTCCGTCTCTACAACCGGGTAATAACCATTCTCCTACCTTTTTACGCTACTCTCCAAGTAGCCTAAGATTTCGAGAGATGGTAATTTTCAGTAATGCCATATTTGAAAATATAAAACGCTGTTTATCAAGATGATATAAAAGATTCTTGGTAGGGCTCTGAATTGCCGTGGGGTCTGTTTTCGGGCCACGGGATAACCACTAGAAAAGATAATCATAGAGATGGATATATTGACAGGCAAGTGCTCGGATAGGTTCATGGCGCATGTTCTGAAGCGACGTGACCAGGAGGCCGTCCGCTGGTACGTGCTCACGCTCCCTACCGCCGGTGGCGGGCGTGACAGGATCAGCCCCTCGAAGGGGCTGGACGCTGAGCTTTCCCGCCGTGAGCGTCGTGGTGAGGCGTTGTTCGAGTATTTCTCCCCCTCGTATGTCGAGGCGAGGAAGGTGGGCGGTAAGATGGTCAACACGAAACGGCCCCTGCTGTACAACTACGTGTTCGTCCACGCCTCGGAGGACGAGATCTTCCGCCTGAAGCGTACGCTTCCCCTGTATAATTTCCTCCCCCGTGTTTCCTCCGGCGGGCGGTCTTATTTCCCCTACCTCTCGGATCGTGAGATGGATACCTTGCGTTGGGTCGCGGCTTCTTACTCCAACGAGCTTCCGGTGTACGTGCCAGATAGCGGCCGCTTGTTGAAAGGCGACCGTGTGCGTATCACCTCCGGCCCTTTTTCCAATATGGAGGCGGAGGTGGTGGTGCAGCCGGGCGGTGGGCATAAGGACGTGATGGTGCGTATCCTCGACTGTCTGTGGGTCCCCTTGTTCGAGGTGAGAGCTGGGGAGTACGAGTTGATCGAGCTGAATACCAAGGGTAAGCACGTCTATACCCATTTGGACAACGACCGTCTGTCGGAGGGCTTGCACGATGCCTTGGGCCGTTACCACGCCTCCGGCGTGGTAGTGGATGAGGATGCCCGTCTGGCCCGTGAGGTCCTGCGTGGCTACGCCTCTCTCCGTGGTGAGACCGACGTGATCCGTTGCAAGCTTTACTCTTTGCTCCTTCCTGCCTATCTGCTTTTGGGCGAGTCGGATGAGTTCGATCGTTTGCGCTCCACGATGCGCAGCATGCTCCCGGTGATAAAAGCGGGGCAATCCCGTGCCTTGTTGCTGGTCACGCTGTACGGCTGTACGGACAGCAGCCTCTATCAGCGCATGGCGCACGAGTTGGTTGACCCTTGGATGGAGGAGGCCTCGCCCAAGAAGAGCAAGTCCGTGTTGATACGTCGTTTACGTGATTACGACCGTTGGCTCGGACATCAAGAGTAAATCCGCAAGAATAAGCAAGATGGAAATCAAAGATAAGAGAGAAAAAGAGGAGGTTCCCTCCGGCATCCGTTTGATGCTATTGCTGAAAGAACGTTTGGTGGAGATCATGGATCGTGAGCGTGCGAACCAAAACTCAATACACCTGTATTGCACGGGGCCCTACTGGGTAGCGTTCGAGTGTTCGGCCTATCAGTTGTATCGTGCATTTCCGGATAGCGAGACCATGCCGTTGCGCCTGTTCGCCTACCCGTTCCCGATCGTGATGGTGTCCGTTACGGATCGCTCGCTCCGCTCGTACGCCCGCAAACATATCTTGAGAAGAGACGAGTCGGATTACAAGCTATTGACCGTCCCCGGGCTTCCTTTGCCGGCCTACCGTGAATGGCACTCCGGCGAGGTGGAGGGATTGCCTTTATTAAGTGAGAGCGTATGAGTGTGATGCAAATACCATTATTATTACTGTCCGGATTTTTGACCTCCGTGTTTTTTGGCATGGTTATCATCCCTAGGATCTTGGTGATCTCCCACAAGAAACGCCTGTATGATATTCCGGACTCCCGTAAGGTACATACGACCCCTGTTCCCCGTTTGGGCGGATTGTCGTTCTTTCCGGTTATCCTGATGTCTATGGCCTTGGTGATGGGCTTTCGCCTTTACCTGTGGTCGTCCGACGTGTCGAGTCTCTCGCTGGGTATGCTCCATGAGTATCTTTTCCTGTTCGTGGGCATGACGCTGCTTTACTTGGTGGGGGTTTGCGACGATTTGGTCGGGGTGGGTTACCGTTACAAGTTCGTCGTGCAGGTGGTGTCGGCTCTTCTGTTGGTGTTGTCCGGCAACTGGTTCGACTCGTTGGGTGGCCTGTTCGGGATTTATACTGTCCCGGCGTTGCTGGGTGTTCCGGTCACGGTCTTCGCCGTGGTCTATGTGACGAACGCCATCAACCTGATCGATGGAATTGACGGCTTGGCCTCCGGCCTGTGTTGCATCGCTTTGTCTGTCTTGAGCGTGGTCTTTTCCACCCAAAGCCAGTATATTTATGCCCTGCTAGCGCTCTGTACGCTTGGAGTCTTGGTGCCTTTTTGGTGCTACAACGTTTATGGTAACGCAAAACGTGGCCATAAACTCTTCATGGGCGACGCTGGTAGTTTGACACTAGGTTACGTGATCAGTTTCCTGATCATCCACCTATGCGTGTCGAACGGCTCGTCTCCGGATCGCTCGAATCCCTATCTGGTGATCGCCTTCTCTACGGTGTTGGTACCGTTGTTGGACGTGATCCGTGTAGTCCTGCACCGTCTTCGTGAGCACAAGAACCCTTTTTTACCGGACAAGAACCATTTCCATCATAAGTTGTTGCGTACGGGCATGCGAGTTCGCATGGTGATGGTGACGATCCTGTGTGTATCGGTCTTCTTTATTGCGTTGAACTTGCTGTTGGCCAAGCGTATGAATGTTACCTACCTCTTGCTTTTCAACCTCTTCCTGTGGTCTCTTCTTCATCTGTCGATTAACAGGCTTATCTCCCGGAACCGGGAACAACGGGAGAAGGAGGAAACGTCCGATAAGAAATTCTGATAGCTCTTCTGCGGTTTTCTTGTAAGGATGACAAATAAAGCTTATATTTGGCTCATTAAAGCATCGCT
>ENA-UONY01002758-UONY01002758.1-human-gut-metagenome-genome-assembly--contig:-CS9-NODE-2758-length-11933-cov-4.677134_pt1 | contig 11933 bp, 3 predicted proteins | sample MGYA00242465_ERZ724012 | MGnify/ENA metagenome assembly ERZ724012 | reverse complement strand
AAAAAATCTGCTGCCATTAAGCAGCAGGGGATGCGTACAGGGGACTACGTCCCCTGGGCATCCCAGCAAAACGACTTTTGCCGCCGAAATGTGGCAAAAATCTCACGGGGCCATTGCAAAAATCCATTTTATAACAGCCCTCTTCTGATTCCCCTGCCCCTCCCATAAGAAAAAAGAAAAATTTGAAATTGGGGCTTGATTTTTTTGAAAACCCTGGTATAATAAGTCTCGTCCCGTGCGGAGGCTTAGCTCAGCTGGTTAGAGCGCTTGCTTCACACGCAAGAGGTCACTGGTTCGAGTCCAGTAGTCTCCACCATAAGAGAAATCCGAACTTAATCCCGATTGGGAATGGGTTCGGATTTTTCATTTACATGAAAGATATTGAGTTTTGACCCCCAAGGTCGCAAGGCGTGATTGCTTCTCGGATACCCCGATCATATACCTTATGGAGCGTTGGTGTGTCGGGTTTCCGGCTACCATCCAGTACTAGTTGTTGCACATGCCTGGCGCACGAACAAACCAGCCGGCCTCAAACGGGGCCAGCTGGTTCATTCTTTGGGGATATTAAGCGTTCACTGCCGCTGCAAGCCGGCTTTTCCTATGCAGCCTCTTCCTGAAAGCGCATCAGGATCACCGCAACCTGGGCACGGGTGGAGTTGCCCTTCGGGTCCAGGAGCAGCTTGCCATTTTCCTGGATCCCCCGGATCAAGCCTGTGCCAACCGCCCACCGCATGGCGTCTTTGGCCCAGGAGCTCACAGAAGCGCCGTCTGGGAAGTCCGTCAGCTCTGCTGTGGCCGCAGTATCCGCCTTTTGAAGCTTGGCATAGCGGTAGAGAAGCACTGCCATTTGCTCCCGGGTCAAGGTCCCGGAAGGGTTAAAGTGTTCTCCCGACACACCAAACGCAATTTGGTTAGCAGCTGCCCAGCAAACCGCATCGGCGTACCAGGACCCCAGCTTCACATCCCGGAACGGGCATTCCAGACCCGAAACATCCGGTTCCCCCGCCAGGCGATAGAGCACTGTAATCATCATAGCCCGGCTCATGCTGGTTCCGGGGCAGAAATGGGTGGCGCTCACGCCTACCATCCAATTTTGCTCCAGCACGTAGTCCACCCCGGTGTGATACCAGGCTGTCTGGGACAGGTCCAGGAAGGCCGCAGACGGGCAGGGCCTGTCGTGCACAATCTGGCCATTTACAGAGAAGGCCTGGCAACCAATTTTTGTACCGTTGCGCTGCAGCTCCTGGGGACTCACCTGGAAGGTGTAGCTGCCGGGCTTTCCCATGAGGGTCAGGGTCAGAGCCGTGGTCTCAGCGGGGATGTCCTTGGCACTGATCCAGGCCAGGGAAAGCTCGCCCGGCTTTGCCAGGTCGGCGTCCCACAGGACCTCATCGCTGAAGCCGGTTTTGGTCTCCAGAAGCTCCAGCTCCGCCGGATAGGATACCGCAATTTTGCCGTTGGTGTTAGCCGTATGCAAAACCAGGGTCAGCTCCATGCCGGTCTCCAAGGCCTGCGCACTGACGGTCACCGCCTCTGGCGAAGCCGCCAGGACGCCAGTGGCGAGCAGCAGGCACAGGGCCAGCAGTATACTGAAAAAGCGCATTTTCATTGATTCATCATCCTTTCCCGCCCGGGGCACAGGCCCCGGGCGCGTTGCGTCTTACGGCTGAGCTTCTTGTGTCATGGGGGGCTGGTACACCTGGAGATCCGACGCCTCCAGAGTCAGGAGAGGCTCCCCTTCCAGCGATTCGGGGATCTCTGCGCTATGAAGGCCAGCCTCTGCCAGGTAATCTATAAAGATACCGGTGAGAGGCGCCTTGCCATCCCCAAATGTGCCAAGGGTTAGAGTTTGTGTCTGTCCATTCATATCTCCAGTAATTGCATACAGGGTGGTTTCCTGCCGGCTTTGGTTTTGCACGCTGTAGTAATATACCACATTTCCAGTATCCGCAGAATGCGAATAAATCAGCGAATTTCCTTGCTCAGAGAATGCTTCAACTTCAAGATCTAGATCTATACCTTCACTCGCCATAAGTTGAAAATCTGGAAAAACAGTTAGACCATAGCTCAGACCCCTGGCAGTAATAACTTTAAAATGAGAATAGTAGATATCGTATGACATATCCGCTACTCCAGTTAAGTAATCATCACCAATCATACTGCTCAAATCAAAGTACAATGCCGTTCCGGCAGAATATGTGTTTTCACCCAAGGTTAGATCTGTCAGCGGAACGAAGCCAAAGTACGTTTGATATACAAAGAATATCATATCATGAGCAGATGCATAGGTAATATCCGCAAATGGCATCCAAACATTGATGCGTTCCTGCACCTCCAACGTATCCGGATCCAAACAAAACAGCGCTTCTGTCTTGTCATCATCCGTATATCCGCTGGCATAGACCACACCCTTACCGGAGTCCGCACCTGTAATGTGAAGACCCGGCGTCTCACGCAGGACGGTAAATTCCCCCGGTGCAGCCGCATGAAACTGAATCCACCCCGGCACACCATTTCCTACATCAGCCAAATAACCACGCATATCTTTGCCGTCAAAGGACCTCACGGTAAATTCACAGGAGGCAGAAAGCTCGGGGCTTGCCACAGAAGTAACAGTAATCGTGGTCCTTCCCGCTTCTTTCGCTGTAACAACACCGTTCTCATCCACAGACGCCACTTTCTCATTGCTGGAAGACCAGATCAATCTTTGATCCTCCGCCGTAACCGGGAAGACCGCTGCCTGCAACTGCTGTGTCTGGCCCTCATATTGCCAGCCAGTCTCCTCCAGGGTGATCCGCTCCACCTGTTTCTTCGCAATTCCCCGGTCATAAGGAACGTAGAGGCCGCAGGTCTCTACACCGCCGATTGGTCCGAGCACCGTCCCCTTACCGGTTTCTAAATCTAGTTGTATAAGATTATGATTATAGAAATTTTGTGATTCAGTGGCGTAGACGTAAAAATTCGCCCAGTATAGATTCCCCGTATTATGGTCAAATGTCATGGTCTGAATGGAGCTAAAGCTACTAGGAAGGCCTGTATTTCCAATGCTTTTGCAAACCGGATACTCATTCACAAGTTCTAGTCTAAAAAGTTCCGCAAATTGGTTGGCACGTTCTATACAATAGAGGTTTCCCTCAAGGTCACAGGCCAGCGTTCCTACTCCCCGAATTGTTCTCGCCTGAATTGCCGACTTGCCCACCTGTGTAAGCTCTGCTGTTTCCAAGTCCACTGTATATAAAAATACGGAGGAATCTTTGAGGGTCACCATTGTCGATCCTATAGCATACATGGTATCTGTAGAGTAATCGTACGCCATATCTAACACTGTTGTTGCGGAAGGACCGGCTAATTCGAAATATGTTGACGATTCTGAAAGCTTGATATCGCCAATCTTTGTCGGAACGTACTCACCGGGCCGCATCACCTGCAGTTCAGATTGCGTCGTTGCGTAAACACATCCATCCACGTACTCTGCAGCGCTATAGGACTGCTCTGTTGCTGTCATTAACGTCGGCTGCTCTGTAGATTCCTCCGTAAAGCTCACCCAACCGGACGTGCCTTGTCCTTCCATATAAATGTTATACCCATAGAATGTACTTGGCTCAAAGTCCGGATTGAGGCTTGACAGGTCTACTTTGTAGATTGCTGTATTCATGGCGTAATCCGACACAGCAAGGTAACAGAACTTGGTCCGAACATCCTCCAAATCCCAGGTCAACGTGCAATGAGTTCCCGGCTTGCTATCATCCACCGGCAACCGCTGCAGGACCGATACCCCAGCACTGTCCAGCAGCACCGCATCTGCCAGGTATTGATCATCCGAAACGGTCACTGTCAGGGTCCTGGCCGTAGAATCCAGAACGGCACTGTCCAAGTCTGCCTTCGGCGCGGCACAATCCACCGTAATGGGGATGCGCCAGGTTTGTCCTTCCTCCCCACTGCCAGGCCGGGCTGTAATGGCGGCTACGGCCTTTGTGCCATCTGGCAAGGTCGAACCGTGATCGTCCGTGCCGGCCCAGCCCAGGGGAATGGACCGGATTGTGTTTTGCCAAGCTCCAGCGCTGGCATGGTAGTAGGCCCGGTTCAGATTCTTTTGGGTCTCTTCATAATAGACCTGCTTTCCGTCTTCGCTTTCGATGCGTACAGAAAGCTCCGCCGCGTTGCGCAGCAGGGAGATTTGAACGCCTACCAGGCAGTCCGCCATTCCATCCCCATTGGGAGAGATGGCATTCCGGTCTTCCAGATAATCGCTTGCCTCTGCAATGAAGGGATTCATGCCCAAGGCAAAGGACTGGCCGTCCACCCGAACCATCGCAGCGTTATAGCCGCCGGAATAGCTGTTTTCCAAGGTAGCCTCGTCATAATACCATGCGTCCTCCAGCATGGCAGGTTCGGACCAGCTGCCGTAATAGGCCAAGAAGGGCAGGGACAGATCCGCATTCTCCAGAATTACCCCCTCATTGGTGGTCCGCTCTACCTCCCGGACATATATAAAGCCATCCACATACATGCCGTTTTCAAAATTTCCGTCCAGGTAAGCCCGGTCGCTCTTGGACAGGTCCATGGTCACCGTAACGGTGGCGCTGCCACCGGGAGCCACGGTGCAGCCCGTGTCCTCCATCACAGCCCCCTCCAGGTCCTCCAGCTGGCACAGATACCGCTGGGCGTCCCCGGTGGTCACGCTGCCGTCCCCATCCAGGTCCAGCAGCTCCAGCTTGCTTGCCGGCAGCGTCAGGGTGCCGTTGCAGTGCCGCAGCAGGGCCAGGGCGTCATCCCGGTTCACCCGGTTGTCCCCAGTGAGATCATAAGGCATGGAAGAAACCGCAAAGCGCACCTGTGGCGTCAGAGCATAGGAAGACTCGGCCATGTAATGGACACCGTCTATGGTCTCCACCGCCTCGGTGAGCACATCGCTGCCAAAGGCATAGGTCTTAGGCTCTGGAGACAGGTTGTATACGGTGAAGGTAAACTGGTAGCTGCCGGTCCGGTCCGGATCATCCCCCAGTTCCATTTTCACCTTGCCGTCGTTACCCGACACGGCCCCTGCCAGCAGGTAGGACTGGGCAGAGGTGGCCTCGTGGGCATTGGCCAAACCCGCGCCCTGCTTCCGAGGGGAGTAGGGCAAACCGTTCTCTTCGGTCAGAGGCTTCGCCGTGCTCATGAGTAGGGCCTGCGCCAGAGCCCGGGCGGACAGGCCTGTCCGTTCCGTCAGATTTTGGTCTTTGATGTACTGCAGCACCAGGGCCGACAGACCCGCCATGGCCGGAGCTGCCATGGAGGTGCCACTCATGGAGCCATAGGTGCCTCCATCCAGAGTGGAGTAGATGTTGCCGCCGGGGGCCGTGATTTCCGGCTTCAGGGACAGGTCCCCGGGGACACCCCAAGAGGAGAAGTCGCTCATTCGGTAGCCGTCTTCCGCATTTTCCAGGACCGTAGGCGAGCTGTGCAGGGTCATGACGCCGCCCCAGCTGCCGTCCGTCCCCTGTTCTGCAGCTGCCAAGAACCGCTGCATATCCTTCTGGGCCAGGAAGACGCAGGGAATGGTTCCCGTGGAGGCGCTTAGGTCCATATTGACAGTACCGCTGGTGTTGTTGTAGATGATGACGGCTTTGGCCCCAGCCTGGGCGGCAAAGCTGTGCTTTTCCGAAAAGGCGTTGGTGCCCCGGGAAACCAGGACAATCTTGCCCGTTACGTCCAGCCCGTCGAAGTCGCTCCGGGACATGGCGTATTTCCGGGTATCGGTGTCGCTGGTGGGGTCACCCAGGAAAACAAAGGGATAATCTGTGCCTGCCCCGCCTTCGTCCAGGCTCTCCCAACTCACAAGGCCCGCCGGGGCACTGCCCACTGCGGTGTAGGAGGCATGGATCTGACCTACGGACAGGTAGGGGCCGGTTAATCCGGAATTGGTCACACTGGCCACCGTCAGAGCATTCTCATAGGAGCCGGGGCTGCCGACGGTGTCAATGTCCGGATCTGCAGTCCGGTGCAAATCTGTGCCTGTGGCACTCTGGAAGCCGGCGCTATAGGCGTTGCCTGCAGAGATGGTTACCACAACGTCTGTCTCTGTGAGGGACTGGAACAGCTGCTCTGCGAAGGCCACGCCGGAACCGGTGGGGTCTACAAAGCCGGGACTGGTGGAGCCTAAGCTCAGGTTGATGGCGTCGCAGCCCAAGTAAATGGCATCCTGGATGGCAGCCATATAGTCATCGGAATAAGCGCCGCCACCCTTGCCAAACACCTTCATCACCAGAAGCTGCGCTTCCGGGGCTACGCCGCAGGCCAGCACCGTCTCGGCAGCGGAGGTAAAGCCGCCGTCTTTCGGAACATACCGGTTGGCCGTAGCAATACCGGACACATGGGTTCCGTGGTCGCCTTGGGCATCATGATCGTGGGTAATATCCAGGTCCCCGTCTACATAATTGTAGCCAAAGGCCACCTTGGTATTGCGGTAAAGGTCTGCCGCCGTCAGGCCATCCTTGGCAATGGTCAGCTGGGGCAGAACCTGGGCAATCTCCGTCTGGTCCAGCGGATCCCAGTCGCCCTCCAGCTGGCTCAGGGCATAGTCATAGGCCGCCGGGTCAAAGGAGGGGTGGTCCAGATCCAGGCCGGTGTCGATGACGGCAATGCGCATCCCGGCACCGGTGTACCCGCTCTCCCAGGTTCCGTAGCTTCCCACCATATCGCCGGTGGTCATGGTCATGGGAGAGAGCTCCGTCTGGCAGGTCTCGTAGACCGGGACGGGGCATACCTGCTCCACGCCGGGCAGGGCCGCGATCTCCTCCATGGAGCCGTAGGGCACCACGGCGGAAATGGCGTTGGCCACCGCCGTGAACTGGTAGCGCACCTGCAGCGGCTCTTCCAAAACCCGGGTTTCAATTCGTTGGATCACCGCCTCCTGCCGGTTTAGCAAGCTGTCCGTATAGGCGGTAGCCTCCGCCATGGCAGAGGCGGCATAGCCTTGCTCCAGGGCACTCTTGCCCGATAGGACGATGAACACCCGGACCGGCGTGTCTGCCGCTGGGGCCTCCTCCGAGGGTTCCTCCAGAGCCAGGGCGTCATCGGCCAGGGAAGCCAGCTGTTCCCGCTCTTCTCCGGTCACCTCGGTCAGGATTCCGGCGCTCTGCCCTTCGGCGTTGACCCGCCCGGCGGGCAGGAGCATCCCCAAAGCCAGGCAAAGCGCCAGGGCCAGGGCAAGCAGGCGTTTACGTGTTTGATTCGCCATGTTGTACCTCACATCCTTTTTACCTGTCCCGGCCCCATAGAGGATGCCGGGCACTTTTCATTACATTCGTACTCCCGCGCCTCCGGTACGCAGTTCAAATTCGCCGGAGATGGGCAAACATCGAGACCTCTTCCCGCCGGGCGGCCCAGTGGTCCGCCCCTAGGTCAATGCGGCGGTGGGTGCCTCTTAAATTCTTCATCCTAAGCCATGCACTTTCCGACATTACATCGTAGGGACGGACCGTGTCCGCCTTCTGGTCAGTAGGGTGCGGTCACCTGGACGCACCCTACAAGTGGGTGGCCATGGTCCGCCCACACCCATCGAAGCACAAACCTTTAGAAGTTCCAAGGTACTACGGCACAGCCAGAATCTCCTGAGCTGCACGCACATGCCCTGGGGAAGGCGAGGCACTGCTGCGCCGGGGGATTTTGAAGCAGGTGTCCTTACGTGAACAGCTTTGCAATTAACCCAGTTGCTCCAGGTAACGCATCAGCACAGCTGCAACCTGCGCACGGGTGGCGCTGTTGCAGGGGGACAGGGTGGTGACGCCGCCGTTGGAATCCCCCTGGATGATACCGGCTCCCACCGCCCAGGAAAACGCATCCCGGGCGTATGGCTTCACCTGATCGTGGTCGGGGAAGCTCTCCAGGTCTGCCTTCGCCGTCACATCAACCCCCTTGAGGCCGGCATAGCGGTAAAGGATGGTCACCATCTGCTCTCTGGTGACTGCCGCCTCAGGGGCAAATCGCGTATTCGTCACGCCATTCACCACGCCGCTGTTCGCCGCCCAGGTAATGGCGTCTCCATAGTACTGGCTGGCATCCACATCGGTAAAGGGCTGGGTCTCACCGTCTACGGCCGGCTCCCCCTCCAGGCGGTACAGGACCGTCACCAGCATGCCCCGCGTCATCGTGATATGGGGGCCAAATTTCGTCTCCGTGATGCCCTGGAACAGGCCATGCTCACTGGTGTACTGCACGGCCTCATAGTACCATGCGTCCTCTGGCACATCTACATAGCAAGGTACACTGCCCTCCAGCACGGTCACCTGGCACTGGGCGCTGTAGGCCCCGCCGCCTGCGGAAGCTGTGATGACCGCAGTACCTGACGCTACTCCGGTGAGCATACCGGTTTCATCCACCTGCACCACAGTCTCATCGCTGCTGCTCCAGGTCAGAGGCAGGTTGGGATCGTCAGTCGGCTGCACCGCTTCAGTCAGCTGCTGCTTGCAGCCTACAGTCAACTCCAGAGACTCTGGCAAGAAAACGTCCGCTGCAAGCCAGTGTATCCGGAAGAAAGCCGGTCCGTCCATCAAATACCGTAGGTTCTCCGTCCATGTCGTGTTATCCCGGGGAAAGTAGCAGTACAAATTTGTCATATTCGGTAGTCCGTTTATTCCTTCCCATTCCGGAAGGTTGCCTGCAAAATATATGACATAGGTTTGATTGGTGTCATACACGTAGCCTCTGTCCCCCATCGTGACGCCAATCGGACAATCACCCCAGCTTGTAACGGTTTGAGGAACTGACAGCTCCGTAATTCCCGTACAAGCAAACGCATAGCTTCCGATGGATTGCAGCCCAAGTGGTAAATTGATAGCTTCCAATCCATTGCATCCTTCAAAACAGTAAGCGCCAATTGCCTGAAGCTCCACCGGCAGCTCCAGCTCTTTCAGGTTCTCACAGCCAGCAAAGCAGCTGTTTCCAATGCTAGTCACCTTTTCCGGAATCTCTATGTGTTTAAGTTCTGAGCATCCTGAAAAAGTTTCAGAATTCAACTTTGTTAACGAAGCTGGCAATTGAATCTTTTCCAGCGATGTGCAGCTCTCAAAGCTCCCATCGCCAAGTATGCGTAGGCCAGCAGGCAACACAACCTCCAAAAGCTTTTCACAAGCATAGAAGTTATAATCACCTTGTATTTCATGTAATGTATTTGGCAAAGTCAATTTCTCAATAGAAGTATGTGCAAAATTCCAGCTGCCACAAATCAACTCCAGATCTTTTGGCAGTTCCAGGGAAGAAAGCGCATCGCAAAAACTGAATATGTAATTCCCACTAATCTTTTTTATTCCAGAAGAAAATAGTACTTTACTCAAGCTTTTGCATGAGCTAAAAATATAATCTCCACCAACATCCTGCAAACCATCTGGTAGGACCAACTCTGTTATTCCAATACATGAAAACACATACGACCCGCTGATATCTCGAAGCGTTGAGGGAATGGACAACTCTGTCAAAGAATAGCAGTGGTAAAACGTGTAGTTGCTGGAAATATCTTCCAATCCCTCTGGCAGTGCCACTTCTTTCAGTTTCGGCTGTTCAGCAAAGGCGTAATCACCAATTTCCCGCAGGCTATCCGGGAGGATGATGTGTTCCAGATTCCGAACACCATAGAATGCATATGCCCCAATCTCCACTGTCCCAGGCCGGACTGTGTAGGCTGCTTCCTGCCTGCTATAAGGATAGAGTACCAATTGTTTTCCATCCCGAGAATACAGCACGCCATCGTCACCTGCCTGAAAAGCTGCATTTCCCGGATCTACCTCAAAGGCCTCTAACGCAGACGAGGTGAAGGCATCCTGCCCAATATCCACACAATCCCTCGGAATTAGAATTTTCTGCAACCCTGAACCGAAAAAAGCACCCTCTCCAATGCTGCAAACACTTTCTGGCAGGTCAATCTCTTGTAGGGATTTTGTATTATAAAATGCGCGCTTTCCAATAGATGTTACTTTTCCCCAAAAAATTACACTCTTCAAATCAAAACAGCCTTGAAATGTCGATTCTTCAATTTTTGTAAGCCCTGCTGGAAGGACAATCTCCTCCAGACCGCCGCTCTGATCCGTTTCCTCAATACCATGCGGCTGCTCAAAAGCGGCTCTTCCCAAAGAGGTCAAGCTGTCTGGCAGATCAATGTGCTTCAGTGACCTCGTATTATAAAAGGCAGTTTCTCCAATTGATGTCACTGGGCCCAGGAATGTGACCTTTGCCAAGCTCTTACATCCCATAAATGTGCCCTCTGCGATTTCCGTAACTCCCGCAGGTATGGTAATTTCCGACAAATTATAGCAATCCCAAAATGCATCTTCACCAATTGACTGTAGGCCATCCGGCAAAACAACCGTTCGTAGCGAGTAACAGCTGTCAAATGCAGTTTTGGGAATCGCTTTTAAGCTCTCAGGCAGAGTAAGTTCCTCCAAATAGATGCATTTAAAAAAGCAGTTCTCATCTATGCTCTGCAGATTTTCTGAAAGCCGAATGTGGCGAAGGCCGGTATAGCCAAGTGCCATATATCCGATGCTGACGACCGTATCCGGTATTGTCAACTCTGTCAGGGTATAACACTCCATGAATGCATATTCCCCGATGCCTTGTACAGGGAACGGAACACCGTTATGAATGACCATTTTGGGGATTTCCAATGCTCCCTCACAAGTAGGATCACAAGCCTTAACCATTGCATAGGTCATAGAGGGACCGTTCATGCGATACACATATTCCAGCGGCCAGGTATCCTCTGTTCCTTCCGCTGCCATAATGTCAATTACAGCTCTACCCTCATTGTCTGGTTCAATGTCCACAGTATACCAAAGTTTCTGGTTCTCTATTTCTGAACTGCAGAAGATATCCTGATCGGGCGTTGCTGTCACCGACTGAACGTAATATCCTTCCGGCACCTCTACCGCAAACACGAGCCTACCGCCGGGATGTGAATATGTGCTGCCGGTGTAATCCACATCACCCACTGTCACCTTCGCATTTGTGCAGCGGAAGGTAACTTCTGCCCCTTCTCCCTCAGCTTTTGCCAGCATCACTACAAACGAACTGTTGCTGCGAACATTCGTAACCGTATAAGAACCGTCCGCATTGGGTTGGAAGGGACGTCCTCCGGAAAGAAGGACACCAACCTTATAACCCCGGGCGACAATGCGGAACGTCACATCGCTTCCCTCTTCCACTTCAAAGCTGGTCCCCATATCCTCATCGCCTACAAAGACCGTGGCATTTGCGCTTTGGACACTAAAAGAAAAGGAGAATTTATAAAATGTTTTCTCCTCCTGACTGCTGTCTGCCTCTGGAACCTGGGCGGGTTCCTCAGTTTCCATTGCAGTGTAAACATCATCGCTGTGATCCACAGGCTTTAAGTCCACGATAGGTTCCGTCGCTGACGGTTCAGCCTCCACAGCCCGAACCGGCTGAACCGTTGCGGGCAGCAGCCCAAGGATGAGGGCCAGTGCCAGAAAGAAGCACAATATCTGTTTACCTGTTTTCATTTTCACACTCCCTGTCACATAAATCTTCTTTTCATTGAGACGTTTCCCAAAGCGGATGCAAGGAATCCGCCGCTAGAATTTACACAAGCATGTCCACCGCAGCACCGGGAACCTGCCCCATCTGCGCTTTCCCTCCTCTCTCGCCACAATCACAGCATCATTCAAAATCTATTCGAACTTTACCGTAGTTCCTTGCTCTGCTATGATAGCACAACTTCCAGGCGTCTGTCAACACCATTATTCAAAATTTTGTCAAAATACTAACAGAGCAATACCGCATCTTCCTCACCGCGCCGTCTTTTCCAATCGGAATATTCAAAATTTTTCCATAATTTTCGGAATTTTTAGACTTTTTCTGATGTGGCGCCGGCACACTGCGTCAATTTCTCCCCCCCAAATATTTCCATTATTTTTTTACTATACATCAGGCGGCCAGCA
>ENA-UONY01002757-UONY01002757.1-human-gut-metagenome-genome-assembly--contig:-CS9-NODE-2757-length-11936-cov-4.275229_pt1 | contig 11936 bp, 7 predicted proteins | sample MGYA00242465_ERZ724012 | MGnify/ENA metagenome assembly ERZ724012 | reverse complement strand
AACGCCGGAAATTCTCTCGTTTATCTGCCTGTTGCTGGACTTCACCCTGTGGACCGGGGCGTCGGTGCTCATGCGGCTGCAGGTATACCCCGGGGTAAATTTCTGGTTTTATGTGTCCATTCTGGCGCTCTTTGCCCTGCCGCTCTTCTGTTACCTGTTTATCAGCACGTTTGTGCGCTCCAATGACTTTTTCACCCGTATTTTTGTCATTGCCACCACCCTGGTCATTTTGGTGTGTGAAGCCTTCGGCGTCTTTTTGCAGCCTCCTGCGGTACGCCGGTTGGAAGACGGGCAGTATGTGTTCCTCTACGATATGCAGTGGCCCATTTACATCGCCCTTTTTCTACTCATCGCCATTATTGTGGCCATTTTCCTGCTGCTGCACCGCACGGTCAAAGAAAAGGGCTCCCGTTCCCCGGGGCTCAAGTTTTTGATCATCGGGCTGGTGGCCCTGGCGGTGGGGAACATGATGCAGATTATCCCCCATAATGTGTTCCCCTGGGATACGCTCTCGGGCATTGTGTTCGCCCTGCTGCTCTTATGGGCGCTGTATAAACGGCACCTGTTCCGCATGACGCTGATCGTATCCCGCAGCGTTCTCTTGCTGGCGCTGGCTGCCCTGGTTACGCTGGCATCGCTCTACTTTATCACGCCCCTGAAAACAACGCTGATGGATACCCTGCGTTTGGATGATAACGCCGCTACCACCTGGGTGGTGGTGGCCTTTTCCGTGCTGCTGGCCGTTTCGTATTTCCTGCTGCGGCGGCTGTTGGGGGTGTTGTTCACCCGGGAAGAACAGCAAAATGTGCTGATCAAGGAATTTTCCGACTTTGCAGCCCAAAGCCTGGATACCGGCGCCATTATGGAAAAGCTGGTACAAACCATCAGCGAGGAAATCCCTACTGGGCGCATCAATGTGTGCCTGCCGGAAGACGGCCGGTATGTCAACCGCTATACCTCCGATTTACTGGCGCCCACCCCCTTTTCCATTTCGTCTACCAGCCCGTGCCTGACATACCTGCACGACCAGGAACCGTACCTGATTTTGGAAGAATTCAAGGGTTCGCCCCTCTACTTATCCCTGTGGAAAGAAGAACAGGACCTATACCGTTCTCTCGACCTGCATTGCATGGTAGCCCTGCGGGATGGCGGCGAAATCACCGGGCTGCTGCTGCTTTCCAACCGGGAGCGGGCCTTGCACTTTTCCTATGCGGAACTGACGTTTCTCACCACCCTGAGTTCCATCGCCTCCATCGCCGTCAAGCACGCGACCTTGTATGAACAGATGTACCGTGAAGCGCGCATCGACAGCCTGACCAATGTCTATAATTACCGCTATTTTGTCGAAGATATCAACGACGAATTCGAACGCTGCCGGTCGTCGTCCCTGGCCCTTTTGTATGTGGATCTGGACGACCTGAAACTATATAACCTGCTAAACGGCGCCCGCAAAGGCGACGAAGTGCTGTGCCGGGTGGCCGAAATTCTCACCCGCGCCACCGGCGAAAACGGCAAAGTATTCCGCTACAGCGGCAAAGTGTTCGCGGTGCTGCTGCCGGGATACGACATGCGCCGCACGGAGGAACTGGCCCGCGGCATTCAGAAGAAGATCCATGCACTCAACGACGGCACCTCGCCCCAGCCGCTCAGCGCCAGCTGCGGCATCTGTGTGGCGCCTTATGCCGCTTCCAATCCCAAAGAATTGATGAATAACGCCGACCTGGCGGTGTTCAACGCCAAAAACAGCGGCAAACACACCATCAGCATCTTTGAAAATGCCCGCCCCGTGTTCCAGAATTCGGCCCAGCGGGCCCAGTATATCATCGCCCACACGGAAAAATCATCGAGCGCCACCCGCCGCAGCAACACCGCGATCATCAATTCCCTGACGGCGGCCATTGACGCCAAGGACCACTACACCTTCGCCCACAGCCGCAACGTGGCCCGGTATGCCGCGGTTCTGGCCGTGGCCGCAGGGCTCAACGACGAACAGGTTTCGGTGATTTACGAAGCCGGGCTGCTCCATGACATCGGCAAGATCAGCATTTCCGAATCCATCCTCAGCAAGCAGGGCAAACTCACCGAGGAGGAAATGGAGATCATGCGCGGCCATGTGAATAATTCCATCGATATGATCCGTCACTTGTCTTCCATGGATTACCTGATTCCCGCCGTCGTGGGCCACCACGAACGGTGGGACGGCAAGGGCTATCCCACGGGCATCGCCCGGGACGATATCCCCATCACCGCCCGGTGTTTGGCCCTGGCCGACTCGTTTGACGCCATGACGTCCGACCGGCCCTACCGCAAAGGGCTGCCGGTTTCCTATGCCGCCGAACAGATCCGCAAAAACGAAGGCACCCAGTTCGACCCCACCCTGTCGGAAATTTTCCTGTCGCTATTAAAGCAGGGCGAAATTTCCCCCGCCAATATGGAGGACGGCCCCTCTCTATTGCCCTAAACAAAGATAAGCGGCTTTATCCGGAAGGGAATCCCCTTCCGGATTTTTTTCGCCTTTTTTCAGGCTCTTTTAGCTGACACATCATCCGCCCTCCCCAACCAGCCGCTGCCGCTGTAGAAAATGTCTCTTTTCTTTTGGTGGTTTTCACGGATCGAAACCGGGTATTTTCCAAAAAAGCGCGTTATCATGCCTTTTTCGATCTCTTTTTGCCCCCTGTATCCTCCCAGCGGAAAGCGTTCAATTTTCTTGACAGCCGAAGCGCTTTCCCTTAAAATAGAAGAAGCATGCAGTATCTGCATCACGGGAGTAACGCACCCGCTTTACTGATATAGCATTCTGACATTTTTCTTTAAAAAACGCGGCAGAGAGACCGGGGCCTTCCCCTGGGGCCGCGTATTTTTCACACAATGGAGGAGGTCAAGAATCCGCATGAATGATATGCCGATTTGGCTCGGTGTTCTTGTGGCGGTTCTGGCGGCTGTGATCTTTGGTGCTTTGGGCATTTTCGTGGGTATACAACGCCGTAAAAAGCAGGCAGAAGCCACCATTGGCTCGGCTGAACAGGAAGCCAAACGCATTGTGAGCGATGCGATCAAAACATCGGAAACCAAGAAAAAAGATGCGATCCTGGAAGGGCGCGAAGAAGTGCACCGTATGCGCAGCGAAGCCGACCGGGAAATTGCCGACCGGCGCCGGGAAGTACAGCGCCAGGAACGGCGCATCCAGCAAAAGGAAGAAAACCTGGACCGCAAGCTGGAAAGCGTGGAGCAAAAAGAAGAAGCCATTGCGAAGAAAAACCGCAAGGCTGACGACCGTTTGGCCGAGGCCGAACAGGTCAAACAGAAGCAATTTGAAGAGCTGGAACGGATCAGCGGTTTTACCGTAGACCAGGCAAAAGAATACCTCTTGCGCAACCTGCAGGATGAACTGACCCATGAAAAAGCGGTCAAAGTGCGGGAATTTGAACAGCAGATGCGCGAAGAAAGCGAAAAAACCGCACGGGAGATTATCTCCCTGGCCATCCAGCGCTGTGCCGCCGACCATGTGGCGGAAGCGGCGATTTCGGTGGTGCCGCTGCCCAATGACGAAATGAAGGGCCGTATTATCGGCCGTGAAGGGCGCAACATCCGTACCATCGAGACCCTGACCGGGGTCGATTTGATCATTGACGACACCCCCGAAGCCATCACCCTGTCGAGCTTCGAACCGGTGCGCCGGGAAGTAGCCCGGATTGCGCTGGAACGGCTGATTGCCGACGGCCGTATCCACCCGGCCCGCATTGAAGAAATGGTGGAAAAGGCCCGCCGCGAAGTGGACCAGACCATCAAGCAAGAAGGCGAACGGGCGGTGATCGAAGCCGGTGTCAACGGCATTCATCCCGAACTGATCAAACTGCTGGGGCGCCTGCGTTACCGCACCAGCTATGGGCAGAACGTACTGAACCACTCGCTGGAAGTGGCCTACCTCGCCGGTATTATGGCCAGCGAATTGGGGCTCGATCCCACAGTGGCCCGCCGGGCCGGCCTGCTGCATGATATCGGTAAAGCGCTGGACCACGAAATCGAAGGGTCCCACGTGGATATCGGGGTGGATGTGGCCCGCAAGTACAAAGAAAGCGAAACCGTCATTCACGCCATTGCGGCGCACCACGGCGATGTGGAAGCCCGCACGGTGATTGCCTGCCTGGTCCAGGCTGCCGACGCCATTTCGGCGGCACGCCCCGGCGCCCGCCGCGAAAACCTGGAAAACTATATCAAACGGCTGGAAAAACTGGAAGAAGTAGCCTCCTCGTTCGATGGGGTCGACCGCTGCTATGCCATCCAGGCCGGGCGTGAAATCCGCATTATGGTCAAACCCGAAGTGGTCCCTGACGACAAAATGGCCGTACTGGCCCGGGACATCTGCAAAAAGATCGAAAGCGATCTGGAATATCCCGGCCAGATCAAGGTCAACCTGATCCGTGAAAGCCGCGCGACCGGCTACGCCAAATAAGAGTAGGAACCAAAAAGGAGCACCCGGTTCTCCGGTGTGCTCTTTTTTTATCCGTGAAAAAAAGAAAGGAAGCACACCGTTATGAACATTCTGGCTATCGGTGACGTAGTGGGCAGCGTGGGCTGCCGGTTTCTGCGCAGCCATCTGCCGGCGCTGAAAAAGACCTACCACATCGATGTGGTCATTGCCAACGGCGAAAATTCTGCCGACGGCAACGGCATTACCCCTGTTTCGGCCCAGTACCTGTACCAAAGCGGCGTGGACATTATCACCGGCGGGAACCACAGCTTCCGCCGCCGGGAGGTGTACCCCGTTATGGACGAGGACGATACCTTACTGCGCCCGCACAACTACCCGCCGGACGCCGCCCCGGGGAAAGGCGTTTGTATCTACGATATGGGACGCATCCAGCTGGCGGTCATCAATCTGATCGGCACCATGTATATGGAGAGCATGCCCTGCCCGTTCCGCTGCGTGGAAGCCCTATTGCGGGAAGGCAACCTGCCCCGCATTGTACTGGTGGATTTTCACGCCGAAGCTACCAGCGAAAAACGGGCCCTCGGTTTTTATCTGGACGGAAAAGCCAGCGCCGTTTTCGGCACCCATACCCACGTGCCCACCGCGGACGAACAGATCCTGCCCGGCGGCACCGGGTATGTGACGGACCTGGGGATGACCGGGGTCATTCAGTCGGTGCTGGGCGTGAAACCGGAGATCATCATCCAAAAAATGCGCACCCACATGCCCGCCCGGTTCGATTTGGCCGACGGCGACTGCCAAATGGACGGAGTGCTATTCACCATCGATGAAAAAACCGGCCGCTGCACCGCGGTAAAACGCCTGTCTATCCGTTCATAACAGACAAAATCATTCCCGAAAGAACCGAAAACTTTGCTTAATCGTTGAAATCAGGGCCACGCTATGCTATAATAAAGCTTAAATTAGGCCCCCGGTTTTGCGGGCTTTTTAAATTTGATAACAAGGAAGTGTTGTGCTGTGATCAATGGCTCTACTTTGCGGGATGCCATCCTCTCCGGTGCCCATAACATTGGTAACCATAAAACCGCCATCAACGACCTGAACATTTTCCCCGTGCCCGACGGCGACACCGGCACGAATATGTCGATGACTATTGGCGCTGCCGCCAGCGAACTGCAAAAAAGCGCTGAAACCTCTGCGGAAAGCGTATCCAAAACGGCGGCTTCCCTGATGCTGCGCGGGGCGCGGGGCAACTCCGGGGTTATCTTGTCCCTGCTGTTCCGCGGCTTTGCCAAAGGGCTGGAAGGGAAAGATATGGCCGACGGCCGTGATTTGGCCGAAGCGCTGCAGCTGGGTGTAGACGCCGCGTATAAAGCCGTGATGAACCCCACGGAAGGCACCATCCTCACGGTAGCCCGGGTGGCCGCCGAAAAGGCCGCCGCTGCGTGCGAAAACGACACCGACCCGGTGTATGTGTGGGCCGCCGCATGCCTAGGGGCCAGCGAAGCGCTGGAAACCACTCCCCAATTGCTGCCCGTCCTGAAAAAAGCCGGTGTGGTCGACGCCGGTGGGCAAGGGCTGTGCATGATCTTTGACGGTATCCTCAGCGTCTTGCGCGACGGGGTCATTGTGGAAGAAGAAAAAACCGACGAAGAAAAGCTGGACGAAACGGCGGAATTCTTCCGCAATGTGGCGGCGGAATTCGACCAGGAAATCCACTTCACCTATTGCACGGAATTCGTAGTCGGCCGTGACCCGGACTGTGAAAACGACCCGGCGGACCTGCGCTCCACGCTGGAAGCCATCGGCGACTGTGTGGTGGTGGTGGATGACGACGATATTATCAAAGTCCACGTGCACACCGAAGAACCCGGCACCGCCTTACAGGCCGGTTTGCAGTATGGTTCCCTGCTCACCATCAAGGTGGAAAACATGAAGGAACAGCACCGCAAGGCGGCCGAAGAAAACGAAGCGGCTAAATCGGCGGCGGCAGCCAAGAAACCGGACGCCGAAGCGTTCGAACCGGCCGAACCCACCGAAGAACTGGGCTTTGTGGCGGTGGCCGCCGGCGAAGGGATGGCCAACCTGTTCCGCGATTTGGGCTGCACCCAAATTGTCAGCGGCGGGCAGACCATGAACCCCAGCACCGAAACGCTGATGCAAGCCGTGCTGGCCACCCCGGCCCACACGGTGATGATTCTGCCCAACAACAAGAACATCATTATGGCCGCTGAGCAGGTTATTCCGCTGGTAAACGACCGCACCGTAGTGGTGCTGCCCACCCGCACGATCCCCCAGGGTATGTCCGCCATGCTGGCGTATGACCCGGATTCGCCGCTGGAAGAAAACCAGAACGCCATGATGACCGCGGCTTCTCATGTGGCTACGGGCCAGGTGACGTACGCCGCCCGTACTTCTGAATTTGGTGGGCACAAGATCCGCGAAGGCGAAATCATGGGCCTTGCAAACGGCAAGCTGGAAATCACCGGTGACAATGCATCGGATGTGTGCGTCAAGCTGGTGCGCTCGATGGCCAGCCGCCACACCTCCTTTATTACGGTGCTCTATGGCGCCGGTGTCACCGACGAAGACGCCGCCGACGTGGAACGCCGCCTGCGCAGTAAACTGCGCGATGACATCGAAATCACCTTTGTAAACGGCGGACAGCCGGTTTACTCGTACGTGATTTCCATCGAATAAACGTCCCTTCGGAGGGGCGCAGCTGGGCCTTGATAGCCCGCTGCCCCCTCTTTTTCTTTGCCCGATCCCGGGGCCAAAGGCCACTTTTGATGAAAGGCAGGTGAAACGCTGTGCCGTCCCTTTTTTCGCAGCCCATCCAGTTTTTAAAAGGCGTGGGGGAAAAACGCGCCGCCCTGTTTGCCAAAATCGGTGCCCCCACTGTGGGGGACCTGTTGCTCTTATATCCCCGTTCGTATATTGACCTGACGTCCCCGATACCGATCCGGCAGGCCCCCCTGCAAGACGTGTGCGTCGTGCAGGCCCGGGTGGTTTCTCCCGTAAAGGAAAGCCGTATCCGCAAGGGCATGACGCTGTATAAAGCCACCGTTACCGACGGCGAAAGCGACCTGCTCCTCACCTTTTTTAATAACCGCTACATCCCCCGATTGTTGCCCGAAGGGCAGGAGTTTTTGTTCCGGGGGAAGATGACCGGTGGCTTTTTGCGCCGGGAGATGAGCGCCCCCGACTTTTACCCCGCCGGTACGGCGTTGGGCCTTTTGCCGGTGTACCCCCAAACCGAAGGGCTTTCCTCCCGGCAAATCGCCGCCGCCATGAAGACGGCGCTGTCCTTGCTGCCGGAAATCCTCAACGACCCCCTGCCCGGCCCGCTGCGCCAGCGGTGTGATCTGTGCGCCATGCGCTATGCGCTGGAAAAAATCCACTTCCCGCAAAGCGAAGAAGAACTGGCCATTGCCCGGCGGCGGCTGGTGTTCGAAGAGCTGTTTTTGCTGCAAGCGGGTATGCTGCAGCTGCGCCACCGCGCCAAAGTGGCCAACCATTTGCCGTGCCCGGTGGATGTGAGCGGGCGCTTTTTTGCCTCCCTGCCCTTTTCGCCCACCGGCGCCCAGCGCCGCTGTGTGGCCGAAGGCATCGCCGATATGAACGGGCCCTCCCCCATGAACCGGCTGGTGCAAGGGGACGTGGGCAGCGGCAAAACGGTAGTGGCCGCCGCTTTGTGCTGTCAGGCCGCCGCAAACGGGCTGCAAGCCGCACTGATGGCCCCCACCGAAATCTTGGCCCGCCAACATTTTCACTCGTTACAGCCGCTTTTAGAGGGCATGGGCGTCCGTTGTGCGCTGCTCACCGGTTCCACAAAGGCCTCCGAACGGCGGGAGCTGCTGGCCGCACTGGAACGGGGGGATATCGGCCTGCTCATCGGCACCCACGCCCTCTTAACCGATCAAGTCAAGTTCCACCGGCTGGGGCTGGTCGTCACCGACGAACAGCATCGCTTTGGGGTCGCCCAGCGGGCGGCCCTGGCACAAAAAGGCGACCATCCCCACCTGCTGGTGATGAGCGCCACGCCCATCCCCCGCACGTTGGCGCTGATGATTTACGGCGACCTGGATTTGTCGGTCCTGGACGAACTGCCCCCCGGACGACAGAAGATTGACACGTTCCTCATCGGCAGCGACAAGCGTGCCCGGGCGTTTTCGTTCATCCGCCAGCACCTGGACGCCGGGCGGCAAGCGTATTTGATTTGCCCGCTGGTGGAAGACAACGACAGTGACATGGCATCGGTGGAAGCATACCGGGACCAGGTATGCCGCGGGCCGCTGAAGGGCTACCGGGTGGGCATGCTCCACGGCCGCATGAAATCCTCCGAAAAAGAACAGGTCATGGCCGCCTTTTCCGATGGTACCCTGCAAGTACTGGTGGCCACCACCGTGGTGGAAGTGGGGGTAGACGTCCCCAACGCCGTGATTATGCTCATCGAAAACGCCGAACGGTACGGATTATCCCAGCTGCACCAGCTACGGGGCCGGGTCGGGCGGGGCAAAGAAAAATCCACCTGCATCCTCATCAGCGATGCCCAAAATGACCAGACCCTCCACCGGTTGAAAGTCTTCGCCGCCACCGAAAGCGGATTTCAAATCGCCGATGAAGATTTGCGGCTGCGCGGGCCCGGCGACTTTTTCGGATCGAAGCAGCATGGGCTGCCGGCGCTGCGCATTGCCCAACTCAGCGAAGACACGGCGCTGTTGCATTTGGCCCAGCAGGAAGCCGCCCGGCTCATGCAGGAAGACCCCTCCCTGCAAAAGCCGGAACACCGTGCCCTGCGGGCCCAGGTACGCCGCCTGTTCGCCCGGCAAGAAACGGCTATGGCGTAAAGGATCGGCTTCGGGAGAGGAAACCCATCGGCCGTTTTCCTGCCTATGCTTTTTCCCCCTAACAAAGAAAACCAGGCACCCATCCCCAAAAGGGTGAGTGCCTGGTTTCGTTTTACTCCATCGGCGGTTTGCCCGCCAACGTTTTGCGAAGGATTACAGCGCGACGCCGTTGCCCAGATCGTCTTCGAAAATCACGCGCTTACGCTTGAGCGTGCCGCTCTTAATGCGCCATTTGCCGTCGAGCTTCTCGTATTCATCATAGTAATACCCGTAACCGGCGGTAGCCAGTACACCGGGGATGATCAGACGGTCGGAAAACGGGATAATGCCGCGGGCCGTGGTATCGGACAGGATTTCGATCTCCCCCGTGTTACCCATATGGCAGCTCTGCAGCGTGTCGGGCATACCGGCGATAATCCCTTTGATGACTTCGTCGCGGCCTTTGGACACCGGCGAAACGGGGAACCCGGGGTACTGGCCCTTAATGGGGTCGTACACCGCTTCCCGGGAATCGAAGCAGGCATCGGGCGTGAACAGGTCTTCCAGTTCATCGAACTGTTTGGCATCGATCACACGGAAATACCGCGGACGCAGCTGGCGGATTTCCTCGATGGCCAGCAATTTTTCAATATCGGTCATACTTTGCTCCCTCTATTATTCCATCACGCGAATGGCGTGGTAGCCTTCATGCACAGCGGTCAAAATCTTACGGGGTGCAATGGCGTCGCCCACCACGGTCACGTTGTCGTAGTTTTCTTCCAGCAGGTCTTCCAGCTGGTTATTGGCCTTAAAGCCGGCTGCATTGAGCACGGTATCGCAAGCCAAGGTAATCGTTTCGCCGTCTTTTTCGTACGTCACCGAATCGGGGGTGATAGCCGTCACTTTGGCGCCGGCCGCTACCTTCACACCGCGATCGGCCACCATGCGGCGCAGGTGCTGGTCATTGTTCAGGCAGTGAGCCGCCGTGTACAGGATGTCGGGCAGCATTTCCACGATGGTCACTTCGTCGGCATGAGGCGCAATGTCGCACGCCGCTTCGGTACCGGCCAGGCCGCCACCGATGATAACCACTTTCTTGCCGGGAGTGAACTTATGGGTCAGGTAATCCGACACCACCACGGCGTTTTCAATGCCGGGGATCGGGGGCTTGGCAGGAGAAGCACCGGCCGCCAGGATGACTTTGTCATAATGGCCGCCCACGACGTTTTCAGCCGTAGCTTCTTTGTTGTAGCAGATCTTCACGCCCAGTTTTTCGCACTGGCCCTTCATGTATTCGATCAATTTGATGATGTCCGCCTTAAAGTCGGGGCCGCCTGCAGGCCAAAGCGTACCGCCCAGACGGTCGGTCTTTTCCCACAGTTCCACGTCCCAACCGCGCTGCCGGGCTGCGATAGCCGCCGACATGCCGCCAGGGCCGCCGCCGATAACCAGGATGGACTTCTTGGAACCATCGGGCTTGGGCAGGGCATATTCTTTTTCAGCATAGCAGGTGGGGTTCACGGCGCAGTAATAGTGCTTGCCGGAGAAACCGGACAGCAGGCATTCGTTGCAGCCTACGCAGGGACGGATATCGTCATACCGGCCTTCTTTGACTTTCGTGGGCCAGTAGGGATCTGCCAGCATTTCGTGGCCCATGCCAATGTAATCCAGCGTGCCGTCTTCGACCACTTTCTTGGCCAGCTCGGGGTTAAACAGCTTGCCGTCGCCCAGTACCGGGACATGAACAACTTCTTTAATGGCGCGCTGTACGTCCAGTTTGTGGCCGGGTTTGGAATACACGGTGGTGATGGCCTGATACCATTCTTCGTAGCAGCCGGTATCCACATGCAGCGCCGTCACGCCGGCATTTTCCAGGATCTTGGCCATTTCAATGCCTTCGTCCAGGGTACGGAACCCTTCCACACGCTGTACGGGGGTGAATTTTACCAGGATGGGGAAGTTCTTCGGCACATTTTTCTTAATGGCGTCGATGCATTCCAGCGTAAAGCGCATACGGTTTTCCAGGCTTCCGCCGTATTCATCCGTACGGTTGTTCCACTGTTTGGACTGGAACTGGTCCAGCAGGTATCCGCCATACGCATGCAGTTCCACGGCGTCCGCGCCGGCGTTGATCGCCAGGCTGGCCGAATAGCCGACCTTTTCCACCAGGTAGTGGATATCGTCTACGCTAAAAGGCTTGCAGATCAGGTCTTTGTACCAGAAAGCGCCCACCGAACCGGCCGAATACGGCGGGGTGAAGGGATCGGTGAACTGCTGGCGGCCCAGGCCGGGAGACAGCTGCACGCAAACCTTTGCGCCATAATGATGGCAGCGGTCGATCAGCATGTTCAGCCGTTCCACATGGTGGAAGTTCGAAAGTTCCGTGCAGGGACGGGCTTCATATTTGGTGGAAACCACGTTGGCCCCGGTGATGATCAGGCCGGCGCCGCCCTTTGCACGTTCCTCAAAATAGTTAATGCCTTCGATGCAGTAGGAACCATCCGCTTCGCCCGTCGTGCCCATGGGGGACATAAAGATGCGGTTTTTCAGCTTCATGGAACCGAGTTGCGTCTTATCAAACAATCCGTTCATGTCTTTTCTCCTTTACGCAGTGATGATAGGGTGGCTTTTCTATGAGCCGCCGGTATATTCGAAGGGGAATTCCCCCTCTTCTT
>ENA-UONY01002755-UONY01002755.1-human-gut-metagenome-genome-assembly--contig:-CS9-NODE-2755-length-11943-cov-18.589754_pt1 | contig 11943 bp, 6 predicted proteins | sample MGYA00242465_ERZ724012 | MGnify/ENA metagenome assembly ERZ724012 | reverse complement strand
TGAAGGACAGCCTGAACGAGTACTACAAGGTGGGCAGTCTGGAAAACTACGACGAAGTCTACCGCGCCGTGGCCTTCTTCACCTTCAAGTATGGCCGCATCGACTGGCTGGAGTCCAACAACGAATACTGGCTGGAGCGGGACGCCGCCCTGCGCACCGACTTCCACATCACCTCCGGCTTCCAGACCGAGGATATGCCCCGCATCAAGTACAAGAGCAAGATGAAGGAGTATTACCAGAAGGCCGGCATCGCCACCGCCCGCTACCACATGGTGGACGACTACGCGGGCTGCAAGGCCTTTGTGGACGAGGTGGGCTACCCGGTGGTGGTCAAGCCCGACAACGGCGTGGGAGCCTCGGACACCCATCGCCTTTCCAGCGATGCCCAGCTGAAGGAGTTTCTGGTCTACAAGACCGCCCATCACCCGGATGTGGAGTACATCATGGAGGAGTTCGTCCGCGCCGAGGTGAACAGCTATGACGCCATCATCGACGCCAACGGCAACCCCATCTTTGAGGCCGGCAACGTCAGCCCCATGTCCATCATGGATATCGTCAATGACAACGATAACTCCATCTACTACATCATCAAGGACCTGCCCGAGGATACCCGCGCCGCAGGCCGTGCCGCCGTCAAGAGCTTTGGCGTCAAGAGCCGCTTCATCCACTTCGAGTTCTTCCGCATGACCGAAGATCAGGCCAGCATGGGCAAGAAGGGCCAGATCGTGGCGCTGGAAGTCAACATGCGCCCCTGCGGCGGCTTCACCCCGGATATGATCAACTTTGCCCGCTCCACCAATGTGTATAAAATTTGGGCCGACATGATCGCCTTCGGCGGCACCGACATGCCGGTGGGCGAGCACTTCTACTGCCCGTTCGCAGGCCGCCGCGACGGCAAGCACTTTGTCTACAGCCACGAGCAGATCATGCAGAAGTATCAGCAGAACATGCGCATGGTGGACCGCATCCCGGACGCCCTGAGCGGTGCTATGGGCAACCAGATGTACGTTGCCACCTTCTCCACCCGCGCGGAGATGGAGCAGTTCTATTCCGACGTGCTGGCCACCACCGATGCCGCCAACGCCGAGGCACAGAAGGAGCTGAGCAGCATTCTGGCTCTGGGTGAGCCGGAGACGGCTCCGGCCGCAAAGGCAGAGGCAAAGCCCGCCGCCCCGGCGGCAAAGCCTGCGGCCCAGCCGAAGCCCCGCAAGACCACCCGCACCGCAAAGAAAAAGTAAAAACCTCGAAACGGAGGAACGAACCATGAAATGTCTGAAACAGGCTGCAAAACGCATCGTGACGGCAGGGCTGACGCTGTGCCTGCTGCTGCCCTGCAGTGTCCCGGCGTCGGCTGCGCTGCAGACCCCGGCCTGGATGCAGGCGTGGGCCAACACCCGCACGGCCGGTGTCATCGCGCAGCTGGAAAAGGACCAGTTCACCGCAAAGATCAAGGTGGACGGCGTGGAAGGCATTCTGGACATGGTGCGCAGCAGCGGGAACATGTACCTGAAGGCCGAGGAGCAGGACGGCACCGAGAAGCTCACCCTGCTGGTGCTGGACGGCAAGGCGTATCAGCTGGACTCCGCCCGCAAACTGGCCATCTGCCTGGGGGATGAAGCCGCCGCCTACAAGGCCATGGGCCTGAGCGAGACGGTGGTGGCAAAGTCTCTTTCCGCCGGCAGCGCCACCGGCTTTGCCGAGGCGAAGAAGACCGTCCACGGCAAGACCTACGACGCGGAAGTGTTTGACATGACGCTGGACGGCAAGCCCGTGGAGATGACCTACTGCTACGACGGCGGCGCGCTGCGCTACCTCATCACCCGGGTGGGCGGCAAGCAGGCATCGCTGGAATACCTCTCGGTGTCGGATAAGGTGGACGAAAGCCTGCTGAAGCTGCCGGAGGGCTACACCGTCTGCACCAAGGGCACCGACGGCAAACTCTATGACGCTTCCGGCAAGGCCGTGGACTGAAAAACGGAAGATAAGGACCGTTGTGCAACAGCGGCGGTCAGGCCCTTGGCGCTCCCTCTGGGGGGCTGAGAGGGCGGGGGCTGCCATATGGCGGCCCCTTTTCGTTGTCCCCTTCTTCAAAATGTGGTATACTGGGGCCAGAGAATCTATTGAGAACGAGGTATCATTCATGAAAATTCCCGCAAACGGCTTCACCCACGCCGGCAAGTTCCACGCCGACGATGTGTTTGCCACGGCGCTGCTGCAGATCTTGCGCCCGGATATCGAGATCACCCGCGGCTTCACCGTGCCGGACGACTTTGACGGCATCGTGTATGACGTGGGCTTCGGCATGTTCGACCACCATCAGGAGCCCCGCGAGACCCGCCCCAACGGCGTGCCCTACGCGGCCTTCGGCCTGCTGTGGCGGGTGCTGGGGCCGGGCCTTGTGGGCGAGCGGCAGGCCCGGCTCATCGACGAAAACTTCATCCAGCCGCTGGATTTGAACGACAACACCGGTGAGCAGAACAGCCTGTGTGACGCCATCGGCTTCTTCAACCCCGTGTGGGACTCGAAGGAAGACCAGGACGCCTGCTTCTTCAAGGCGGTGGCCGTGGCAAAGCAGATCTTGGAAAACCAGATCGCCAGCGCCAACGCCGTGAACCGCGCCGACGAGAAGGTGCAGCAGGCCTATAAGAACTCCCGCGATGGCATCGTGGTGCTGCCCTGCTACCTGCCGTGGAAAAACGGCCTGTACAAGACGGACGCGCTGTTCGTGGTCTACCCCAGCCAGCGCGGCGGCTGGAGCGCCCAGTGCGTCACCGACCACAAGACCAAGCGCCCGAAGCTGCCCTTCCCCCAGAGCTGGGCAGGCCAGCCGCAGGAGGTCATCGAGCAGAAAAGCGGCATCCCGGGCATCAGCTTCTGCCACGCCAGCCGCTTCCTCATCACGGCCAAGGACAAGGAGACGGCCCTTGCCGCCTGCCGTCAGGTGCTGAAGAACAATGGCCGCATCTGATGCCGCACGGCCGAAGGCGGCCTTCGTGTATATGGTGCGCTGCACCGACGGCACCCTCTACACCGGCTGGTCCACCGACCCCGCCGCCCGCCTGCGGGCCCACCAGAGCGGCAAAGGCGCCCGCTACACCCGGGCAAAGGGCGCGGCGGCCCTTGCCTATGTGGAGCGCTGCGCCGACAAGCCCGCCGCCCTGCGCCGGGAAGCAGCCCTGAAAAAGCTGCCCAAGGCCCAGAAGGAACGCCTTTGCGCGGCGTGGGCGGCAGCGGGGAGACCCTTTGCCGGAGAAACGGAATAAGAACACCGGAAAGCGTCTGCCTGCAGGCAGGCGCTTTTGCTGCAAAGAGTGGACGACAGCAGACCGACGCTTGTCCGAAAATGAACGAAAATGCAGTTTTCGTGTGCAAAACAATTGATTTTTGACACGGAATATGATACTTATAGAATGGTAGATTATCCCTGCCCCGAAAGACGCGGGCAGATGTGATACAGCGAGGAAAAAGGAGGAAGGACTATGAAGCGTTTCAAAGCGGCGGCACAGCGCGCAACGGCCTTTGTGCTGGCGGCAAGCATGATGTCGTCGGCGGTGCTCCCTACCGTATTCGCGGCACAGCCGTTGAATGCGGAAAACAGCGTGGATGAACTGGGCAATGTGGATGTCGCGGACGAAGACGGCACGCTGGTGTACCCGGAGTGGGACGACGATACGGCGGAAGATTTCCAGGACGAGGGGGATACCATTGACCTGAGTGACGCAGAATTCGATTCGGATGGTGACATTGCAACGCTGGCAGCAAGAAAAGGCACACAGGATTATATAGACAAGCTCAAAAATGCATATAATGAACTGAAAAAAGAGTATGATGCAGCTGTTACGAAAGCAAAACAGGATGCACAAAATGCCATTGACAATAATAAGGATTTTAAAGATGATCACGATCCGAAAAAATCGACTGTTTTGCAGGAACTCGAAAAGCATGATGCAACCTGTATGGAGGACGGGAATGCTAAATACAAGTGTACCCGAGTATGGAAAGATTATCCTGTAAAGGCAACTGTGAAAAACCCGATCGCAAGCGAATATAAAAAACTTAACAGGGGAGTACAGTTTGCAATAAAGTCGGGATTGAAAAAAATAGGACTTAGCTCGATAGCGGATCAGCTGGACAAAGACCAGTTTACGCTTTCGGGTACAATTGATCTGAAGTGCCAGCATGACGAGAATGACCCCATCGTTGTAAAGACTGACGATGCACTGGGTCACGACTTCGAAGGTGCTAAGTGGATTGAAACAGACCCGGCTACCTGTGATAAGGACGGCGTAGAGACGCTCTACTGTATTCGCTGCCATGGTACAGAAGAAGGCGGCACTAAGACCCGTGCAATCCTGAGTGCAAATGTTCCGCACACACTGGGCGATTTGATTACTGAAGAACCGACCTGTGAAAAAACAGGTAGAACATATCGCGTTTGCAGTGTTTGCGGTGCAGAAGTGGAAGAAAGCACGATTCCGAAGCTTGACCATGTGTTCGAGAACTATGTGAAAGACGACAACCCCGCCTGCCAGGATCAGACCGAGACCGGCACCTGTACCCGTACCGGCTGTGGAAAAACGGATACAAGAACCATCAGCGGCCCGCTGAGCCCCCACAAGTTTACAACGTGGACGGGCACCGGCATATCGGTCAGCGGCCAGTATCTGTATTACGAGTCTACCTGCGATACCTGCCATACAGCGGAAAAGGAGATCAATATTGCGGATAAGAAGCTGGATGAACTGGACGAAGCCCTGAACGGAGACCCGCTGACGGCCACGGATAAAGAGCTGGAAAATATAGAGATTCTTTATAACGGCGCAAAAGCGGCAATTGAGGTGCTGGGGTATGCCAACAAATATTTGGGCACCAGCTTTGATACCGAAAAGTACACCGAACGCCTGAACGGCATGACCGATCGGTACAATAAGTTTGAGCATGAATCGCTTCAGCGCGGTTATGAGGCTGCGGCCAGCGAAGCGATCAAGACCGCTCACGAGATCATTGACAACAAAAGCCCATCCGAGATGACCGATGACGAAATGAAAAAGGTCATCGGTGCTTATGTGGCTGCGGATACGGCGGTGGGCAAGCTGGACGACGGCCGCGCAAAGAAAACAGAGCTGCAGGCAAAACTTGCAGAGCTGAAAAAGACCGTTGAGGAGATCGAATCCAAGTATGCCCAGAAGGTCATTGAAAGCATTTGGGACGATCTGAAGAACGGCACACTGGATAAGACCAAGTTGGAAGCGCTGAAAAAGACGCTGGACGACCTGAAGGATTATATTCCCGACAGCCTGAAAGAAAGCTACGATCAGGTCGTGGATGCCGTGCAGGCCGCCATTGATGCCATTGACCTTGTGAATGAAGCCAGCGCCCTGATCAAGCAGCTGCAGGAGGAGATCAAGAACGGCAATGTCAGCGAGGACACCCTCAAGAAAGTGCAGGATGTGATCGACCGGGCCGGTAAGCTGGTGGATAAGATCAAGGAAAACCCCATCCTGAAGAATGCGGTGGATACCATTATCAAGAACGCAGAGGAAGCCATCAAGGAAGCTGCTGCCACCAAGGCACTGGAAGCGCTGAAGGAGGCCATTGAGAGCGGCGATCTGAGCAAGATCGAGGAAGCGTTTGAGAAAGCACAGGAAGCCATCGACCAGCTGGAGCCCTATGCCCCGGATGTGGCGAAAAAGCTGCGCGACGCGCTGGAGGAGATCAAGAAGACCTATGTCAACGGCCTGCGCGACGCGCTGGAAAAGGCGCTGGAAGACGGTACCTATCAGGAAAAGCTGGAGAAGCTGAAGGATGTCATCAAGAAGTACGAAGACCTTATCAAGGACATCGACGCTTCCGGTGCGCTGAAAGACCTGTGGGAGACCATCAAGAACGAACAGCTGACGAAGCTTGTGGCGGATGCGGTCAACGAGATCAACCGCATCGTCAACGATGACAGCCTGTCTGCGCTGGAAAAGATCGCCGCGCTGGACGAGCTCTACGACGACCTGCACACCAAGCTGGCCGAGATCGTGGGCCCGGATAAGGCGGCTGAGATGCTTGAGCCGTTCGATAAGCTGATCGAGCAGGCCAAGAACGATGTAGCCAAGGCGGCCGCAGCGGCGGCGGATACCCTCATCAAGGAAGCACTGAAGGCGGTCAAAGCGGCTGTGGACAGCGCCGAGAGCAAGGAAGACGCCATCAACAAGATGGAAGCCATCTACTCGCAGGCGCATGATCTGCTGACCCGCGCCGGTATGTCGGACGAGGACGCTACCGCAAAGCTTGCGCCGGTGCGCTCGGCTCTCGACAGCCTGAAAAAGGTGCTGGAGGATTCCTTCGTCTCCATGGACACCATCAAGGCGGCGGTGGACGTCATCGTGGACGCAGCAGTGGCCAGTGACAGCATTGAGGACGGCCTTTACAAGCTGGTGCGCACGCTGCTGGACGGCGACGATATGGACCCGGCCGTAAAAAGGGTCATCCTTGTGGTGGCGCGCGACATTCTGAAAACGGCAGACTGGACCCAACTGACCCCCAGTCTGCTGGACGATGTGGTGGACCTTGCGGTCAAAAAGCTGGACAAGAAGTACGGCAAGTACCCCTTCGTCAGCCAGCTGCTGAACGAGCTCAAGCCTTCGCTGAATGAGCTGGTGCACCGCGAGGTGGGCCAGGAGACCATCGACAAGGTGCGGGAAGTGTTCTTCACCACCATCGACAACGCCATTGTGGGCATTGACGCAGGCCAGGATAACCGCCAGCTGCTGGCAAAGGCCCGCGAAGACCTGATGGGGCTCAAGCCGGTGGTCTCGGCAGAGATGAAGCGCATCGGCACCAAAGCCGGTGAGATGCTCAACCGCGAGATGAAGGACCGCATTTCGAAGGCCCTGCCCGGCGTGGTGATCCCGGAGCTCATCGGTACCCTTGTGGGCAAAGCCACCGAAGACCTTGTGAACGAAAAGCTGGGCGAATACGATGAGAAAGTCGGCGCGATCATTGAGAAGTACGTCAAGTACCTCACCTGCCCCGGCCATGAGTACGAATATGTGACCATCCGTGAAGCCACCTGCACCCAGGACGGCGTGGAAGTGAAGCAGTGCAAGAACTGTGACTGGCAGCTGACCGATGACGATAACAAGATCGTCCACGAAAAGCTGGGCCATGTGGTGGTGGAAGACCCCGCTGTGGACCCCACCGAAACGGAAGAAGGCCTGACGGCAGGCAGCCACTGCAGCCGCTGCGGCGCGGTGCTGGAGCCCCAGCAGGTCGTCCCGGCCCTGCAGCCCCGCACCGACAAGTGGCTGGTCACCAGCGCTGTCACGACGGAGAACATCCGTGCGGCAGGCTATGAGAACCAGCAGAAGCTGGATGCGGCCATCAACGCAGTCCTGACCAAGGCGGGCTTCGATGCGGCCAGCAGCACCCGCTTCTTCGCACAGGTGAACAGCACCATCGGCATCCTGCCCAACGACCGCTACCCCGAGGAGGGTGTGGCCGGTATGGTGAAGCAGCCGGAAGCCACCCGCAACAAGAACTGCACCTTCTATGCGGTGCAGGTGCTGACGGCGGATTCCCACGGCCACAACGCCGGTGATGTGGTGGTCACCCCGCTCACCGTCACGAAGGAAGGCATCAGCCTGACCCTCTGCACCGAAGCAGTGGTGGCGATTGCCTGGAAAGTGAACGAGTAACTTCAAACCGCAAAAGGAGCGGCTCCCGTCCGGGGGCCGCTCTTTTTTGCGTGTGCGCGGCTTCACGCCATGCCATCTGCCGCCCGCTTCTTGGCTTCCCGCTTTGCGCCGCCGCGCACCCCCTCTTGGCTCTCCCTTTGAAAGATTCTCCCCGTGCCGGGGAGAAATGTCACCGAAGGTGACAAAAAGGGGACAAGCTGTCACCGCAGGTGACTGAGAGGGCGAATCCCCCGCAAACGGCAAAGCCCCCCGCCGGTTTCCCGGCGAGGGGCTTTGCCTGTTTGAAAAAACTGAAAAGAAGAAAGAAGTTTCAGAGAAAAGCGATCAAATTATGCGTTTGCCTCGGCGGCTGCATTGGTACCAGCAATGCGGCCGAAGGTGATGATGTCGGGGTAAGCGTTGCCGCCCAGACGGTTGTTGCCGTGGATGCCGCTTGCAACCTCACCGGCTGCGTACAGGCCCGGGATGGCATTGCCGTCGGCGTTCAGCACGTGTGCGTCGGTGTCGATCTGGATGCCGCCCATGGTGTAGTGCACGGTGGGGGTGCGCAGGCTTGCGTAGAACGGAGCCTGCAGGATGGTGGAGTCGGCGCTGGTGGCCTTGCCGAACTCGTCCGAGCCGGAGGTCATGCCTGCGTTGTAGGTCTCGACGGTAGCCTTCAGGGTGTCAGCGTCCACGCCGATCTTCTCGGCCAGCTCGTCCAGCGTGTCGGCCTTCACGGAGTGGCCGTCGCTCAGCAGCTTGTCGATCAGCTCATTGCGGGTGTCGTCGCCTGCGATGGCGCTGCTGTCCACGATCAGCCACATCTGGCCGTCGGTCTGCTGCAGCTCTGCCATGCTGATGGCGTAACGGGTGTTGTCCTCGTTGATGAAGCGCTTGCCTTCCTTGTTGACGAACATGTACTCGGTGGCGCTCAGCCAGTTGCCCACGAACTCGCTCACGCAGCCGCAGTCGTCAATGGGGTCGCCCAGGGGGTGCACCTGGATCTGATCCAGATTGATGAGGTTGCCGCCCACGTTCTCAGCCAGAGCCAGACCGTCGCCGGTGCTGGTGGCTGCGCAGCTGGTCAGCTTGGTGGTGATGGTGCCGCCCGAATACTTATAGACCAGATCGCTGGAAGCAGCGTAGCCGCCGGTGGCCAGGATGACGGTCTTTGCGTTGACGGTGATGGTGCTGCCGTCGGTGCGCTCGGCGATGCAGCCGTTCACGGCACCGTCGTCGCCCACGGTCAGGGTGGTCACCTTAGCATTGGTCTCAATGGTAGTGCCCAGCTTCTCGGCGTAGTTCTGCAGCTTTTCAATGTAGATGCGGCCGCCGTTGTCGCTCTCCTTGCCGGTGGCAGCGATCAGGTCCACCTGATGGCCGCGGGCCCACTTGCCGCCGATGGCCATGAAGATGTAGTCATCCTTGAAGGGCACGCCGATGGTGTTCTCCAGCCAGTCCAGCGCGTCCACAGCGCCGGTGGCGTAGGTGCGGATCAGCTTGATGTTATCAATGGAGCCGCCGCCGATGTAGGTCTGCAGAGCGTGCCAGTTGGGGCTGTCGAACAGGGTCTTGCCGTCCTCAGCCTGCCACTTCTCGTAGTCGGCGCGGGTGTCGTCGATCAGGGCCTGGTATTCGGGGTCGTCGGTGGTCGCAGACAGAGCAGCTTCCACTTCCTTGCAGTTGTCGGCAGTCATGGTCAGCTGCTTCTGACGCTCGGCGTCGGCCACATTGTAGGTGCCCTCGCCCAGCTTGGTGTTGCCGCCGATGGAAGCGGCCTTTTCCAGCACCAGAACGCTTGCGCCGTTCTCAGCGGCAGCAGCGGCGGCAGCCATGCCGGCACCGCCTGCGCCCACAACGGCCACGTCCACGTCATAGGTGGTATCCTCGCCCTTGGCGGTGGAAACCTCACCGTTGTAGTCGTCGGGGTTGACGCCTGCAGCGGTCAGGGCGTTGCGCACAGCTTCCAGCAGGCCGTTGCTGGTCAGGGTGGCGGTGGCGATGGCGTCCACAGCCACGGAGTTATGCTCCACCATCTGGGAGATCATGGGGTCAAAAGCGATGTCGCCCACGCCCTCGGTCTCCTGCTGTTCTTTCACTTCAATGTTGGTGATGACCGCGTTGTCATCCAGGGTGACGGCAACAACGATGTCGCCGTTGCGGCCCTTGCCGGTGCCTTCGTAGGTGCCGGCCACCGAGCCGGACGCGGTGCTGCTGGAACTGCTGCCGCAGCCAGCCAGCAGCGTCAGGACCATCGCAACGCAAAGCAGCGCTGCAATAAACTTTTTGCGCATGGTGTTTCTCCTCTTTGTTCTCAGTGTGATTCCTTCTGTCCCAAGGGGACGCTGTTAATAGTTTAACGTGAAAAACCTGTCAAAAACAAGAAGACGGGCTCAATATATCAATAGCTTTTTGCTATCAATTATGATATAATTGTGAAAAACACACCCGAAAGAAGGCACCTGCCATGACCCTGAACCAGCTGCGGTATTTCCGCGTGCTTGCCAAGACCGAGCACTACACCAAGGCCGCCGACGCGCTGGCCATCTCGCAGCCGTCCCTCAGCCGGGCTATCGCCCTGCTGGAAGAAGAACTGGGGGTGCTGCTGTTCACCCGGCGCGGGCGCAATGTGGTGCTCACCGACGCCGGGCGGGCGCTTTTGCGCTATGTGGAAGCGGGGCTTGACACGCTGGACGCCGGGGCTGCCGCTATGCGGGACTTCCGCACCGGGGCCGAGCGGGTGTCCATCGGCAGCATCACCCCTGTGGTGAACACCTACCTGCCCAGGATGCTGGCCGACTTCCGTGCCGACGCGGGCAGCAACGCCTGCTTTGACATCCGGGTGGACCAGACCGAACGGCTGCTGGCCGGATTGAAAGCCGGGCTCTATGATATGGTGTTCTGCAGCTACCAGCCCGGCGAGAACGGCCTGCGGTTCACCCCGGTGGTGGAGCTGCCCTTCGTGGTGGCCATGCTCAAAGACGACCCGCTGGCAAAGTGCCCGAGCATCACGCCGGACCAGCTGGCCGGGCGGCCCATGGTCTTCACCGATTCGCCCGCCTACTCCGACCTTCTGCGCCGGATGCTGGGGGAATACGGCATCCGGCCCGAGATCCGCGGCTACTCCAACGAGGACTCGGTGCTGCTGAGCATGGTGCAGGCGGGGCTGGGAGTGTTCATCAGCACCGACCACCCCCAGATGTACAGCCCGGACACGGTGCTGGTGCCCCTGCGGCAGGACCGCTACCGCCGCTATGTCTACATGGTCACCCGGCCCGGTCTTGCGGCCAGCACCGCCGCCGCCCAGCTCATCCACTACAACCAGCAGCGCGCCGTGCCGGAACAGGGCCGCCAGCCCCGCGCCGATGGCGGGGATAAACAATAAAGCAAAACGAAACGCCGCCCGGCCTGTGCAGACAGACCGGGCGGCGTTTTGCAGCAAAAAAGAGCGTGAGAGACCGCTGCAAAAATACATTCCGATTGCATAAAAACTGAATATATTTAAGATAAACTGCATAAAGATGCAAATTGAACCAAAAGAACGGTCAAATCCCTGTAAGGTTTGTCGGTTTTCAGCATTGACGCAAAAGCCGCACGGCGTATAATAAAAGCATCAACCGCAAACGAAAGACAGAGGATGCGAAGGGAAATGCGCATCAGAGAACAAAAGTGTATTTTTATTAAAGGAGCGCGTTTATCATGAAAAAGGAAAACATCAAAAAAGTTGTGCTGGCTTACTCCGGCGGTCTGGATACCTCCATCATCATTCCCTGGCTGAAGGAAAACTACAACAACTGCGAAGTCATCGCTGTTTCCGGTGACGTGGGTCAGGGCACCGAGTTGGACGGTCTGGAAGAAAAGGCCAAGGCTACCGGCGCATCCAAGCTGTACGTGCTGGACCTGAAGAAGGACTTCGTCGAGAACTACATCTTCCCCACCCTGAAGTTCGGCGCTAAGTACGAGGATTACCTGCTGGGCACCAGCTTCGCCCGTCCCTGCATCGCAAAGGCTCTGGCCGATATCGCCATCAAGGAGGGTGCAGATGCCATCTGCCACGGCTGCACCGGCAAGGGCAACGATCAGGTGCGTTTTGAGTTGACCCTCAAGGCACTGTGCCCGGATATGGCCATCATCGCTCCGTGGCGTGAGTGGGACATCGAGAGCCGTGACGAGGAGATCGACTACGCCGAGGCGCACAACATCCCCCTGAAGATCAACCGCGAGACCAACTACTCCAAGGACAAGAACCTGTGGCATCTGAGCCACGAGGGTCTGG
>ENA-UONY01002743-UONY01002743.1-human-gut-metagenome-genome-assembly--contig:-CS9-NODE-2743-length-12001-cov-5.304537_pt1 | contig 12001 bp, 10 predicted proteins | sample MGYA00242465_ERZ724012 | MGnify/ENA metagenome assembly ERZ724012 | reverse complement strand
CTATTTCGGAAGAGAGCATCGACAATAAAAATATAGAAAAATCAAAAAACGATTCTGTTTTCAAAGAGTATAGCGACTTTAGGCGCAAATTAGAAACATGCAGGGATATTTTATACGATTTAGACGAATTTACCAATAGTTATCCTGTTAGACTATACGGTGATCCTTTTCTTGTCTTGACAGGAAATGCCGGCGTCGGGAAATCGCACCAAATGGCGTATTATATTGAAAACAGGAACGCACGCGATTTAAAATCTATACTTTTATTGGGACAAAAATTTACAAACACAAGAGACCCGAAAACGCAGATTTTAGAACAATTAGATTTAGACTGTAAATTTGACGAATTTCTCGAAGCCCTAAACACTAAAGCTGAAATAGAGCAAAATCGCATTATAATATTTATCGATGCCATTAACGAAGGCGCGGGATATAAATTATGGAAAGACAATCTAAACGGATTGATATTTCAAATAAAACAATATAAAAACTTGGGTGTTATTTTAAGTATAAGGAGCACATACACTACTCTTTTTGCCGATATACTAAAGGGATTTTGCAAATATCAGCTCGATGGATTCTATGGAATTGGGTACAAGGCAACAAAAGTCTTCTTTTCGTATTACAAAATTAAAACCCCAACTATTCCGCTATTAAATCCCGAATTTTTAAATCCGTTATTTTTAAAGTTGTTTTGCGAAGGACTCAATAAAAACGGTATTGATTCTTTTAATGGAAATGACTACAATATTGACTATGTTTTTAGCTTTCAAGGAGAATTGCGATTTAAAGATTCTAGAAAAAATAATAAAAGCATTGATTGACCTGCAAATCCAGCATGGCCAAAATGTATATTTTACATGCGATACAATTGCAAGTATATGTAAAAAAATATGCCAAGATTACAATATTAGCGGAAATCCTTGGCATGAGTTGATTTCAGAAGGACTTTTATTTGAAGATTGTTACGGAGAAACAAAATATGTACGGTTTGCCTATGAACGACTGAACGATTTTCTTTTGGTAAAATATATCGTAACGAGCGAAAGATTACCTGACATAAAATATATTCTTAGGGCTTTTAGGCGCCCGGATGAATATCAGGGGATTTACGATGCTTTAGCCATTTTGTTGCCATTACATCGAGGGAAGGAAATCTTTGAATATTTGAGGTGCCGACGATTAGAAGAGGTTGTTGCGATTTCTTTCATAGAAAGTTTATCTTGGCGCAAAAAAGATAACTTCAATAGTAAGCATTCGGACTTTGTAAACAAAATAGCGGTAAAGTACAAGAACGTTTTCTTTAATGCGTTGATTGCGTGCGCAGCAAATCCAAATTGCTACTTTAATGCAAATAAAAGTCACGAATATCTAATGAGCTATACCCTACCTGAAAGGGATTCGAGATGGACTATATTCTTGAACAACAATTACGAGTATAGATATGCATGTGCATACGACAATTCGATAAGACGTTTATTAGAATGGGCTTTTTATGAAGATGACAAGTCAATAATACCTAACGATATAATAGAGCTGTCATGTACAATGTTGACATGGTTTCTTGTAAGCCAAAATAGAAGACTTAGAGACACTGCGACAAAAGCATTGGTTGTATTGCTAAGAGACAGACCTTCAATAACGATCAAAATTCTCAAAAAATTTGAAGATGTAAATGATCCGTATATCAAAGAGCGGTTGTACGCCGTAGCATACGGCGTTTCTCTTAGATCAAAAGATTTATCTTTTCTACATGACCTATCTATTTATATTTACAATACTATCTTCAACAAAAGTGAAGTCTATCCTCATGTTTTACTACGAGATTACGCTAGAGGCATCATTGAATATGCAATAGTCAATAATATTAAATTAGATATAGATAAAGCAAAAATCACTCCTCCATATAAAAGCAATTTTCCGAATATTCCTACGGATGATGAAATAAAAAAGTATTATGTAGATTTCGATACCATCAAGAAACACAATGAATTATGGGCACTTAAAGCAATTACAGGATCAATGACAGTTGAATATCCGAGAAATGGAGGAATGTACGGAGATTTTGGCAGATATATCTTTCAATCTGCAATATCCAATTTTAAAGATAATAATAAAACCCAAGCGGATTTTATTTCAGATATGCATAACATTGCCGTAGAAAGAATCTTTTCTTTGGGGTATGATGTTAAAAAACATGGATTTTTTGATCATTGTGTTGCCAGTCAAGATAGAGATGCTCCAAAAATAGAACGCATTGGAAAAAAGTATCAATGGATTGCATTGTATGAATTACTAGCATATATTTCTGACAAATATAAAATTACTGATAATTTTTGGGGAAACGAAGGAGCCAGCAAACCTTTTTCGGGACCATGGGACGTAATTGAAAGAGGCATAGATCCTTCATACACGGGGAAAATCTGTTTTAATGTCCCGATTCCAGAAATTCAATATAATACTTGGGAAGAAAATATTACGGAATGGGTAAAGAACAAAAAGGATTTCCCTGATCCGAAATCCATCATATCCGGAGGAAACAAAGAATGGATACTACTGAGTGGACATTTACATTGGAATAGGCCAAAAGAAATAGGGGTAAGCCAATATGAGTCTGTATATGCCATGCTGTTTTATCACTTTAATGGATATTTTGTATATAACCGCGATTTCGATAGGATAAAATCTTGGCTTGAATCTAAAAATTTTTATGGAAGGTGGCTTCCAGAACCACACAATGTTAATCAAATATTTATTGGAGAATACCCATGGAGGCTTAATGAGATCAATAAAGACTATAATACAGATAGATGTTCATTCACAGAACGAATTGAGACTGGCGAATATGAAGAGAATGTTATTTTAGATCTCGACGAAATAATGAACATATTCTATGATAATAAGTTAGAGGATAAATCCATAAAAAAGAAATTAAAAAAGCTTAAAACTATTCGTTATCCTAAAACCCGCGAGATAGAAATAGGTAGCGCATTTCATGTAACCATGGCGGATTATTCCAATTCAGATCTCCAAGTCGACTCATTAGACAGTAAATCAGTAAACATTCCCCTACCATGTAAAATGCTATTTGATCATTTTGGATTGCACCTCAAGGAATATGAAAATTTGCTCTATGACAAAAATGATAAGTTGGTATGTTTCTCAAATAAGCATAATTTATATTTTGAAAAGGATAGCCTTATCGCATTCTTGCATGAAAATGACATGAAAATAATATGGACACTCTTGGCAGAAAAATCGATCGATCCGCGAGAATCAGGACCAAACATAAACACTCTCTCCGGCGTTTATTCATTATCATCCGAAAAAGAAATCGTTGGAACTAGTAAATTTTCTTTAACCCCAACTAAAAAAATTAGTAAGGAAAGAGTCCAATAGTATTATATAAAGGATTCCCAGATTCTTAGTTTTTGTATTTAAAATGCCACACCGTAATATACTCGCCGATGGAAAAATAACATGAGAGTTTTATTAATAACATTTATATTTTTTGCATTTATTACTTCTTTTGTAAAAGAGAATAATGCCTTCGATGCGCTTGTTTCAAATTTCTGTAAAACTACAGATAAACATGACAGCTTGGAGGCATATCATCCTCATGTAAAACTTAGCCTGGAACAAGAAATTGAGTTTGCTATAACTTCGCTTGACAGGTTATTGGATAACCCTAAAAAATTTAGTTTAGACTATCAATTTAAAATGTCTAAAATACATGTATTTTTAGATAGTGTAGATCCCGATAGAATTCCGTTAAAATTTGTACCTACTTTATTCAAAGCATTGAAAATAGGTTCCGCAATGCTAACAGGGGATGTAATAATAATAGATCTTCTCGATCGCATTGTTGGAGACAACCCTGGTTATACGATGCAATATCTTGCGGAAAATAATTTCAATAATACGGAAAGATTGACTCTTATAAAGAAATGGGAAGAAGCTTTTGAACACAATAAGGAATATATATTAAAGAAGAGGTATTATAAAAACAAATACTATGGGAAAAAAGTTGCCAATTAGTATGATATATAACTTAAGCTTAGCATAAGTATATCATTTAATTAGTGAGTAAAGTATATTATGCTCATTCAAATTGTAGTGTAAATTTATCTTATTTCATCTTTATTATTTCAAGTAATCTGTAAATTACTTGTTAAATTTCCGAGTTAGACTATAAACTTTACAAAAGTTTAATCTAGAGGGTGAGAGTAAATGACATTAAAATAATGTTATTATTGACACCTTTAAATAAGTATCTATGATAAGCCGTGTTCAAATGAGGCACGCCATGAAAACATCTATATCAAGCGTAATATTGTTAACTCTGTTTGCGCTGTGTGCGTACGGAGGCGAGGTAGAAAGATTCATACGCGAGACGCTTGAAGAGCAGCGGGCGCGAAATGCCACGGAATCAAGCGAAGTTGGTAAAATCATAGACGACGCGATAAAAGGGCAAAAGATGCCGGAGCTTGAGCTACCAAAGGAGAGCGTATTTACGTCAAAGGACAAAGAGCGCGACGCAAGGTACTATAAATACGACAAGACAGGGAAGCTGATAAGCGTGGAATATGCCGCAAAGCCTGAAAAGAACGAATATTACGCTTACGACAGGCAGGGGAATATAATTGAGAAGCGGATGGGGGATAAGGTCTATAAATATACATATGACACCGGCAACCAGTTAAAGGAGATGAGTTCTCCCGAAGGGAAGCGCGAATATTTTTACGACAGGGCGGGGAGGCTTATAATAGAAAAATTTAATGGAGAAATAGACGTAGAATACAAATACGGATACTTGGATAAGGTAATAGAGGTAAACCGCAGGGGGAAGATAACAAAATTTGCGTACGATGGGTTTGGGATGTTGGCGCAAAAGACGTTTCACGACGGGAGCACTGAAGTGTGGGTGTGGGACGGATTGGCGTTAATCCGCCGAGGAAGCGACATATATGTGAACGAGCCCCATATATCTGGCGGAGTCCCCATATTAAGTAAAACTGACGAGGGCGTGCGCTACCACGAGCACGACTTTTTGGGAACGACATTATGGAGTATGGATACAAAAGGAAATCTTGTAAAGGACTACCAAGATACAACGATATTCGGCGAGGGGAGTATACAGCACGACCGCTCCGCGCGCTTCACCGGCAAGCCCTACGACGAAGACTTGCAGGCGTATGTATTCCCGTACCGCAATTACGACGCCTCCACCGCCCGCTGGCGCTCCTCAGACCCCGCTGGTTATCCCGACGGAGTAAACCAACACTTCTATGCAGCCATACCCACGGCAGGATTAGATCCGTTGGGATGTTGGCGTGCAAATGGAATAGAATACAACATTGATGGACACACGCCTGCTTCCGATATGCAAACAGCATCATTAGCACCTGCATATTTTATGGCGAATGGATATATATTAAGCTACACTGCGGTAAATCATTTGATAAATGGTACCACACCGGGTATATCAAACATAAAGATAAATGCTTTTTTCCAAAACTCCATAGAAGTAGATCCCGCGTTTTCCGCAATTAGAAATAAAGTACATAATTTGGTAAAAGCGAAGAACGGAGATTCGGTAAATATAAATTTCAAGCAAGGAATAACTTTTCAAAGCGGAGATCTGTTATATGCATTACGAAATATCTCTATGAATGTAAAAGGCACCATTACTCCAACTGCTCATCAAAATGAAGACGGTTCGACATATTACACATACGACTCAAAACTTGCACTTAGTTTTTATGACTCTTATGATTTCAAATCCGGAGAAAATTGGCAAATAGATGTTTTTGCCAGACTTCAAAACCACAATTGGTCTTCGGCTTTCGGAATTTACGGAACATGGGACGGCTCGTTCAGCGGAGAATTTTAATTTATGAAATTTTACGACTACACGAAAATAGTTACACTGATTATAATTGCATTAATTTGCGCGGGTATATTCTGCGTAAGACACAGTTTTGATAAATTATACGGCTCGGGATATACGCAAGAGATAAATAAAAAATATACATTGTTTATGACCGACTCAACGGACGGTTTTTTGATTGATAAAAATTCGGATACCAGTATATCCATCGTTAATCCGATCTTTGAGAAAGACTTCATTTATGGAGAGTATAAGTTGCCTATCGGTGATAAAAAGTATTTTTTACTCAATATCACAGACAATATAATTACACAGTTGAGTACAAAAAACGAACTTTTTGATCTGCTTAAGTCGCTAGAAAACGAGCGAAACCACAATACGAGATAACATACGTGCATTTTGCGCGTGAAAGGGATACCGACAAGACAATTGCAACATGCGCATAATTATAATAGGTTTCTTTTTTATCATTTGCGGGTGCATTGGGCTTAACGCCCAACAACTTCGCAAATGGACGAACACCGAAGGCAAGTCGTTTTCTGGCACGATAGTCGATTGCGACGGTGAAACCGCAAAATACAAGGTTTTCGGGCGAAACAAGCTTGTTGAAATTCCGCTTTCGCAATTGTGCTCCGCAGACAGGCGCATTGCGGTGATTGAAGCCTACAAGCCGAAATACGAAGCCGCCCTAAGGTATCTGAAAAGCGAGGCAGCCAAAACGTCGAAAGACGTTTTTCTAAGCAGGGAGCACATTCCGTATTTGAACGACATCGGAATGTATCTAAAGGAAATCGTGAAGCCTGTTGCGGAGAAGTTCAAGCCCGAGGGGGAATTCGACGATGCGGACGACTATTGGGTTCGCGTCCATTCGGGGATGGTCTATTTTGCGACGACTTGGCTGGAGGAGCTTTCAAACCAGGGCGAAATGCTGAAAACGGGCGAAGCGCGCCCGCCGAAGCTGAAGGATACCCTTCGTCACATAGGCGATTTCTACGAATTTTTCGCCGAAACGCACGCAGGTAAGAACTATTTCAAAGGCAGGCTCGGGCGGCAATTCCCCGTAAAGTTCAAGCCAAAGAACTATATTCACGACAACCAGCCCTACCACTACTGGGTTTATCTTCCGCAAAAATACGATAAAGAGCCGCTGCCGCTCGTATTCTTTTTGTGCGGCATAGGCGAATTCGGGACAAGTCTCGACGCCGTCCTTACAAACGACCTGCCCAAGCTTCTCGAAACGCGGAAAGACTATCCGTTTGTCGTGATCTCGCCGCAGGACAACGACAGGGTTTCGCGTCCGCCCTATTTCAACGAAATCCTCGCCGACGCGAAACGCCGCTTCAAGATAGACGAAGACAGAATTATCGGGACGGGGCTGAGTTCGGGCGGTACCGGAATTTGGCGTTGGGCGTTGAACAACCCCGATGTCTTTGCGGGCATAGTTCCCGTCTGCGCCGTAATGCCAACAGAAGAAATAAGACAACTCAAAGACATGCCAATTTGGATATTTAACAACGAATATGACAAAGTTTGGATTCAAGAACTATGCATTGCAAATATGAAGGGAAATCCCAACTTTAAATATACCATCTTTGCGGGGGAAAAAGGGCACGATGCGTGGAGCAAGGCATATAAAGTTAAAGGGCTTGAAGAATGGATTGCAAAATTAGACCGAAAAAACAACTTCGATAATTCAGAAAGGATACTCGAAAGATTTAGGACTGAAAATTCGCTAACAAAACCGCAATTAAAACAGGAAAAGATACAAAATTACCTTACGCTGGCTTTTGACCCATCATCAAAAGGCGGGAAATACTCCAACATATTGAATGAACATACATTTAGGTACGGTTCTATCCATGATTCAATACTTTATGATGCGCTTTCTTTGATATATAACTTTCAGCATTTTGAATTAAAACAATCAGCTTCACCGAATCCGGTTAGATTCATGGATGCAAAAAAACCTAGCGAATATCAGTTTGGAATTAAGATACAAAATATTTTGAAAGTAAACGTAAAAGCTCCCTTCGAGGTAATAGAGAAACCTTCATATAAGTGTTTTAGCGCATATTATGTGTCCGAAAATGAAGATCCCACTGCGGCGATGAACAGGTTGCGCAAAATGGCAAAAGACGCAGGCCTTACTCTTACGGGTGAAGATAGGATAGTTTATATGCAGATGCTTTTTGCTGACAGAAATATTTACGAACTTCAAATAGGAGTGCGTTAATGGAGGGAGTTTATTATTTCGGGGAGCATTTGCGTTGGAATCTCGGATTTTTAAATCCAAATATTGCGGGAGCATTCATTGCCATACTAATAGCATTTCTTTCCCCAATTACAGCGTTATGGCCGAAACGCAAATCTGTTAGAATTATATTTATCCTATGTTTTGTCGCAGAACTTATGCTTTGGTTCTTGCTGGCTAAAACATATTCGCGGGGGGCATTTGTTGCGGCTGCAATGTGCACGTTGGTTTGCGGCATATTCTTTCTATTATGCAAGGAATCTAAAAAAAATATATTCTGCATGCTAGCGATAAAGGTGGCATTGATAATAATTATAATTCTATCGACAGGATTTTTTGCCAGAATTTCGCCAGATTATGTAAAAGACGACGCTTCGGTTTCCGCGCGTACAACGCTTTGGCAGGGAGGCCTAGAAATGGTTTCACAAGCTCCGCTAAAGGGGTGGGGGTATGGAAAATCAGGAGAAGAATACATAAATTGGTATCAGGATTTAGACGACGAACGCGAATATGCGGGGATGGTAAATGGGTATCTTTTACTCGCGACTGAATGCGGATTGCCGGTTTTATTTTTCATTTTATTGTTATTTTTATTCCCGATATTTCTTGGCTTTTTCAACTTTAAACAGTTATACGGATTGCCATTATGCGGAGCCTCTGGGCTATTGGCATTTCTAACTGTAAACATATTTAGCTCGTTATGGGTGTTTGGCGTATTTTTATGGGTTATGACACCGATATATATATTGGCATGTTCCTGTGCGTTTAGAATACATCCCAAAAAGTTGGCTCGGATATTTGCTTGGTCATTATTTGCAAGTTTTTCGGTTTGCTCGCTTATTTATTTTCTCTCACTATATTATTCGGATAATCGAATCGCCAAATTTGAAGGATACGTGAGATTAAATCCAAGTAGTTTTTCCCAAAACAACAAAAAAATTGCCATATTTGTGGATGAATCTGTGTTGGGGAAGTACTATGGAAAGACAATACGTAGAGCCCAGGATAATATTGCAGATATATCATTAGATGTTTTTTCTGATACAGACGAAGTTATACACACAAAATACGATGCTATCATTTTATGCGGGCGAACAGTGAATTTACTAAAAAGCGGTAATTTAAACGGAAATAATATAATAGTAGTAAACCCTATTGGGTTGCCTAAAGATGCTTTGGTAAAGCCTTCTTTGATTTATCTTCCAAGTTTTGACCGATTCAACCAGAATGTACGTTGGCTTCATTATGCGAAGAAAATGACTTTACCGTATATGGTTATAGAAGATTCTGACCAGCAAATTTCCGGAATGCAATTAGCAAAAGCAATTGCAGGATTTTAGTAAACTTTCAAAGCAACCAGTGGTACGTGCATACGCAATATCATCGCACTTGCGATTTTTAGGGCATCACCATCATGAGCATGCCCGACGATTAAAAGTATTTTGCCTCAAAAAGTTTTCGGGCAGCAATGGGAGGTTAGTATTTAGATTTATGACCGATACCATGGGGAGCTTTGACGAGGTAACTTCATCTTCTCGCGCGAGCATCAGCGCATAATCGTCACCCTTTCCCAAATAATTTCCAAAAATTAACACATCGTTTTTCTTAATCATATACATTACTCTATTATAAACCCACAATATATTTTGTGTATGGGGTATGCAGAACTAAAAAAGTGAATTTCCATTAGAGCTTATACGTCCTGTGACATGGATAGTCTTCTACTTATCTTCTTGGTTAATGAAGATAAATGCCGTAAATTTGATTGACATATTGTGAATATCAAAAAGGACTTTGTCTCACTGGGAGCAGAGCGGAAATAATTTCCTTTAAGAACGATAGGTCGGGTAATAAATATTTTAATTCTGACGACCTTGCGGTTGTTCCGGAGGTATCGGAAATGCTAAATCTTCGTTGAGACGTTGAGTTATATCTGTTTATTTGGCTAAACTTCTCCAAGCGAGTAAGCGCCAGCTACTATGGTTGAGATTACATCAGATTCAGCACCTACACAAGCGTCGGTTTTAGAAGAAACGCGACCTTCATTCGTGAAAAGGATGTTGGATACTATATCTAATATTTTTGTGGGGAATCGTTAGTAGGTGAATAAATGTAATTCTACGATAAGTGGCAGTAGTTTTATAACATCTGCATGGGGATGACTAAACTCAAATAATGAGTAGTCACGCCCTTGAACAAACTATTGAACCTTCTCCTAATAAGAAATTACCCCAAAAATCGAATAATGGACGGGGTACAAGAAAGTTTCTTATACGCAGGCTAAGTATTTAAAGCCTTTATATTATAATAAAAATTGTCCTTTTTTCAAAAAAGCCAGTGTATAACTGATAGTAGATATTTTTATCTTGTTAATTGTTTGTAAAGATTAATGCTTATATTAAATATTCTTTCTCTGTATCGCCCTATAGGGGGGCGCGAAGAAGAGTTTTTACCAATAAATGAGGATAGCCCTATCCAATTTACGGGAGAGAATTTTGTGCGGTCCATTGAGGCAAATGCAGAAATTCTAAATACAACAGACTATATAGTGACCTTGATACCGCGTATCAAAACCTTGCTATCAGATGTACGAGTCAAAAAAGTTATTGATAATAATGAAATTAAATTAAGTGTATGGTTGGATAATTATATAGGTTCTAATAACAAAGAATCTCTGACAATAATCGATTTATCATTGCTTCCTTCGGATGTGACAAGCATAATTACAGCTGTTATAGCTCGCATGATATTTGAAGCTCAGCAACGTTATCTTAAGTTAAATAAGCAATGCCTTCCAACGGTGTTGGTCATGGAAGAGGCCCATTATTTTGTGAAACGTTATAACGATGATGCAGAAAATACCGGACCAACTACTCAATGTTGCAAAGTATTTGAAAAAATTGCCAAAGAAGGAAGAAAATTCGGATTAGGATTAGTCTTATCCTCACAAAGACCGTCAGAATTGTCACCGACAGTATTATCTCAATGTAACTCATTCTTGTTACACCGTATATCTAATGACCGAGACCAAGAATTAGTTCACAGATTGTTGCCAGACAATATGAGAGGTATTCTTCGTGAGATTCCGTCATTACCCTCACAACACGCTGTATTATTGGGTTGGGTGACTGAATTGCCTATTATAGTAAAAATGCGCAAATTACCAAAGTCTCAATGTCCTCAATCGGATGATCCTGATTTCTGGGATGTTTGGACAGGCAACAGGAAACGTGATATTGATTGGGAGAAAATTGCCAACGAATGGCAAAAGAAGTAAACAGTATGACATGAATTCTCTGTAATTTGCATTCTATAAAATTTTGAGCGCTTGATACGTCTTTTTATGAAAGACGAAATAGTCGCAAGAATTGGATTTAATGGCGGATCTGTGGAAATCTCAGAGGATGTGCTTTGCAAGCACACGATTTTTATAGGTTCAACGGGCAGCGGAAAGACCACCTCATGCAATGTGCTTTTGCGCGACTTAATCCGCTATAAGGCAGATGACAGAGAGCGAAAAATCGCCCTAATCGTATTTGATTTTAAAGGCGACGGCACTTTGGGGAAAATAAGAACTTGGGCTAATGAGTGCGGCAGGGGTAGTGATGTATTGGATTTTTCTCCTGACGGGAAATTTTACTACGATCCACTTTATGGCTTTGACTCCCTAAAAAAGCTGTCTCAATTTGCAGAAAGTATATTGGAAGTTCTTCCCGAAGATGGAGAGCACTACTGGCAGCACGCTTTGCGAAAGCGAATAACATGCGTGCTAGAATATGTCCTATTTAAGTATGACACCCCATGTTTTGAAAATTTTTTAAATGAAATTTTTAATTTTTTAAGCCGCACGAATGAGCTTT
>ENA-UONY01002742-UONY01002742.1-human-gut-metagenome-genome-assembly--contig:-CS9-NODE-2742-length-12003-cov-6.663291_pt1 | contig 12003 bp, 10 predicted proteins | sample MGYA00242465_ERZ724012 | MGnify/ENA metagenome assembly ERZ724012 | reverse complement strand
GCAGCACCTCGGGAACCAGCACAGAGCCGTCGGCCTGCAAATTGTTCTCCAGGAAGGCGATGAGCATACGGGGCGGCGCCACCACGGTGTTGTTCAGTGTGTGGCACAGCTGCATCTTGCCGTCGGCGTCCTTGTAGCGGATCTTCAGGCGGCGGGCCTGTGCGTCGCCCAGATTGGAGCAGGAGCAGACCTCAAAATACTTCTGCTGCCGGGGAGACCACGCCTCGATGTCGCAGGATTTGCACTTCAGGTCGGCCAGATCGCCGGAGCAGCACTCCAGCTGCCGCACGGGGATATCCAGCGAGCGGAACAGCTCCACGCTGTACTGCCACATCTGCTCGTACCACTTCTTGGAGTCCTCGGGCTTGCAGACCACGATCATCTCCTGCTTCTCGAACTGGTGGATGCGGTACACGCCCCGCTCCTCGATGCCGTGGGCGCCCTTCTCCTTGCGGAAGCAGGGGGAGTAGGAGGTCAGGGTCTGGGGCAGCTTGTCCTCGGGGATGATCTGGTCGATGAACTTGCCGATCATGGAGTGCTCGCTGGTGCCGATGAGGTAGAGATCCTCACCCTCGATCTTGTACATCATGGCGTCCATGTCCGTTTGGCTCATGACGCCCTCCACCACGTTGCCGTGGATCATAAACGGCGGGATGCAGTAGGTGAAGCCCTTGCCGATCATAAAGTCGCGGGCGTAGGCCAGCACGGCCTCGTGGAGCCGGGCGATGTCGCCCAGCAGGTAGTAGAAGCCGCTGCCGGACACGCGGCCTGCGGCGTCCATGTCGATGCCGTCGAACCGCTCCATAATATCGGTGTGGTAGGGAACCTCGAAGTCCGGCGTCTTCGGCTCGCCGAAGCGCTGAACCTCCACGTTGCAGCTGTCGTCCGGGCCGATAGGCACGGAGGGGTCGATCATCTGGGGGATGACCAGCATGATCTTGTTCAGTGCGGCCTCCGCCTGCTCCTTCTTGGCCTCCAGCTGTGCCATCCGCTCGGCATCGGCCTTGACGGCGGCGTTGTTGGCGTCGATCTCCGCCTGAATGGCGGCCTTCTCCGCCTCGTCGGTGCATTTTTTCAGCTTGCCGAACAGGGGGCCGTTGGCCTTGGACAGCTTGTTGCGCTCGGCCTTCAGCGCCTCGCCGTCGGCAATGGCCTGACGGCGCTCGGCGTCCAGTGCGATGGCCTCGTCCACCAGCGGGAGCTTGGCGTTCTGGAACTTCTTGCGGATGTTTTCCTTGACGGCTTCCGGGTTCTCCCGGACAAATTTGATATCAAGCATACTTCTTACCTCTCGTCATTGTTTCACGTGAAACATTGTTATTTCTTTTTGATGGCGTGGAGCGCGTCCAGCAGATCGTTGAGATCGTCGGTGCCGTAGTATTCCAGCTCGATACGGCCCTTCTTGCGGCCGGTGACGATGCGGCAGCCTCGGCCCAGCCGCTCGCCCAGTTCCTTGGCGGCCTCCTCGGCGTAGTTGACGGTCAGCGGGTCTTTGGTTGGCTTTTCCGGCGTCTCGGCCAGCAGCTTCTTGGCCAGCAGCTCTGTCTGCCGCACGGACAAATCGCTTTTCAGCACGGCGGCGGCCGCCGTCTCCTGCTGCTTGGCGGGGAGGGGGAGCAGCGCCCGGGCGTGACCGCCGGACAACCGGCCATCCTCCACCATGGCGCGCACCGGCTCGCACAGGTGCAAAAGCCGCATGGCGTTGGCCACAGCGGGGCGGGACTTGCCGACGCGCTTGGCGGTCTCCTCCTGCGTCATGCCGTACTGCTCCATTAAAACCTTGTAGCCCTCGGCCTCCTCGATGGGGTTCAAATCCTCTCGCTGGAGGTTCTCGATCATGGCCAGCTCCATGGCCTTGCGGTCGTCGGCCTCGATGACCACGGCGGGCACCTGCGTCAGACCGGCCATACGGGCGGCCCGCCAGCGCCGCTCGCCGGCGATGATCTGATAGTACCCCGATTGCAGCTTTCGCACGGTCAGGGGCTGGATAATGCCATGCTGCCGGATGGAATCCGCCAGATCGGCCAGCGCGTCGGGGTCGAACAGCTTGCGGGGCTGCGCGGCGCAGGATTCCACCTGACTGATGGGCAGCAGCAGGCTGTTCTTCTCCTCGTGGAGATCCATCATGTCGTCGCCCATCAGAGCGCCGAGGCCCTTGCCTAAACCCTTGGAATTACCTGCCATAGTGCATCTCCTTTCAGGCGTTTCGCTTCAAAAATTCATCTGCCAGCGCGATATAGGCGTCCGCGCCCCGGCAGTTCCGGTCGTAGGCGGTGATCGGCCGCCCGTGGCTGGGCGCCTCGCTGAGCCGGACATTCCGGGGGATCACGGTGCTGTACACCTTGCTGCCGAAAAAGCGCTTGACCTCCTGCGCCACCTGAATGGACAGGTTGGTGCGCCCGTCGAACAGGGTCAGCAGCACGCCCTCAATATCCAGCGAGGGGTTCATGCTCCGCCGCACGATGCGCACGGTGTTCATCAGGTCGCTGAGTCCCTCCAGCGCGTAGTATTCACCCTGCACCGGCACCAGAAGGCTGTTGGCGGCGCACAGCGCGTTCAGCGTCAGCAGCTCCAGAGAGGGGGGACAGTCGATGAAAATGTAGTCGTAGTTCGCCGCCACCTGCCGCAGCGCGGCCTTCAGCAGGAACTGTCGGTTCTCCATCTCGATCATCTCCACGCCGGCGCCTGCCAGCGCCTTGCTGCTGGGCAGCACGTCGCCGTAGGGGGTGGAGACGATGGCTTTTTCGGTTTCCGTGCCGTTGATCAGCACGTCATATACGCCGTTGGACACGGACTTATCCACGCCCATGCCGCTGGTGGCGTTGGCCTGCGGGTCAAAGTCGCACAGCAGCACCCGCTTACCCTTGGCTTTGACGGCGGCGGCCAGATTGACGCAGGTGGTGGTTTTTCCCACGCCGCCCTTTTGGTTGACGATAGCAATGATCTTGGACACGGCAAACTCCTCTTTCTGTATCGTACTGTATCTTAGTTAGTATATACCAAACGCGCAGGTAGTTTCAATAGAAAATTTGCAAAATGCGAAAGATGTTTCACGTGAAACATCGAAAAAACAACATTCCCCGCCTATGTTTCACGTGAAACACAGGCGGGGAAGGGATCGCTTACAGTAAGATCACGCCGTCCAGCGGCGGCAGAGTCAGATAGAGCTTTCCGTCCTGCACCAGAAACTGCTGGCCGGTGATGCCGTCGCAGCACAGGGGGCTGTCCCAGTCCAGCGTCAGGGGCAGCGTCACGTCCCCGGCGTTCAGCGCCGTGACGGTGCGCTCACCGCCGCAGCGGCGCTCGATGACCAGCCCGCCGCCCTGCGCGTACAGGTAGCGGATCTCGCCTCGCCGCAGGGAGGGGCGCGTCTGGCGCAGCTTGCCCACCTGCCGGAAGAACGCCAGCAGTGCCTCGTCCTCCTGTCCCCACGGGTAGGTGCCGCGGTTCAGCGGATCTTCAAAGCCCTGCATCCCGGCCTCGTCGCCGTAGTACAGGGTGGGGGAGCCGGGGAAGCTGTACAGCAGCATTCCCGCCAGCCGCAGCTTCTGCTGACCACGCGCCAGCTCGGTGGGGGAGAGGCGGTACGCCGCCCGCTCCGGCTTGTCGGCAGGTATGTCCTCCGCACCCAGCAGCGTCAGGATGCGGGCGGTGTCATGGGTGCCGAGGAAGTTCATAGCGCCGTAGAACGCGGCGGGGGGATAGTTTTCCCGGATGGTCTCCATACCGCGGCGGAAGTCGGCGGCGTCCCCGCCGCCCAGCCACGCCAGCAGCGCCGTTCGGAAGGGGTAGTTCATCAGACCGTGGGTCTCCTGCCCCAGCAGATAGCGGCGGCGGCGGGAGTAGGCGATCTTAATGCTGCCGTCCTCCCACACCTCACCCAAGAGGTATCCGTCCGGCTTCTCCTGTGTGATGGCGGTGCGGATGGCGGCGATGAAGTCGTCAGGCAGCTCATCCGCCACGTCCAGACGCCAGCCGTCGGCACCGCAGCGCAGCCAGCGCCGTACCACGGAATCCTCGTCGGAGATGATGAACCGCCGGTAGTCCGGTGCGTCCTCGTTTACCGCAGGCAGGGTGTGGACGCCCCACCACGCATCGTACTCCGTGGGCCACGGGTGAAAGCTGTACCACGGGAAGTAGGGGGAGTCCTTGCTCTGCGCCGCCCCCGGCTCCGGGTAAAAGCCGTCGGCGTTGAAATACCGGCTGTTGGAGCCGGTATGGTTGAATACGCCGTCCAGAATGATGCGGATGCCCCGGTCATGCGCCTCGCGGCATAGGGTGCGGAAGTCCTCCTCCGTACCCAGCATGGGGTCAATGGCCAGATAGTCCGCCGTGTTGTAGCGGTGGTTGCTGTCGGCCTCGAAAATAGGGTTCAGGTAGATGGTGCTGACGGACAGGCTCTGGAGATAGTCCAGCTTCTCCGTGATACCGGCCAGCGAGCCGCCGAAGAAGTCCCGGTTGGTGATCTGGCCGTTTTCCTCCGGCAGAAACACCGGCTGCTCGTCCCAACGCTGGTGTATCCACCGGCGCCCCACCATTCCCTCCGTCTCCGGCACGGAGGTGCGGCGAAAGCGATCTGGAAATATCTGGTATGTCACGCCCTCGCCGAACCAGGCGGGGGTGGAGGTGTCCTCGTAGACCGTCAGCTGCCAGCGGGTCAGGGCGTCCTGCCCACACCAGCCGTTTTTGCCGAGGCAGACGGTGCTGCCGTCGTCACGGGTGAAGCGGAAGCCGTACCAGCACAGCTCCGGCTCCGCCGGGGCGGTGTAGACCCCGGAAAAGCCGCCCTCTGCCGGGGGCAGGGGGACGGCCTCGTCTATACCGGAGAATTCCCGGCGCACCAAAAGCTCACAGGCGTAATATGTCTCGTCACGCAGGGTGAAGGTCACAGTTGTGCCGCAGGGCGCGGCGCCAAAGGGGGTCTTGCAGGAGCTGTCCTGCGGGTCAAAAACAGGGAGCATAGATAAGGTCCTCTCACTTCAAAAGGGTATTTTCGCCCACCGCGGCGCTGCCGTCCTGACTACGGCTGAACCAGGAGTTGATGATCTCCACGGCGGTGGTGGCCAGCGCCGCGCCGCTGCCGCCCTTCTCGATCACGATGGCCACGGCGATCTCCGGGTTCTCGTAGGGCGCGTAGGCCACGAACACGCCGTTGGCGATGTCGGTGCCAACCTGCGCCGAGCCGGTCTTTGCGCCGGCGGACACCACGCAGTCCTGAAAGGCAAATGCCACGCTGCCGGAGACGGTCAGATCGTGCATACCCTTCGTTACGGCGTCAACCGTAGAATCGGACATTTCGACAATGTTGAGCGGTTCTTCGTCGTAGACGTACAGCAGACGGGAGTTGTCGTATTCCTTGACATTTTTCAGCAGGTGGGCCTGATAGTGCTCACCGCCGCCCACCAGCGTGGCGATATAGTTGGCGAGCTGCAAGGGGGTGAACAGGTTGTAGGACTGGCCGATGGCGGCGGTGATGGTCTGGCCGTCCGTCCACTCCCGGTTGTGGCTTTCCGCCCACTCCGGCGAGGCCAGCACACCGCTGGAATCGCCGATCTCAATGCCGGTGGACGAGCCGAGACCGAACTGGGAGGCGTAGCTGTCCAGCGTGCGGATCCCGGTCAGGCGTCCCACCTCATAAAAGAAGTAGTTGCAGGACACGGTGATGGCCTGAGACACATTGATGCGCCCGTGGGTAGCGCCGCCCTGCTGATAGACCCAGCACATGGGCTGGGGGTGGGTATAATAGGTATAGATGCCGCGGTCCTGAATGATGGAGGAGGGGGTGATGATGCCGCTCTCCAGCGCCGCCACGGCGGTACACATCTTGAAGGTGGAGCCGGGGGCGTACGCACCCTGCGTGGCGCGGTTGAACATGGGCAGCCGCTCGTCCGCCACCAGCGTCTCGTAGTCCTCGTTGAAGGTGGACAGGTCATAGGAGGGGTAGCTGGCCAGTGCCAGCACCTCGCCGCTGCCCACCGATACCACGGCGGCAGCGCCGCCGCGCTCGTTGCTGTCCTTGTCGATCATGCCGGAGATGGTGTTGGCCAGCGCCTGCTCCACATCGGCCTGTAGGTCGATGTCCAGCGTCAGCGCCACCGTTCCGCCGGGCTGGGGCTCCCGGGTGTACAGCTCGCCGGTGAGCTTGCCGTTTTCGTCGGTGGTGATGAGGCGCTTGCCGTCTCTACCCCGCAGGTACGGCTCAAAGGCCTTCTCCACACCGGCCTTGCCCACCAGATCGTTCATGGAGTAGCCCTTGTCCGCGTAGCCCACATAGCCGGTCTTTTCGTCGCTGCTCCACTCCTCCTGCCAGATGGGGCCGATGGTGCCGAGGATATGGGCGGCCAGCGTGGTGTTATAGACGCGGGCAGAGGCGGTGTGGATGCTGACGCCCTCGTACCGCCCGTCGGTGATGAGGCTCAGCACCTCCGAGGAGACATCCTCGGCAAAGGTGTAGCTGCTGCGGCTGTGCAGCTCATACCGCACGCCCGCCACCAAACGGGCCTCCGCGTCCGACAGCCCCTCGTCGATGTGGTACAGTGTCCGCAGCTCCGCCAGCAGCTCTTGCCCGGTAGCGTTCTCCGTCAGTTTATTTTTCTTCAGAAAGGCGCTGAAGCTCTCCGAACGGCTGCTGACATAGCGGGAAAAGCTGCCGCTCTGTCCGATGGGCAGCGTATCGTTCCACGCTGTGTCTGTCTCCCGGCACAGCCGGACCAGCCGCAAAATGGCGCTGTTCAGCGCCTCCTCGTCGGAAAAGCCGCTGCGGTCGAACACCAGCGTATAGGCCAGCCGGTTGGATACCAGCACCTTGCCGTTCCGGTCGGTGATGATGCCGCGGGAGGCGGACACCGTTTCGCTGGCGGCGTTGCTGGAGATGGACTTGGCGCGGTTCTCACTGCCGTGCAGCACCTGCGCGTCATACAGCACCGCCAGAAACAGCAGCAGGCATACGCCGAAAAGACCCAGCAGGATCAGGACCCGCCGCTTGGCGGGATGTGGATTCTTTATCATGGGAAACTCCTCATTGTCAGTCGCTCCGCGTCAGCCGGAAGATCTTGCGGAAGGGAAAATGTGCCAGCGGCGTTACCGCCAACGACAGCAGCAGCTCCTTGCCCAGCAGCGTCAGCGCCGGGCCGATGGAGACGCCGTGCTGGGACGTCAGCAGCATGATCTGCAAAAAACCGCACAGCAGCAGTCCCACGGCGGAGACGGTCAGCGAGCAGAACAGGCCTGCCGCGATGACCTGCCCGGACAGCAGCCGCGCCAGAATCGCCGCGATGAAAAACGTCAGGCAGTAGAAGCACACGAATACGCCGGAGGGGATCAGCAGGTCACAGGCCAGCCCGAAAAACAGGGCGTACAGCAGCGACGGCCCGCTGCGCTCCAGCGTGACGGGGATCAGCGCCAGCGCCGGCAGCAAAAACGGGTGTACGCCGCCTATGCGCACATACACCAGCACCATGTTCTGCACCAGCACCAGCAGCAGCGCACACAGGCAATACAATATCCACTTTCGCACCACAGCGCGTCGTGTCATAGCCGATCCTTTCCCGCGGTCACTCCACCACGTCGAAATCCGTCACGATATACAGGTCCGTCAGGGTATCCAGCTCACAGCGGGGCGTCAGCACTGCATAGCGGGCCAGCCCGCCGTCGTCGGTGCGTACCTCCTCCACGGAGCCGATGGGCAGCCCGAAGGGGTAATAGCCGCCCAGCCCGGAGGTGACCACCAGATCACCCTTGATGAGGGTGGAGGAGTCCGGCAGGTAGCTGAGCTTCAGCTTGCCCTCTGTCATCAGCGTCAGGTCGCCGGCGGCGATGGCCGTCTCCTCCGTGCGGAACACCATGGCGCCCAGTTGGGAGCCGGTGTCCAGAATGGTGGTCAGGCGGCACCAGTTCAGGCCCACCTCCGTCACCACGCCCACCAGATTGCCGTAGCAATCTACGGCGCAGTCGTTTTCCGCCACACCGTGGCGGCTGCCACGGTTCAGCACCAGCGTACTGGACCAGTTGGACACGTCCCGCTGGGTGATGCGGGCCGCCTCGAAGGTCAGGTCGTTGCGCTGGGAGCGCAGCTCCAGCAGCTTGCGCAGCCGCTCATTCTCCTCGGCGGCGGGCGTAGCGGCCCGCAGCTCCTGCCGCAGCTCGGCATTTTCCTGCCGCAGCGCTTCGTTCTCCGCCTGCAAGTCCTCGATGCTGGCAAAGTGGTCGCCGATGCCGTCCACCCATGCCACCACCGCCGCGCCCGCCGAGCGGAAGGGGGAGGCGATGACGCCCAGCGCGTTGTGCAGCAGACTGGTGCCGGAGCCCAGCGCCGAGATGATGCACAGCACCACGGCGATGACCGCCGCGCCGCCCAGCAGCCAGATGCCGGTCTTCGTAAAAAATCGTTTCATCCGTCGTTTCCTCTCAACCCAGCAGAGTGATACCGAAGTCCGCCAGCATACGGCTCAGCAGCAGCACCGGCAGACCCATCACGTTGAAAAAGTCGCCGTCGATGCGTTCCACCAGCAGCGCGCCCTGTCCCTGCACACCATAGGCGCCCGCCTTGTCCATCGGCTCGCCGCCGGCGATGTAGGCGCGCAGCTCCGTCTCTGATGCGGGGCGGAAATAGACGTGGGTGGACTGGGCGCGGGTCAGCACCCGCTGCCCCTGCCGCACCGTTACGCCGGTGCAGACCGTGTGGTGACGCCCCTGCAAGGCCGTCAGCATGGCCAGCGCCTCCGACTCATCGGCGGGCTTGCCCAGCTTTTTGTCGTCCAGAAACACCATGGTGTCGGCGGTGATGACGATCTCCTCCTGGTCGGAGGGGACTGCCTGCGACTTCTCCCGGGAGATGTAGCACACGATCTCCTCCGGCGTCAGACCGTCGGGATACCACTCCTCCACCTGCGGTACCCGGATGGTAAAATCGCGGATGCCGATGCGCTGCAAAAGCTCCTGCCGCCGGGGAGATCCGGAGGCCAGTACGATCCTTGCCATACCGCTCACCGCCCTGTGGAGCCGAAGCCGCCTGCGCCCCGGTCTGTCTCGTCCAGCTCGCTGACCGGCACCACCGTGGGTCGTACCACCGGCGTCACCATCAGCTGGGCGATGCGGTCGCCGGGCCGGACGGTGTAGGGGCTGTCGCCCAGATTCACCAGCCCCACGCCGATCTCGCCGCGGTAGTCGCTGTCGATGACGCCCACGCCGTTGGCGAGGCACACGCCCTGCTTGATGCCCAGCCCGCTGCGGGCAAACACCAGCGCCACATAGTCCGCCGAGGGCAGGGCAATGGCGAGACCGGTGGGGATGAGCCGCCGTTCACCGGCGGCCAGCGTCACCGGCTGGTCGATGCAGGCGCACAGATCCATGCACGCCGCTCCCGCCGTGGCAAAGCAGGGCAGGGGGATATCCGTTCCGATTTTGGGGGACAGGGCCTTGATCTTTAACTCCATAAGAACACCTTTTTCTGAAAATATGAAAACTATTCGTAATATTTCGCGTAAATTATACGGTATGTTTACTCGACGCCCCGGTAAAAAAGCCCGCGTGTCATGTCGTCCGGCGTCCAGTCGCCGCCGTCCTTGTACCGCCGCAGCACGGCGGCGCACTGCTCCGGCGTCTCCGTGGTGAACCGCAGCCGCCCGTAGGTCAGGCCGCAGCGGTGCATCTCCGGCTTGTCGGCCAGGAACAGCGTCCTGCTGTTCTGGATCTCGCACCGGCAGCCGTAGCCGCAGGTCACGGGGAATTGTGCGCCGGTACGGTCGGTGAGGACGCTGCCTGCCCCGTGGGTACAGCCCACATTGCACCGGGTGACGCAGTTCTCCATCACCATCAGCGGCAGCCGCCCGTAGACGATGGCCTCGCAGGGCAGGTGCTTGTTCAGATCGCGTACCTGCTGCCACCGCAGCTCAAAGGACGCCGTGGCGCTGGACAGTCCCTGCTCCCGCCAGAACAGGAGGGCGCGGGAGTTGAAGATATTCAATCCGAAGTCGCCCCGCAGCGTCCGCCCCAGGCCCCGCACGATGGGCAGGTGGCCCAGATTGCCGACAGCCACCGCCGTCACCTCCGGGTGCCGCGCCAAAAGCTGCCGCAGCACCGGCTCGTCCGCCGTCCGGAAAATGCGGGGCAGCACGGCGCACAGCTCCGTTTCACCCCAGTCCAGACCGGCGTCCAGCCGCTCCAGCTCCTCAATGGGGACGTAGACGATAGCGGGCTTTTCCGCCAGCAGCGCTGCCGTGACCTGCTCCGCCTTCAGCACGGAGCAGGTGAAGCCCATGTCCGCGGGCGGCTCCGGGGCTTCGGGCAGCGCCGCCGCCTCCAGCACACGCCGGACGTGGGGGTCGCGGCCCTGCCGCAGTTCCTCCTTCTGCCAGGGGCTCATCCGCCGCAGGAACCAGTCCTGCTCCAGCCGCTGCTTCAGCCCCTCCAGCGCGTCCCGCCGCAGGCCGTTGATGACGCTGGCAGGCAGCATCAGACCGTCGTCCAGCTCTGCGCGGAACTGCTCCACCGTGAACACGGTGCCGCCGGTCTTGCTCAGCCGCTCCCGCAGCTCCGTTTCCGTCAGGGCGCGGTTTCGTGCGGCCTCCGGCTCGCCGCCCTGCGCCCATACGCTGACAGCGCCGTTGTTGCCCGCGCAGCTTGCTGCCAGCGACACCGGCTTGCCCGCCTGCACCCGGATGGCCAGAGACACCGGTATCCTCCGGTTCTCCCGCCCGTTTTCGTACTGCGCCCGCGCCTCGGCGAACAGCTCCTTGGGCTCCGGCGCGTTCTCCGGACGGGTACCGAACATCTGGGGGCCTTTTTTGCCCAGCCAGTACCCGTCGGTAAACCCGCTGCGGGAGAACGCCTGCTCCAGCTGACGAGCTTCCTCCGCCGTAGGACGGCGCTTTTCATCGAGCAGCCGCCGGTAGATGCCGGTGATGACCGCCACATATTCCGGGCGTTTCATGCGTCCCTCCAGCTTGAGGCAGGCCACGCCCATCTCGTCCATTTCCGCCAGATACGCGGAGAGATTGGCGACCTTCAGGCTCAGGGGATGCCCGCCCCGGCAGGGGCCGTCGACCCCGTAGGGCAGGCGGCAGGGCTGGGCGCAGGCGCCCCGGTTGCCGCTGCGCTCGCCCACCACGGCGCTCATCTCGCACTGTCCGGAGTAGCACATACAAAGCGCGCCGTGGATGAAGATCTCGATCTCGGCGGGACAGCCGGCGCAGATCTCCCGCACCTCGTCCCGGCTCAGCTCCCGGGCCAGCACCACCCGCTCCATGCCCAGGGCGGCGGCCTCGTTGGCACCGCCCAGCGTGAACAGGCTCATCTGGGTGCTGGCGTGGAGGGGTACGTCCGGCACGATCTCCCGCGCCAGCGTCAGAAGCCCCCAGTCCTGCACCAGTATGGCGTCCACGCCCATGGCGCAGGCTTTTTTCAGGGCGTCCGCGGCCTGCACCAGCTCCCGGTCGGTCAGCAGGGTGTTCAGCGTCAGAAAGACCCGTACACCCCGTAAATGGCAATAAGAAACCGCCGACGCAAATTCCTCGTCGGTGAAATTTTTGGCGCTGCGCCGCGCATTGAACGCGCCGAAGCCTATATAGACCGCGTCCGCGCCGGTCTGGACGGCGGCGATCAGGGAGTCAAAGCCGCCGGCGGGGGAAAGAAGCTCCATCATCCCTTGCGGCCCTGCTGATTTTGCAGCTTGCGGCGCAGCTCGGCGGCCTCGCTCTTGGCGCGGCTGGCCTCGTCCAGATAGGTCTTCAGCTGGCGGCGCAGGTTATCGGCATTCTCCTGGGCCTTGCACAGCTCGTCCGCCAGATTCACGGCGGCCAGCACGGCAGCGTTGTCACGGCTCATGTGGGTGCCGTCCATCAACTGACGCATCTCACCGTCCACCATGGCGCCTACCTTCTCCATGTAGGCGGCGTCCTCCTCCGCGACCAGCGTGTATTCCATGCCGCAGATGGTCATCGTTACCCGATTCGCCATAGGTCAACCTCCTCTGTATATCCGTAAAAAGTTCACTCTGCTCCTATT
>ENA-UONY01002739-UONY01002739.1-human-gut-metagenome-genome-assembly--contig:-CS9-NODE-2739-length-12017-cov-3.789166_pt1 | contig 12017 bp, 13 predicted proteins | sample MGYA00242465_ERZ724012 | MGnify/ENA metagenome assembly ERZ724012 | reverse complement strand
GTTTGAGAGTAATATCCAATGAGTGTTGTAGAACCAAGACAAAACGCACTTCCTCAAAAATATATTTCAACCTTGTGGAAAGGCGCAGTCATAGGAGGGACTATGCTGGTTCCAGGCGTCAGCGGCGGTTCCATGGCTATGATTCTGGGGATCTATCAGGAACTTATTTCAGCAGTCAGTTCCTTCAGAAAACAAAAGAAATCCAAATTTCTCTTTCTTACTGTATTTTGTATCAGCGCAGTATTTGGTATGCTGGTGATTGCTACGCCCATTTCTAATTTGATTGACATATTCCCAAAACCCACAATGTACTTTTTCATCGGAGCGGTTACTGGAGGAATCCCGCTGATTTTTCGAGAAGCAAAAGCTACTGCCTTTTCGTGGAAATTTCCGGTGTATATCCTCCTTGGCGGGATTATTGTTTCGGCAATATCTTTGTTTCCGGTCAATATGGCCGGCATGCAGGAAGGAGAGGAAATACAGAATTTCCTATTCCTTTTTGCCGCAGGGGCAATTGCGGCGGTCGCACTGATTCTTCCCGGTATCAGTGTTTCTTATCTTCTTTTGCTGGGTCTTTATGACAAAACCATGCAGGCAATTAGCGGATTGCAATTTTCATTCCTGATTTCTTTGTTATTAGGAGGAGTGATTGGAATTATCCTGACTACAAAACTATTGGAAAAGATAATGACGCATTTTCCCCAGCCCACTTATCTGATTATTTTAGGTTTCATTCTGGGCTCTGTTATTAGTATTTTTCCCGGTTTTCCCAGCTTCAGCGAACTTGCAATCTGCACAGTTACATTTTCAGTGGGATTTATCTCTATCTATTTGATTTCACGCAGGCAGTCAGACGCGGTGTGACCCCCACAAAGTGTATCTGCTTTTGAATTATAATAAGAAAGGTGTTTTGGAAAATGCGAAAAACCAAAATTATTTGTACCATCGCACCTGCTTGTGAAGAGGAAGAAATCCTGACACAGATGTGTAAAAACGGAATGAATGTTGCACGGTTAAATTTTTGACATGGAACGCATGAGGAACATCTGGCAAAGAACAAGCTCATTAAAAAGGTAAGGGAAAAACTGAAACTGCCGATTGCCATCATGCTGGACACAAAGGGTCCTGAGTACCGGATCAAGACCTTCAAAAACAAAAAGATTACTTTGTCATAAGGGGATATTTTCATCTTTACAACCGATGATGTGGAAGGAAATGAAAAGCGTGTTTCCGTCAATTATGACCACTTGACGGAAGAGTTATGAATATTGATGATTTTATAATTTCAAGTAAAATACTTTTAGAAAAAGGACAATTTGAATCCGCTTTATGTTTAATATGTTGTGCTATAGATGCCTGCTGAGATGGTGGAAGTAACGCCGGAAAAATCCAGCGATGAAACGGCTGTGCCAACAGATGATACTTCCGAACCTGTGCGGGATCTGTCAGGGCTGTTTTCACAAAACGGCGACTGCATCGGCTGGCTGTGTATTCCCGATACGAAGCTAAGCTATCCCGTCATGCACACCCCGGATAATCCGCAGAAATATCTGCGCCGAAGTTTTTACGGCGAATACAGTCAAAGCGGCGTGCCGTTTCTGGACTGGCGGTGCGACCTGCAGAGCGATCATCTCATTGTTTACGGTCACAACATGAAAAACGGCACGATGTTCTCATCACTTCGGAATTATACTGACCCGGCGTTCTGTGCCGCGCATCCGGTTATAGAATTTCAAACAGCAGATGGTATGGAAAAATATATGGTATTTGCCGTTGCCGCTGTTCAAAAAACCGATACTTGGTACAGCTTTATTCATGCGGCCGACAGCACGGATTTCGCCGAACAAACCGCAGCGTTCCTGCAAAAATCGCTCTATGATACCGGCGTTACGCCTGTGTACGGTCAGCAGATCATCACCCTGTCCACCTGTTACGGTTCGGGAAAAAACGGCAGGCTGATTGTGGCAGCCGTAAAACTGTAACCTTTCATGGGCGATTCCCACTGTCTCATTGACAAAAGGGGTTAAAATAGGGTATAATAACAATCGATGAACGGAGGCGGTACGGATGCAGGACAATGAGCTTTTGAATCAAATAGCGGAATTGACAGCAAAAATCAACGATCTGCCGAAAGGATATATCTCAAAGAAACAAATCAACGGAAAGGTCTATTACTATCATCAATGGTCTCAAAGAGGCGTGAAGCAGAGCCGGTATCTGCACGATTCGGAAATCGAACCGCTTGCCGGACAGATAGAACAGCGCAAGGCGCTGCAGGCAAAGCTGCGCGCTTTGAAAGCAACATCTTCTTCTGTGAGCAAAAAACGGAATGAGGTGAACAGCTTGAAATGCACCCTGATGCATAAACGAATCCCAGTGGCGGAACTGGAACTGGATGACGCCACCGGCTTTATACAAAAAATCGGGACGGTCTATGCGCCGGAGCATCTGCCGGTCGGCATTCCGATAAGAAAAGGCGCTGCTGACCGAGCGGCGCTCAACGAGTGGTGGACAGACCGTTCCATCCCCGCCAGCCGTTCGGGTGTGCGCGAGGCGCTGGAGGCGCTGGAAATCAGCAGCACCAAAATGCTGCTGGTGCGCTGCTGGGGGCTGAGCCTGTCCGACCAGTATTGGATCTGTCCCGAAGGCTCCAACCTTACTTGGGACAGTATCAACTTTTTTGAGAATGATTTTTCAGACGATATCGGCGATGTCTTGTTCGGGGAAAATAAAAAGAAAGACGCGCTGGATTTCAGTTCCCCCGACAACACCTCGGACGGTAATCTGAAAAAGCGGTGGAAGATCATAGACGGTAAACGCTGCCTGATCAAAGGCGGCAGCAACCCGTTCCGACAGCAGCCTTTCAACGAGGTGATCGCATCCGGAATCATGGAACGGCTCGGTATCCCCCATGTGCCGTACACGGTCACCTGGAACAAGGGAGCGCCGTACAGCGTGTGCGAGGATTTCATTACCGAAAACACCGAGCTGATCCCGGCGTGGCGCATTCTCAAAACACAGAAAAAGGACAACAGCACCTCGGTGTATCAGCACTTTGTGAATTGCTGCGAGGCGCTCGGCATCAAAGACACCGTGCCGTATCTCGACCGAATGATCGTGCTGGACTATATCATCGCCAACGAAGACCGGCATTTCAACAATTTCGGCGTGATCCGCAATGCCGAAACAGTGGTTATGCACGCCTTTTACCCGCTGATGCTCAATACCGCTAAGCGCTCCCGGACAACGGTGGAGGCGCTGGAAATCAAAGGCTACCGTTACGCTGCGGTCAACAAGGCGGTGAAAAAGATGAAGCTTGCTGCTTTGAAGGTCACCTATAACGACCTGCTGTTTCTGGCGATCTCTTTCCTCTGGATCGCGGTTTCCATTCTGTTATCCACATTATTTTAGAAAAGAGGCTGCACTTTGAAACTGGATTTTCATACTCACGGGAAACTGGCCAAACGGCTTCCGTTTTCCACCCAATATACCGACTGGCTGTTCGGCGAAGCAAAGGCGGCCGGGCTGGACGCCCTGTGCCTGACCGAGCATTTCAATACGCTGCAATTCGATGAGCTGTACGGCTATCTTTTGCATCAAAGCAAACGGGAAGGGGATACCCTTCTGCTGGAAAACGGGCTGCGGATATTCCCGGGCATGGAAACGGATATTGCCGAGGGTGGGCATATCCTGTCGCTGGGAACTGTAGAAACGATTTTGGAACTCAATCAGCGGCTGGCCGCACATAAGCAGCCGGGGCATTTTCTTCCATTTGAAAAGCTGCTGGACCTGTTCCGGGAATACGACGTTCTGGTTGGCGCCGCCCACCCTTACCGGGCAGGCGGACATATTCCGGAGCTGCCCCGGGAACAGCTGGAACGGCTGGATTTCCTGGACTTAAACGGCAAGGATATGGCGGAGGACCGGGAACGCGCCGAGCGGCTCACCCGTTCTCTGGGAGAACGTCTCCACAAGCCGGTAGTCAGCGGGAGCGACACCCATCAGGCGGTGCAATACGGTTGTATCTGGACAGAATTTGCAGAGAACTCCGTCACACTGGATGAACTGCGCCGTCAAATGTCGTCAGGAGCCTATCAGATTATGGTTTCGGAACAGGCCGCGTTTCAGGTGAAAACCGCCGGCATCCTGAAGCGGGCGCTGAAGGAGATTCACGCTTTAGGCGGGGACTATGTCGGCGTTCTGCTGGGCGGTGGAAAAGAACAGGATTCCTGTTCTTTTTCAGACAGGCTCGCCGTAGACTACCAAACGGTGGTGTTCGATTATTCGCCAAAAGCCGGAGAAATGGCGGACAGGATCCGTCTGGCTGCCAACGAAATGTCCCGGAAGGGTTTTGAACTGGTATCTGCAACAACCACCGGCTCAGCAAAGGGTATCCTGGTTTTCCGGGGAAAAGGTATGTAATGGACCTTTTTCTTGAACAGAGCATGGCTTCTTGATATACTTGTTATAGGATAGAGGTGAGCGCTTTATGAGACGAATTGCACTGTTATTTTCTGTTTTGTGCCTGCTGCTGGCCGGCTGCGGCAGAATAACCGGCCAGATACCATCCGATCCCCCGCAAGGATCTTCTGCGGCAGATCAGGCTCCGCAGGAGACAGCTTCCGGTACCGCGCAGTCCGAAATCTTTCCGGATGATGAAATTCCGAGCAGTTCAAAGCCATCCAGCGGCAGCCTGCCGGCAGATGCTGAAATCGATCAGGATGCCGCGCTTGCCCAGGCGATGGAAAATGCCGGCGTTCCGGAAAAAGACGCATATAACGTGAAAGTGGAACGGGACCGGGAAAACGATATCCCGATTTTCCAGGTGGAATTTGAAACCCAATATGGAGATTATGATTTTGAAATCGCAATAGCAGACGGGACGATCATCGGTGCCGATTACGAGGTGGATGAAGAGTGGCTTGACAGTCTGGGCGGAAGCCCCGTCACGCTGGAGGAAGCTAAACAGGTCGTCCAGAGCAAGGTGCCCGGCTCCAGCGCGGAAAACGTCCGAATGCGGGAAGAAAGCGGCGACGGCCAGGGCCGCTTTGAGGGGGAATTGTTCCACGACGGCATCAAATATGAGTTTGAGATCGATCCGAAGACCGGGATTATTTTTGACTGGAATGCGGATCTGCGGGAATAACCGCCCCGCGCAGAGCTGGTTTGAGCAAAGAAAGATCATAGAAGGAGTCGCAGCTGATGACTTTACAGTTTCCCCAGATGCCGGAACAGATCACCAAAGCTGAATCCCGGATACTGGACTATATATCCAATAACCCGGAAGAATTCTTGCTTTCCTCCATCGGGGAAGTGGGAGAAAAGCTTGATGTTTCGGGTACGACAATTTCCCGCTTTGTGCGCCGTCTGGGCTGCGGAGATTATAAGGAGCTCAGGCGGCTGGTGGCGGATCAGAACGTTTCGGAAGGCCCGGCTGTCAAACTGATGCAGACACTGCATTCTGAAGAAGCATTCACCGTGGACAATTGGTTTCTGCGTCAGCAGATGTACCTGCAGAAAACGCTGGAGGGATTGGAACAGGAGGAATTTCAGAAGGCAGTTTCGGCGCTTTGCTCTGCACATCGGGTATTTATCCATGCGAAAAGCGCGTCGTCCTCATTGGGGCAGCTTCTGATGTTCCGCCTGCGGCGGCTTGGGATTCAGTCCGTTCTGCTGCCATCAGGGGGCTCGGAGGTGCTGGAAGGGCTCTCACAGGCAAAGACCGGTGATCTGGTGGTTATGTTCAGCTTTTCCAAGCTCTCGCAGGAGGGAAAGATGATCCTGGGATACCGGAAAGAAGCCGGTTACCAGACGCTTGCGTTTATCTCCCGTGCATTTGTCCCGGAAGAAGAACGGGCAGATATCCAGCTGTTCGCCTATCGGGGAGAGGCAAAAGAGTATCACTCGATGACGGCGCCTGCGGCGTTGGTGGACGCACTGGTAGTGGCGGTATCCGAACAGATGGGAGAGGCCTCCGTAGAAAACCTCTCCCATCTGTACCATATGAAAAAAACTTATGCGCCAAACCGGTAAATTTTTCAGAGATATGCATTCTCTCATAACGAATTAACCGTTATACTTTTTCTGCTTATTTAACAAAATGTAAATTCCGATGAATACAAGGGTCGTAACACTAAGTATCGTATACATTGTTGGAAAATTCACGGGATTCCCGAAAAAATAGAGATTGCAATCAAGAGAATCCTTTAAAGTTTCAATTACATTTGCTGGGACGCCCTGATTTTGCATCTCGGCAAACACCCCCTGCATGGTATGGTTTCGAATCAGCGACGTACCATAGGTGCCCGGCAAAAACAAGATGACTTTCTGCAATCCTTCGCCAAAAGAGGAAATCGGCATATATGCGCCGCAAAGGAACCCGTATCCTGCGCTGATGATGGTACCTACCGCTGAAATTTGTCCCTGCGTGGATAAGAAAAAGTTGATAATCGAAGACAAAGCCGTTCCGAATAAAACAAGGAGCAAAATATCAAGGAATAAAAGAACTACATCTGCAAGCGACAGATACCAGCCGACTACAGCCACATAAGTAAGGCAGATGCCCGCTGCGGCAAAGCAGATGATCAGCGTTGAAATCAAGGCCGCTATATAATAGCTCAGCGAAAGTGCGGCGGGATTTACAGGGGATACCCTGAAATCCCTGACCGTACCGTTTGCCTTGTCCTGCACCATCAAAAAATTGGAGCAAAAAGCAACTGTCACACAGGAAACAGCAAGGATGGAAGAAATCAGCTGGCCGCCAACTAGTCCTTCCACTACGCTTTCCGACAGGTTCAAAAAATCCGGCAGAGTGGCTGTAAAATTATCACGGTACACATTTCCGAGAAAGGTTGCATAAAGCACGAGCAGGATAACCGGCGTAATCAAAGAGGTAAAGAACATTCCCTTATCTTTGAAAAATAACTTGATATTTCTCTTGACAAGCATAAATGTCCTCATTGTTCCGCTCCTCCCGTCAATGTTTTGCCTGTAACAGCAAGGAAAACGTCGTCCATTTTTCCCTTTGTTACTTCGTAATCGTGAAATAGCTGCGGATTGTAGATGATCAAATCCGTTGCGGTTTTCGTATCCGGCACAGAAAGGCGGTAACCGTTACGAATCGGCTCATACTCCAGGCCAAGTTCTTTCAAATGGTTCATATCTATACCATAGATCGTGATGTAATCTCCGGTATACCTGTTTTTCAGTTCCAGCGGTGTGCCTTCTGCGGATATTTTCCCGTCATCAATAATGACGACATAGTCGGCTTCCGCAGCCTCCTCCATATAATGCGTCGTTAAAAATACGGTCATATTTTCCTTTTTGCGGAAATCGGATATGACATTCCATAATGCTTTGCGTGTTTGCGGGTCAAGGCCTGTTGTCGGCTCGTCGAGGATCAGGATTTTGGGGTTATGAAATAAAGCCCTGGCAATATCGATCCTTCGGCGCTGCCCTCCCGATAATTTACCGGTCGTGCGTTTCAGCAAGCTCTCAAAATCCAGTATTTTCGCAAGTTCAGAAAGTCTCTGTCTAAATTCCTTTCCGGTAATACCATATAAGGCGGCGCGGCTTTCCAGATTATCGTAAACTGAAAGGGCAGAATCCAGAACAGACGATTGAAAAACAACGCCCAATTCGCGTTTAATAAAATTCGTCTCTTGATCTAAATCGCGTGAGTCAATCAAAACGCTCCCGCTGTCTTTTTGCAGCTGCCCGCACAGGATATTGATCGTGGTGGATTTTCCTGCCCCGTTGACACCGAGAAAAGCAAACAGCTCTCCCTGTTTTACACGGAAGCTTAAATCCTGGACGGCTTTTATACTTCCAAAGTTCTTGCTGAGATGGTCGATCCGAATGATATCCTCCATAATGCCCCTCCTTAAAAATGCAGGCGATGGAAGGCAACTCACCTGTCATTTTACAGTTTTAACCTGGAATCGCAGCAATCGTTAAACCCGACTGCCGCGATTTTATTTTGCGTCTATTGCACACGCTGGTCAAAAGAAGCGTGATTCACCGCCGCCTTTCTTAAAAAATCCAGCAAGATCCGTTCCTGCTCCGCCGGAAAGGTGCGGGGAAGTTGGAGCGTCTTGGAAAAGGCGTTTTTCTGATGCGTACCGTAGGCGTCCTTTGCCCGCCGAAATTTTGGAAATGATTACGGAAAGCTGTATAAGCCGGATTACCGTTCCCTGAACGCGGAAAACGCCGACGTGGCGCTGCAATATATCGACGATAACCCGGACAGCTATCCCGGTATCTTTGAAAATGCCAAGTTTAAGGTGTCAAAGGCGGATCAGGAGCGGGTGATTGAGGCGCTGAAAACCCTGTCAACCGGCGAAAACTTGGAAACCGCCGTCAACGTGGACGAGGTGCTCCGGTATTTCACCGTGCAGGTTTTTGTGATGAATTGGGACAGCTATCTGGGCCATACCGGGCACAATTACTTTTTGTATGAGGAAGACGGAGTTCTCAGCATCCTGCCCTGGGATTACAATCTGGCTTTCGGCACCTATGCCCTGGGGATGACCGACCCTATCAAAGATCCCAACATTCTCATTAACTATCCCATCAACACCCCGGCGGAAGGTGAGGCTATGCTGAACCGGCCGCTTTACCACAATCTGATGAAGCACGACGAATACTTTGCCCGCTATCACGCCTATTTCGACAAACTCCTTTCGGAATACTTTGAAAGCGGCCGGTTTGAAGCTACCCTTCGCCAGACGGAAAAGCTGATTGCTCCGTATGTGCAGAAGGATCCCACGGTGTTTTGTTCCTATGAAGACCACCAGCTGGCGGTGGATACGTTGGAACAGGTCTGCCTGTTGCGGGCTGAGAGTATACGCGGGCAGCTGGACGGTGAAATTCCCGCTACCATCCGGGGGCAGCAGGAAAACCCGGATGCCAAGGTTGACGCTTCCGGGGTTCGGCTGACCGACCTGGGAGATTTCAAGGACTTGGAGGAATCAAAGGATCGGCAGGATGCGGCTTTGAGAGACATAACAGGAAAAAGCACTTAGAACCACGCGATTCTAAGTGCTTTTGTACTTTGCAACAGGAAAGACTCACTTTTCCGGCTCCGATTCTCCGGGTTTTCTAAATACCAGGATGCCTTTGGAAGAGGGCGTGATGGAGCAGGACACAAGTTCAAATCCTTCCTGTTCCATTTTGTTGGCCGTTTCCTCTACTTTGGCGGCCATTTCCTTTGCCTTGGGAGAATATTTGACTACCATCGTTTTGTACATCGAATTCACCTCCTGTTCACCTTTTCCTTATCTAAGGGATATCGTTTTTCAGGGGCAAGCCACAGCCGCCGAAAATAGGGCAAGGGGGCTCAAGAGACATTTTTTGCCGTCTGATTCTGCAAAAAGTATAGCAGAGCCTGTTCCTGATCTATGGGGAAAGTACGGGGAAGCCACAATGTTTTGATGAATGGTTTTTTCTGGCTGGAGCCATAGGCGTCCCTAGTCTTTTTGGTAAACTGACCGTGGATACGAATGGAACGCCTGCCAATATGATAGCTCTCCAGCCGGAGTAGGGTGAAGGTGAATTCTACCCGCTCTTCCATGCTGCCGCTGTATCCGGTATAGTATAGCTGGTTCTGTGTAAGATAAACCCGCTGCACTAAGGAGGTGCCGGAGCAGTTGGCCCAATACATCAGCAGAGGAATAAACAAAAAAACAGCAGCGGCCATCAACGCCAAAAACGGCGTCCTCAGCAGCCGGACGGATAAAAGTTCCTGAGAGTTCTTGGTGAGAGCAAGCACAAATCCCGAAGTTAGGCAAACGCCGGGGCAGATCAGCAGGGCCAGTATTTTCGGCAGCCGGAGATATTGTTTCCGGCGAATCGGATCGGTTTCCAGCACCAGAACATCTGACTGGACGGCCTTCTGCTTTTCCTGTGCCCGCTTATTTTCGTGCTTTGCCTTGTCTCCCTGATAACCGGAGATAAAAGAAAGAATGAGGGGAGGCAGGAGAAAAAGTAAGGCGGTCAGGGCAATCGTAAAAATGAATGCGTTGCTTGCAGCTCTTGGCAATGGGGCAAAGGTGACGATACAGACCAGCAGTGTCAGCAGCTCCAAAATCAGCAGGTAGAAGCCCACCGGCAGAAAGACGTTCAGAAACCGCTTTCCCTTCAGGGAATACCGTTTGCTTCTTTCAAGGTTCCGCAGTCCTTTGCCTTGGATAGTTCCGGACACAAGGTCGGAAACCGTTTGTGCGTTGGACAGGTTGGCAAACAGCAGCAGGGCGGTGACAGCGAACAGGATTCCCCGGCTTCTCTCGGAGACGTCCGGTTCCCGGCGTTTTGCCGCAGCGATGAAAGTAAGAATAATTTTAACAAAGAGTGTCAGGTAAATCGGCCCGAACAGCATGAAGAACATCCGCAAATTCAAAAACATTTCTTCGGATAATCCAAGCCGCCTGGCCGGTACAAAGGAGAGCAGCAGGCCGGCGGCAATAAATACCGCATAGGATACGATAGCTTTCAGCAGCCATTTTCCAAATCGCATGCCTCGCTTTTCCTGCATTGTCCTTACCCCCAGTCTGCTGGATTTGCATTTTCTTGATTTGAAAATGACAAACATCCGACCGTTACCGCCAGGATATCGATGAAGCTGCGAAGGATTAGGTCGGGAATGTCGGCGGCAAACACCAGCGGCATAAAGAAGTTAAAGAGAACTAAATTCACTCCAAACAACAGGCCGCCCAGGATGAGTGCCCGCTTTATCCGGCCGCCGCTGTCCACATACCGACTCAGCCATACCATCACGCAGGAGGTTGCAATACCTGTTAACAAACACCACAGCACTGTTTCCAATGGCTTCTCATCAAAGGAAGAGTAAACATCAAAGACAAAATATTGTATCATCCGCCCGGCCAGAAAACATCCGGTGACAGCCAGTGCCGGAAGGCCAGAAAAGGGCAGATTCGCTTTATCCGCCTGCTGTGCGGGATTCCCAAACAGCCGTCCCAGCAGCAGGCCCATAACGATCAGCGCCAAGCTGTCAGCTATCGGGTAGGTAATCCGGTCCAGAGGCGCCACATGCGGCAGTGGCTCTAAAAGATAAACAATCCATACGACGCAGCAGGAAAGGCCGTACTTCAGTCCCTGCAAAATACGATTTCCGCTCATTCTCGTCCGGATGAGCAGGAACAACGCGGCAATCAGGGAGTAAGCAAAAACACCGTAAACAGTAAAAGCCAGCGGCATGGTACCGTTTTGTGCGAAAATACTGGGTGCCAGGACCGTTTGCTTGCCAGCCGGGATGGAAAGCTGCCCAATGATGCGGACGACGGTGGTGGCAAGACCGACCAGAAAAATTTTCAGGATGTTTTTCATTGTCTTGTTCATTTTGTTTCCCTCTGGATTTCCCAAATAATCGGTTCCAGTGCGCCGAAGTCTGTAAAATCCACCTGCTTTCCATAGGTCTCTATGAGCGCCCGGTCTTCCGTCGTTTGTTTTTCAAGGGGAGTCCGGCGCAGAGATTGGTACAGCAGCTTCATCATCGTCCGGTGACCGAACGAGAGCTTTTGGTAATCGATCCCGCCGCGAAGATGAAAAACCTTCGCCCGGTCAAGCAATCTGGCGGGGAGTTGCCTTTGCAGAGAAGCGCGAATGTTGTTCTGGTTTTCCGGTTCGTTGGGGTCGGCCAGCCCTACGGTAACGATAAGCAGCTTTTGCCCATCCCGAAGAGAAAAGCCCCGCAGGGTTTTCATAAGGCCCAGGATGCCGCCGGCATACAGGCCGCCCAGATAAACGATTATTTTTTTGTCCGAAAGAGCCGGTGCGTCTTTGTAACTGACTGCGGGAATGCCGGTTTGTTCGGACAACTTTTGCGCATACCGGTATGTGCTGCCATATTGGCTGCCGTAAAGGATGACGTCTTTCATATCCAACCTCTATATTAATAAAAAGCAGGCCAAGAGCAGTTAGGAAAAAAGTCCTGCATAGCACCGTCTTATAATTTGATATACATATTTATTTTATAATACTATAGTTTGGATTAAGAGTCT
>ENA-UONY01002731-UONY01002731.1-human-gut-metagenome-genome-assembly--contig:-CS9-NODE-2731-length-12034-cov-4.085483_pt1 | contig 12034 bp, 8 predicted proteins | sample MGYA00242465_ERZ724012 | MGnify/ENA metagenome assembly ERZ724012 | reverse complement strand
TGGATGCCGCCACAGCCGCGCCGAAGGGATCAGCCCAGGGGCGGGGACGGACCATGGCGGTGCTCAGTGAGACGATGTATGATCTCAACACCAATCCGGAAAATGAAGACCTCCTGTCCTATTTGGAGTCCCATCTCCAGGAGCTGGATCCTGTGGACCGGCGTAAGGTGGAGGTGTTCCGAAAGTCTTACAACCAGATTTCCAAGATTCCGCCCCAGGAGTATATCGAATATGATGTGCTCCTCAACGACGCCCAAGCAGTTTGGGAGCAAGCCAAACATGACGATGATTTTGAAGCCTTTGCCCCATATCTGGAGAAAATTGTGGCGTTTAACCAAAAATTTGCAGGCTACTACAATCCCAGTCTGCCCCCCTATGACGCCCTGCTGAACGAATACGAGGAGGGACTGACCGCCGAGACCTTGGACCGATTCTTTGCACAGCTCCGGGAAACTCTGGTTCCCCTTCTGGCCAAGGTTGCAGCCGCAGAACCCATTGACGACAGCTTCCTGCACCAGACATACCCGGTGGAGCAGCAGCGCCAGCTGTCGGACTATATCATGTCCGTCATGGGCATCGACCGGAACCTTTGCGCCATTGCGGAATCGGAGCATCCCTTCACATCGGGCTTTCACAACAAGGACGTCCGTATCACCACCCATTACTATGAAAAGGACTTGGCCTCCTCCCTGTACTCTGTCATTCACGAGGGCGGACATGCCATTTATGAAATGAACTGCGAGGACCGGTACAACCACACCTTCCTCTCAGGCGGCGCGTCCATGGGCATTCACGAGAGTCAGAGCCGCTTCTTTGAAAACATCATCGGCCGCTCCGAGCCCTTCCTTACTTACATATTCCCGAAGCTGGCCCAGCTATTCCCCCAGCAGCTGGAGGGTGTGGACGCCCATATGTTCTGGCGGGCTGTCAATCAGGCCGGCCCCTCCCTCATCCGGACCGAAGCGGATGAACTCACATACTGCATGCACATCATGGTCCGGTACGAGCTGGAAAAGCAGCTCATCGCCGGAACCCTGGCCGTCCGGGATGTGCCGGAAGCCTGGAACCGGCTGTACCGGGAGTACCTGGGCGTGGAGGTTCCCAACAACCGCATGGGCTGCCTGCAGGATTCCCACTGGTCCGGCGGCAGCATCGGCTACTTCCCCTCCTACGCCCTGGGCAGCGCCTACGGTCCCCAAATGCTGGCAGTCATGGAGGCCGAGATGGGAAGCATCTGGGGGGACGTGGCCAAAGGCGACCTCTCCAAGGTCAAGGATTGGCTCCACACCCACATCCACCGCTACGCCCGCCTCTACCGCCCCGGCGCCCTGTTTGAAATGGCCTGCGGGAAGTTTGACGCGAAATACTATACGGACTACTTGACGGAAAAATACACGAAGCTGTATCAGCTGTAATAGACGCAGTCTGCCCCAGGAACAGGCTTTGCTCCTGGGGCAGACCATATTAGCAATCGTAGTTATCTGTCCACATTTCACACTGACTGATCACGATATCGATTGCATTCTCATATTGCTCTGGCGGGTATTTGTACTTTTTCAGCAAACGCTTGACCATCTTACGCATGGCGGCACGAGCTGTTTCTTTCTTCTGCCAGTCGATCGTGCGGTTCTTACGCAGCATTTCTGTCAATTCGCGGGTCATTTGCACCAGCACATCGTTTTCATAGAAATCCTTGATGGCCTGCGGTCTGGTTAGCGCATCGTAGAACGCCACTTCCTCCTCCGTTAGCCCCAGTGCGTCACCGGCTTGATGTGCTTTGGCGATCAGTTCTGCTGCTTCCAGCAGTTCCCTGATGACCTCATCGTTGCTGATGTGTCCGTTATAGTAGGCGTTCATAATACGCGTAATCATTTCAGAGAACTTGGAAGACTGTACCACATTGGTGCGCTTGTAAATGGACACCTGCTCGGCAAGTAGCTTCTTTAAAATTTCCACCACGATATTCTTCTGCCTCATACGGGCAATTTCATCCAGCACTGCCGGATCAAATAGTGAGAAATTCTCACCAGCCATGCAGCTGTCGAACAGGCTAATTACGCCTTCACTCTGGACGCTAGCCTTTAGCAGTTCATTGATCTGTGCGTTGATTTCGGGGAGAGACAGAGGTTTGCTACCATTGCCGCCATAAGTCAGCTTAATGACTGTAGATCGTACCGCCTCAAAGTATGCTGCTTCCCGCCGCTCCTGCTCTGTGGTCATACTGGAACACAACGACATAGCCCGTTTTGTGAGCATAGCTTCCTTCAAAAACAGGTCTTTGCGATCCTGTGATTTGGGATCCAGCACAAAGTTCGCGCCTTCTGCGATCAGCTTTGCCATCGTGAGGGGACTGCCACCAATAAAGCCGCTATAATCGAAACCGTGGAATAGGTCACGGCAGACCTGCAATTTCTCTTGAAACTTTGGATATGCCGTCTTTGCAATGTTCATGTCACCGTACTTAGAACGGTCACGGTCGGTGTATTCGTTCATCGCTGCCTTCAATGCTCTGGCGATGCCGACATAGTCAACAACCAGACCGCCTTCCTTATCCTTGAACACGCGGTTGACTCTGGCAATAGCCTGCATGAGGTTATAGCCATGCATGGGCTTGTACACATACATGGTGTGCATGGAGGGAACATCGAAGCCGGTGAGCCACATGTCAACGACGATGGCAATTTTCATGGGATTGTCATTATCCTTGAACTTACGAGCCAGCTCCTCTTTGTGGTGCTTGGTGCCGATGATTTCTTTCCAACCTTCCGGGTCGTTATTGCCGCTGGTCATCACAACACCGATCTTTTCTTCCCAGCTGGGTCTGATCTCCAGAATACGGCGATAGATCTTCATCGCAATGGGTCGGGAGAAAGCGACGATCATAGCCTTACCTGTCAGTAGATTTGCACGATAGGTTTCATAATGGGTGACAATATCATCGACAAGCGAAGCAATAGTAGAATCCGCGCCGAGGACACTTTCCATCTGTCCCATCATCTTTTTGCTCTTGGCGATGGTCGATGCATCTGCCTGCTGTTCCAAAATGTCGTAGGTGGAGTCGATCAGCGCCAGGGTGTTTTCATCCAACTTCAAATGGATAACACGACTCTCATAGTAAACGGGACGCGTTGCGCCGTCCTCCACAGCCTGGGTCATGTCGTAAATGTCGATGTAGTTACCGAACACCTCACGGGTGTTGCGATCCTTGGAGGTTACGGGCGTACCTGTAAAGCCGATAAAAGTTGCGCCCGGAAGGGCATCACGAATGATACGAGCATTGCCAACCACAATTCTGGCCTCGGTCTCGCCTTGCTCATTTTCGCTTATGACGACACGCTCATCCATGCCGTACTGGCTGCGGTGCGCTTCGTCTGCCATAACCACGATGTTGCGCCGGGTGGATAGCGGTTCCTCCCGCTCCTCAAATTTGAACATTGTGGTAAAGATGATGCCGTTGGCGGTTCTGCCGTCCAGCAACTCCTTCAGATGCACCTTGCTCTCTGCCTGCACAGGGATCTGGCGAAGGAAAGCGGCGCACTTGGAGAACTGGGAATACAGCTGATCGTCAAGGTCGATTCTGTCCGTCATAACCACAATAGTGGGACTGTCCAACGCTTCCTGTAACAGGTGGGCATAGAAGACCATGGACAACGATTTACCGCTGCCCTGTGTATGCCAGAACACACCACCTTTCCCATCGGTCTTAGTAGCGATTTTGGCTTTTTCTATTGCCTTACGGACAGCAAAGTACTGGTGGTAGCCCGCCAGAATCTTGAAAGCCTTCCCCTGTTCCACGGAGAAACATATAAAATTCTTTATGATATCCAGCAACCGCGCCAGATCGAACATACCTTCATAAAAGGTGTCGAACTGTGCGTACGCAGTATTTTCGTAGCTGCCGTCCTTCGTTTTCCACTCCATGAAGCGATCGAGGCCGGAAGTGATGGTGCCTGCCCTATTTGTAGTCAGGTCGCTGATCACGCAAATGGCGTTGTAAATGAATATGCTGGGAATGTCCTGCATGTAGTTGCGAATCTGGTTATACGCATTCTCCGCATTGACCTCATCTTTGGACGGGCTTTTCAACTCCATCAACACCAGCGGCAGGCCGTTGATGAACAGGATGATCTCGGGGCGGCGGTTGTTGCCGTTCTCGATGTATGTAAACTGATTTACCACACAAAATGCATTGTTTTTTACATTCTGATAGTCAACGAGGTAGACGATGGAATTGCGTTCCTCACCCCTGTGGAAATATTTGACCGGCAATCCGTTCTGCAGGTATTCCATGAACTGCATGTTCTTCTGCAGCAGGCTGCCTGTGTCAAAATCGCGCAGCTTGGCCACTGCTTCTGTAATGGCCTCCAGAGGCAGTGCTTTATTCAGTTTCACAAGGCTGTCCATGAGAACGCTGTCCAGCAGAGGGCTGGAATAGTCCCGCTCCATGTCCGGGGCATAGATGTGGGTGTATCCCATGTTTTCGAACAGTTCTATGACTGCCTGCTCAAATAGATCCTCTGTGAAATGCATAATGATGCCTCCTTCGGCAGCAAGTCTGCCAGTATTTTTGCATGTAAATACTACAGGAAGTGACTTTACTAAGTTTAAAGTTTAGCTATATCAAGCACATATCCGTTGCCTTGCATTTCCTTCGCCAGGTATAACTTCGATTCTTCAATATTTTCTTTAAATGGAATATATATAAGTCCTTCAATATCAGAAGGTTTTTCCATGGGCTCAGCTTGAGAAAGCAGGATAGCTACCTTTTTACGTCCTATGCGGGACAACAGCATTCCAAGTTCCAGAACAACGTTTTGCCGCACACGGAATTGCTTCTCTGCTTCATCAGCCTTTGGATAGCCCACATCATCTGGTGTCGCTAATACAATGCCAAAATTTACTTGACTGGTGTATTCTTCAAGTTTTTCAATAATTGTTTGCCCAGAAGAAATAAGTTGGTCTAAAATAAGTGGTTCCAAATCCCAACGTCGCAACATAGCTTCAAGTTGGGTTCGCGCGTTTTCATCATGCCCATAAACCACAAATACTTTTTTATTAGTTGCTTTCTTTTCTGCGGGTTTTCTTAGAATAGTTTCTACTTCTTCTATACATTTTCCTTGGATATTAACGGTACCACTGTCCCAGCAGTTAATGATGCACCCGTTAGAAAGCTTTAAGACAGTGGCTAGATTGTTTCCACTCCTGCTTTCGCTGGAAACGGTATAGCTGCTTCCTGCAAGTATAGCTTTGACATCCTCCAAAGGCAGTTTAAATTTCATGTACTTTCCTCCTTATATTCAACTTGAACACGAAAACGATAATTTAGCGGCTTAGAGCTGTATGTTGGAGACATCAATCTCGCCGGACATCAGCTTCGGCAGCAGTTCATCTCTCAGCGCAGCCAGCAATTGATTCTGTTCCTCTAAAATCCTTTGTTGTGTAAAGATAGGAGCGCAGAAATCATTAAATCTGCTGAGGCTTGCAGAATCAGGAATAACCACAGGAACATTTTTCATGGTACTGCCAGAGACTTCTTTGAATGTAGAGCCAGAAGCCATGCCTTCAATAATAGGTAGATTGTGTTTCAGGAAGAAGTACACAAATGCGGTTCCAATCTCCGGCTTTGGAACAACAGACTTGAAGCCCTGATTGGTTGTTACCTCACCAGCAGCAATAGCGATGTAGCCTATTGGAGCACGAGATGAGAATAAAATGGTTCCCTCTGGCATTATAGTCGCGCTGCTATTCTTTAAGCCAAGTTCTGTAATGTCATTCTCTCCGTGAGAAATGAACTTTGACTTGTTGATAGATAAGTCCTTCGGCGTTATCCATGCAATACCAGCCTCGGTATAATATTCTGGCTTGGCTTTTGACGGTGTGCTACCTCCAACTACCGCACCGAGATCGCTGATCGTACCAAGTGTCCATTCAAGATTAGTGTTATCAACGAATAACTCTTGAAAATAGGAGTGGGCTTGCTGTTCTAAATTATCACTTATCTCATTATTAAATGCAATCTTCTGATCGAACATGGCGAGAAATGCCCCGATTGCCTGCTGCTCTGGCAGCGGAGGCACGGTGAGTTCCAGTGCGTCAAGCACACTCTGTTGAACCCTTTGCCGTCCAGAGGATCCTACCATTGACTTAATTGCAACCTTGCGGAATGCCGGGCTTGTCGCAAGGTAGTATATGAACTGCGGATCGCTGACACCTTTCTTGGCGCGCATGACGATAAATTCTGTTGATCCGAATGCTACCTCATTTTCGGCAAGTACATCAACAAATGCAGTTTTTCCATTTTCGAGGCAGGGTGTGATTCTTGCCATGATCGTATCGCCATTGCAGAATTTCGATCCACCTGCAAATTCTCCAATTTCGGTCATGGGGATTTTCTTCGTAAATGGTTGCAGCTTATCCATGGCGATCTTGGTTGCCATAGTTCCCTTTTTGATGCCAAGGCGAGGATTGAAATCAATAAAATCTGCCGCACAAATAGTCATCCAATCAGATTTCATATCCGATCGCCCCCAGCTTCTGCCGGATTTTTGCCTCCAGCTCGTGAGATTTGGCAAACAGCTCGGAAAGTTCGCCAGTCAATCTGGTCATCTTTTCCTCAAATGGCTCCCCGTCGTCCTTCTGCTCCTCAATGCCCACATAGCGGCCGGGGGTGAGGATATAGTCCTGTTTTGCGATATCCTCTGTGGAAACCACCGCGCAGAAGCCTTTCTGGTCCTCCAATGTACCGTCGCAGTATGCCTTGTAAGTGTCCGTAATTTTTGCAATGTCTGCATCGGTCAGCTCCCGCAACTTTCTGGTGACCATGGTGCCCAGCTTCCGGGCGTCGATAAACAGCGTCTTACCGGGCTGCTTTTTCCGCTTTGCGAGAAACCAAAGCGACACGGGACTCTGTGTGGTATAGAACAACTGTGTGGGCATCGCTACGATGCATTCTACCAAGTCTGCGTTGATAATGTTTTTTCGGATTTCACCTTCGCCACCGCTCAGGGAGGAGAGGGATCCGTTTGCCAGCACCATGCCGATCTTACCAGCGGGGGCAAGATGATAAATCATGTGCTGCAGCCATGCGAAGTTGGCGTTGCCTGCGGGGGGCAGACCATACTGCCAGCGTACATCCTCCTTCAGCTTATCCGCGCCCCAGCCGGAGAGATTGAAAGGCGGATTTGCCATGATAAAATCGGCACGAAGTGTCGGATGGCAATCATTGAAGAAGGTATCCGCATTGTAGCTGCCGAGGTTTGCTTCGATGCCACGGATGGCAAGGTTCATCTGCGCCATCTTCCATGTGGTCGGATTCGAATCCTGGCCGAATACGGAAATATTGTTGATGTTTCCACTGTGGTTCTCAATAAATTTTGCGCTCTGGACGAACATACCGCCTGATCCGCAGCAGGGGTCGTATACGCGTCCGTTGTAGGGCTGCAGCACTTCGACCAGTGTGCGCACTACGCAGGCCGGAGTGTAGAACTCTCCAGCCAGCTTGCCTTCCTGTTCGGCAAACTTGGACAGGCAGTATTCGTATGTTCTGCCGAGAATATCCCGGCTGGATCCTGCCTCTACCATCTTGATATTGGTGAACAGGTCAACAACATCACCCAGACGGCGCTTATCCAATTCGGGACGAGCGAAGTTCTTAGGGAGGATGCCTTTGAGCCGCTTGTTTTCCTTTTCAATCGCTCTCATGGCAACGTCAATCACGGTACCAATTTCTGCTGTGTGCGCCTTGGAAGCAATGACGCTCCAGCGGGCACTCTCAGGTACGAAAAAGATGCCCTCGGAAATGTACTCATCCACATCTTCCTCAAATCCGTCACCTTCTTCCACCAGCTGCTGGTGCTTCTCATCAAAGCGGTCGGAAATGTACTTTAAAAAAATCAAGCCAAGAACAACCGATTTGTATTCTGAAGCGTCCATGTTGCCGCGTAGCACGCACGCAGCATCCCATATTTGTTTTTCAAAGCCGATACTGGCGGTATTTGTTTCTGCCATATCTGTACCTCCGCTATTTTGCAAGCAATGCTGCTCTGTTTATTTGAAGCCTTATCTTTTGGCAATTGTCCTCCGCCATAGTTCACCTCCGAAGGGCATTCCAAAAATGAGTAAAAATAATCATTAAACATTATAGCACAAACCATTGAATTTGGCAAGGGGCTCATGTCACTTTTTGACGACATGACAATATTCGTTGGGTTTGTGATCCAAATTCCGTCCCCTTTCCCCCGGAGGCTAAGTCCAAAAAACTGCTTACAGCTACCTCGCGGCTGGCTGTAAGCAGTTTTTATGGTTTGGGCGCGGCCCCGGCTCGCAGTGTCAGAGCTGCACCGCCTGGCCTACGGTATCGGGCTGGGCCTGGAAGGTTTCGGTGTATTCTACCCGGTCGATTTTGCAGCCCTCGCCGATGATCACCTGCTTGCCCCGGACCACCTTGGCGGTGGTGTACTCCAGTTCTACTCGGTCGCCCTCAATGGAGTTTGTCTCCAGACTGGAGGAGCGTCCTGTGGAAAATCCAAAGATACGCCACGTATTTTCCTCCCGGCGGACTGTGATGATGCCGCCGCCGATGTCTCCGACTTTTGAGGAAGCTCCGGCGCTGATCTCTACGGTCTCGGCGTTCAGAAGGCCGGAAATCTCCGTTACGCCCCTGAGCCGCACATACTCCGCCTCCAGGTCCCCTCGAATGCAGGTAGAGCCGGAGGAGCGAAACTCCCGGCAGTGCACACCGGCCTCAGCCTGCATGACGCCGGATACCCGGAACTCGCCCCCAGTGACCTTCCCCTGGGCATGGAAGCTGCCGGAGCACTTCAGCTCCTGGGCCTCCACTGTGCCGTTGCACTGGAAGGAGCCGGAGGTCGACAGCTTTTCCCTGCAATCTGTGCTGCCCTCAATTTTCGCCGAGCCGGAGCAGCTGACGTTCTGGGCCACCACATCTCCCTTCACCTTCCCTGAACCGGAGCAGGAAAGGCTCTCGCATTTCAGGTTGCCCTGGATCTTTCCGGACCCGCTGATAGATACCTTCCCGTACTCTCCCCCGGGCATGGTGGAGCTGCCGCTGATTTTCATGTCAATTTTGTCGCTCATAATGGCGCCTCCTTCAAAAATTCCAAAATGTCGCTCTCCCGCGGGCAACTTGGATCTCGCCGGAAGAAGGTCTCCTGACCGGTGGCAGTGGATTTCCGGATGAACCAGGCCTCCGGGATCAGGCCCATTCGTTTCCAACGGTACAGCGCACCGTAGGAAATGCCGTATTGCTCCAAGACCTCTTTCTTGGAAATCAGGTCCTCCATTGGATTCACCCCTTAACATTGTTATGCCAGGATTGTAACATAACACTGTTAAGATGTCAACTCCTTTTTTCAAACATGCAAAAAGCCGGGACCGGTTCCACTGCAACGGAACCGGTCCCGGCATGAGCCGAGCCTTAGATATCCTGAACCTTTTTATTTTTCCCAAAGTAAGCCATAATGTAATCCGCAAAAGACAGCAGCATGGCCAGCACGCACAAGGACACCAGAAGGTTCAAAGCGCCGGAGGAAACGCTGGGGTAAAGGACCAAAATGATCATACTCACAAATAAAATGGTGGTGCAAATCTTCCCGCTCATGAGGGCGCCGTTTAGCATTTTTCTTCTTCGCAGGTTAATGAGGCCCATCACCAGCATGAAACCCTCCTTCACCACAAACAGGGCCAGCACATACCACAAAACCGGGTGGCGCACAGCCAAGCAAACCAGGAGGGTACATTGGGTCGCCTTGTCCGCCACCGGGTCCAGGATTTTTCCCAGGTTGGTGACCATGTGAAACCGCCTGGCAATCTTTCCGTCCACCATATCGGTCAGGGTGGAGACCGCCAAAATGCCTGCCGCCCACCAATAGTCCACCGGACGCTCCGCCCGAAGGAACAGCACCGTATACACCGGAATGAGCAGCAGACGAAACAAACTTAATATGTTGGGAATGCTAAGAATCTCTTTCTTCCAATTGCGCATAGCAGATAAACGCTCCTTGCTTTCTTGCTGTTTATAGTATCACCCTGAGGCCCGAATGTCAATGAAAGGCATGGAGCAAATGGGAAAATTAAGAAAGGTTTAACTCTCTTCCAAAAGCCCGCCAGATGGGTGTTCTGCCTTCAGCGGACCCTCTTGACAAACCCCCAAAAGCTTTGTACCATAAATCACAAGGGAAACCTTGGATTCGTACAAATGCAGGAGGAAAAACAATGGAACCGTTGAATTTCGGCCCAAAAAAGCTGGGTTTTGGCTGTATGCGTCTGCCCATGACAGAGGGTACTGTGGGCGGCGAGGGCGTTGTGGACACCCGCCAGGTCTGCGCTATGATAGACACTTTTCTGGAGCAGGGCTTTTGCTATTTTGATACAGCCCATGGATACATCGCGGGAAAAAGCGAACCCACTCTGCGCCAATGTCTGGTGGAGCGGTACCCCAGGGACCGCTATCTGCTGACCGACAAGCTGAGCGGCACCTTCTTCGAGACCGAGGCGGATATTCGCCCCTTTTTCGAAAGTCAGCTGGAAATCACAGGCGCCGGGTACTTTGACTTCTACCTGATGCACTCCATGAACACCAAGCAATATCAAAAATTCACCGATTGCAATGCCTTCCAAATCGCACGCCAGCTGAAGGAGGAGGGAAAAATCCGCCACATCGGCATTTCCTTCCATGATACCCCGGAGGTGCTGGAGCAGATTCTGTCGGAGCATCCGGAAATTGAGGTCGTGCAAATTCAGTTCAACTATGCCGACCTGGAGGACCCCAAGGTTCAGAGCCTGGCCGTCTATGAGGTCTGCCGCCGCCATGGCAAGCCGGTCATCGTCATGGAGCCGGTCAAGGGTGGCGCATTGGCCAATCTGCCGGAGGCAGCCGGGCAAATTCTGGACCGGCTCCGGGGAGGCAGCCGCGCCAGCTACGCCATTCGCTTTGCCGCCTCCTTTGAGGGCGTTGCCATGGTGCTGAGTGGCATGAGCACCTTGGAGCAAATGCAGGATAACCTGAGCTACATGTCCAGCTTCCAGCCCCTGACGCAGCCGGAGCGGGAGGCTGTGCGCCGGGCCGGTGCCGTTCTCAAAAATCAGGAGGCCATCGCCTGTACCGCCTGCCGGTACTGCGAGGCCGGTTGCCCCATGCACATCTCCATTCCCGATCTCTTCGCCGGATGGAACGCCAAAAAGCAGGACGCCGGCTCCACCTTCGAATATGCGGCAGCAGTGTCCAATGGGCATGGAAGGGCGTCCAGCTGCATTGGGTGCCTGCAATGCGAGAACGTCTGCCCCCAGCACCTGCCGGTATCCGCCCTTCTCGCCCAGGTTGCCAAGGAATTTGAAGCCGTCCACGAAAAATAGGAGGCCCTGGCATATGTCTAAACTCCGTGAAAACCGGTTGGCCGCACTGATTTGGCGGCTGGCAGGGTTCTCTATTGGAACATACGGCCTGATTCTGATGCTCCAGGCTTCATCTGTGAAGCAGCAGCTATGCTATTTCACCAACCAGAGCAACCTGTTTACCCTGATTCTCTTCGCCGGTCTGGCCATTCAAACAGCGGTCCAGATTGGCCGGAACGGGATACACGGCCCGGTGGCCCACACCCGATGTGGCCTGCACCTGGCCCTGACCCTGTACATCACCATCACCATGGTTTGCTATTGGGCCCTGCTCTCCTGGCAAAATTTCAGCATGGCAGGCGTAAAAATTAGCCAGTTTCAAATGCAGCTGTCCAATTTCATCCTGCACACCGCCGTTCCCATTTTTGCCCTGGTGGACTGGATTCTGTTTCTGCCCCATGGGCAGGTTCGTCCCAGGACAGCCGCTTATTTTCTGGCTTATCCCATGGCGTATTCTATTTTCACCGTCCTGCGGGCTCAGTTCGGCGGATATTTATATGGGACCGTCCGGTATCCCTACCCCTTCGCGGACCCGGATCTCCTGGGCTGGCCGGTCACGCTCCTCGTGGCGGTGCTCCTATTGCTCCTCTATTATGCCTTGGGCCGCATGTTGATTGCTTTG
>ENA-UONY01002728-UONY01002728.1-human-gut-metagenome-genome-assembly--contig:-CS9-NODE-2728-length-12055-cov-3.967667_pt1 | contig 12055 bp, 8 predicted proteins | sample MGYA00242465_ERZ724012 | MGnify/ENA metagenome assembly ERZ724012 | reverse complement strand
AAACAAATACACTGCGTCACGTTCATCTATAATCTTATCATTATTTACATCCATATTATAACTTGTTGGAAAATCTGTTTCATAAGGCTTAGCAAGATATCTGTTCAGGCATATTAAATCTGTCTTATTAATTTTACCGTCCAGATTTACATCACCTTTCTTTAGCGGATTTGTTGTAGTTGTAACAGCAGTAGTTACCGGTTTGGTTGTAGTTGTAGTTTTGACTGTAGTTTTAACAGTAGTAGTCGTAGTAACTTTTTGAGTCGTAGTAGCCTGAGTTGAAGCTGGTCCCGAATAATTAAGATATTCCATACAAATCCAGCCGCTTTTACTGTTATATGCCGCTTTTCCCCAGTTAGCGCTTACAGAGCTTATATTTACAACAGCATTATATGGAACAAGGCATACCGTAGAATTTTGTCCTCCTATTCCCGAACGCATATAGACTCCGGTTGATGAATTCACTTTATAATTACCTGTCTTATAGCTATACGAGCTCTCTGTATACTTAGTGTATTCCAAATAAATCCAGCCTGTTTTATCTTTATACTCAACCTGTCCCCATTCGTTATTATAAACGCGTGTTACTACAACAGTAGTACTCTTTGGAATCGTTAAAAGTACATTTGAAGAAGTACTATAAGACTGCCTTAAATTAAGTGCGTCAGTAGTTATATAATGTCCGGTCAAGTATTTAGGTGTCGTAACCGATGTATCGTCAATCTTTGAAGGAAGGTTTTTACCCTTGTAAAGCCTTACCTGAAGCATTCCGGCAGCATCATAATAATCAAACAGCTTGTCCGTTTTATTCTGCGCCGGATCTATCATATAAACTTCTCCGTTTTTAATAGTATCTATAGCAATCCAATGTCCGTCATATTTAACAGACATAACAATATAATACCCTTGATTTATGTAACTTTTCAGTTCATTTGTTATGCTTGATTTAGTATTAGAAGAAAATGACGCTTTCTTTTCAAAAGTAAAATTCGGCACTAATCCTGAAACTGCGCCCCAATATACATTTCCATAATTATCAAATCCTCCGTTTTTACTGAGATAATCACACAAGGTTCCCGGATTAAAGGAACTTTCACTCTTTGAACCTGAATGAACAACTAAAATTGCAATTGAAGTAACTGCACATCCGATTTCCGCCATTGTGTCGCCGCATGAGCCTAAAGTTTTATTTCCCCATCTGGAATCGCCTTGAGTCCAATCCTTATAGCCGTCAGCAGCAAAAACTGTAAAAGACGTGCAAAACATAAAAATTACGGCTATAAATGATGCAATTATTTTATTAAATTTTCTGACCATAACCGTTCCTCTTTTTCTTAATTAAAATGTAATCTTATTTTCATCCAAAATCGTTACGTTTAACCAAAATGTAACTTTTATAATTACTTATTTATTATAACATGACTTTAATGGTTTTTCAATCCATAATATTGTCCATATTTCACTCTGCTTTTTGTAACATTTTACTAATAATATAACAAAATTACATTAAAGCAGCTATATATTACAAAAAGATTACATAAAAAATAAAAAAATGGCTGCATAAATACAACCATTTTTTAATAATTTTTGATTTAACGCATACCTTACTGCAATTATTTCATCGAAATTTTCTCCTTCCTTGAACGCTTTACAAAATAAATTACACACTCTATTACCAAAACTGCTGAGGTTATTGCAATGAAAAACGGAACTAATCCCCAACCGCCGCTGCTTTCACTTCTTAGCGTATCAGCTTTTTTTCCGAGATCGTTATTACTGTTCTGCTGATTTTTTCCTGCTGCGGAATTTTGAACGATCTCATTATCAGACTTGTTAGCATTAGCATCGCTGCTTCCTTTTGTTACAATAACACCGCCGTTTTTATCAGCAAGGTAAGCACTGACCCATGCAAGCGGAGTATTCCAGTTAATAGTACATTCATTTACAGACCATGCTTCAATATTATCCATATAGCACTTTGCCGGCGCTCTTTCTCCCAACTTCCAGCCTGATCCCCTCACCCACGGATCCTGCATACCCGAATTAGGTCCGCCTACAAGCACACCGTTAGGCGCTTTCGGAAAAGTTGAATCAGCCTGATATGACCACCATCTATGATGAGGATTCTCAACAGCATGAGTTCCATAACCTGTAACATAGGAATAGTCCATTGGATTTCTACCGAGAATATAATCCATACCGCTTACCACTCCGTCAAGATAATCATCATCTCCGGTAAGCTCATAAGCATAAGCCATTACTATATTATTATTCATGATAAATGAATTTGAACCCCAGATATAACCATGTTTGTCAATTTTATAGTTAATAGTTCCCGGTTCATACGGCTGACCATACCCCTGCTTTTCAGTAAGTTCTTCATAATAATCGGCTGCGTCAGAAATACTTTTAGTAAGCTGTTCCTTCGCCTGAGTACCCATCTTCTCAGTATTCAAAGCCATTGAAAGATTACCCAGTGCGGCAACATGAGCCCAGTTAAAGCTGCCTGAACTGTCAACATCTTCTCCGCCGGATAGCTTTACTTCCATTTTCAGATAATGAGGCGACGATTCAATATCTTTCTGATATGCAAGATCACCTGTAGCAAGAAAAAGCTCACATGCTGCCCAGTAAAACTCATCTGTTGCATCATCATCACCATAAGGACCGCCGCCGACTGATTCGTCAAGAGGAGCATACATATCAGGATGCTTTTTTGCAGCCTCATAAGCAGTTTTAGCATTTGTGAGACACTGTTCTGCAAACTGAGAATCAATATCCTTCCAGAGACGGTAAGCCTGTGCCGCACATGCCGCCATATTAAGTGTTGCAGCAGTCGTAGGCGGTTTAATAATACGCTCTTCCGGATCATCGGCAGGTGCAAGAGCAAGGGCAGTCCATTTTGCATCATGTACCTTATGATATACCATTCCAGCATAATCTCCGCTTGTAACCATCATTTTGAACATCCATTCCATCTCATATCTTGCTTCATCAAGAAGATCAGGATAACCGTTTGCATTTTCCGGTATACTCATAGTTCCGTCCGCATAAACAGCTTCACTGCCGTTTTTCAGAGCCATCTCATATTGATTTTGCATTGTCCATAGTGAAATACCACCATTTACAACATATTTGCCGTGATCTCCGGCATCATACCAGCCTCCGGTCACGTCCTGAGTTCCGCTGCTGCCGGAATAACCCCATGTCTGTTCAATTGTTGCAACATCGGACGGATGCCCTGCTGCTCGTGCCAGAGAAGAACTGTCTCCGGAAATTATATACTGACTCTCTATATCAATACCGCTTCTGTTTTGATAAAAATAGTTGAGAGAGTCGTAAAGCATATAAGAATACATCTCGCCGTTTCCTATCTGAAATTCACGGCTTTTAGCGCCATCTTCAGCTTCAATGTAGTAAGTACCTTGCTGATCATAATCAGAAAAATCCAGTTCATGAACATTATCTATTGAATCGGCATCTAGTCCTTTAGGCTCTGACTCACCCTCATAAACAGTCTGACCGCCGGAATCCTTCAATTCAAATTTTACAGGAGATGTTGAATCTGAAAGGAGCGTAGCCTTTTTATTCATCTGCGGAAAATACCCCAGCTGATTTGTAAGAATATCAGATCTTACCCATTCTTCTTCAGGCTGATAATCATATTCATCACTTGTAGTACATTCCAATGACATATTATCAAATGTAAAAACCGTTCCCTCCGGAACAGTATCTCCGCCGATATGGAATGCCCATTCCACTTCAGCAGTTCTGTTGGCGGTAAATGTTCCCTCTACTTTTTTGGTCTGATTTGCCTGAAGCTGCTGAACATTCCAAAACGCTTCGTGCTGAGACGGATCAGGTTCGCCGTGCCAGTCCTCGGCAAAAGGCTCTGCCATATCTCCTATTTTTGTATAATAAGTACAATCGTTGCTTGCAGTTATTTCAAAAGAAACCTTATATGTATTGCCGCTTACAATCGTAAGTCCTCTGTGACGAAATTGACAGTCCCATCTGTCCTCACCGCCTTTTGAAGCTCCGCCCGGATTTACAATTGTTATTTTATAAACGCCTCCGGAAATTTCAAATTCCATTTTTCCCGGAGCAGACTCACATACGTGCCATGGAAGTCCGACTCCATTTTCAAAATCAGTCTGTCCCAGCTGCTGACCGGCAGACACAAATGTTGACGGTGTAATCGACATACCGACTAAGCTTAAAGCTGTTGCAGCAGAAACCGCTATTAGTGAAATTGATTTTTTTATTTTATTTTTGGTCATTGTATTCCCTCCTGTTTCAATAATATTACTTTAATACATTTTTTCAAAAATGTAAAGGGGAAAAAAGAAATTTTATAATATTTCAGTTAGATAATTCCAAAGCATTCATATAAAAATCATTTACATCGTTCATAAACTGCCTTGAAAGCTGACTTGTCAAATTTTTATCGATTTTATCATAAAAATCCTTTTCAATATCATGAGGGATTTCACCGTTATACTGCTTATCCAGCTCATCATACTCCTCATTCAATTCCTCTAAATATTCCTCACCTTCTTCTGTCATAAAAATATTACTATGACCGTTTAATTTACAGTCAATTTCCTTATATAAAACATTCGGATTTGTAATTTCATCTTTATGTGAAATAATTGAAGCGCCGTCAAATTTTACCACTTCATCCCCCGTACCATGAATAATCATTACATGAGCGTCTGAAGAATTTATAGAATCTACAGCTGAAATATTAGCTTTACTTCCAAAGGTAAGCTTATTATTAAGCCAAATAAAAGGATATTCAATATAGGTAAGAGGTTTTCCCATCATATTTTCAGAAAACTCTGCCGTTATTCCCATAGGAGTGTCATATCCGGAAATACTGACCGAAGCTTTAATATCATGATCGGAACCAAGAACCGCCGCTGCGGCATATCCTCCCCAGCTATGACCGTAAAGCAATACCGGAAGCCCGTTCAGTTCATCATTTGATTCAATATATGTAAGTGCAGCATCAAGATCTATAGCAGACTGTGCCATACCCATCATACTTTCTCCCTCACTGTTATAACAGCCTGTATTGTCAAAAGCAAATACACGATATCCATTTTCAACAAAATACACTATTTCAGAAGTATAGCTTTCCGCTCCTCCGCCCATTCCATGAGACATTACAACCAATCCATGACTGTTTTCACTGCCGAAAACATATCCGACCAAAGTATTTTCTCCTGAATCAAACTGTACAACTTTTTTATATATATCCTCAATATCATCAAATCTTAAAAATGCAGTAAAATACGAAATATCTCTCCGTTCAAAGTTTTTCCTGAAAACTGATTTTACTGCAAAAAATGAACCTATACAGAAAATCAGAATAACAGCACAAATAAAAATAATAACTATCCTTTTTATAAGCTTTCCTTTTGTTATTTTCATATAAATCTCCTATTTTCTATTTTTAAGCGATAATACCGCACAATAATGAAGGACACTAAATTTTTCTTCTGCATTTTTTCTAAGCATCTCCATATGCTCATTTTCAAATTCTTTAATCAGGTTTTTGGAAAGTGATGCACCTATTCCACGGCATGCTTTAATTCTTCCATTCCAGCTTTCTCTAGTAAAGGGTACTCTGACATCGAAAATTTCACTGCATTCAGTCTTGAAATAATCATCATAAATTTCCGGAAGTTTTATTTTGTGTCTGTAGTCGCCGTACCCACTCCAGTCCGGATTATATTTCCTGATTAAATTTTCACTCATCTGCGCAATACGGTCTTCTTCCGGCAGCCAACCCATGTAAAACATACCTAATTTACAATTTGGGTTCAGCCATCGTGACGCTTTTTCAGCAAAGATATCATGATTAAAATAAAAATAACACTGACAAGCAGTAATACAGTCAAAAGTATTGTCATCAAATTTCAGATTCAAATCAGAACCTGTCAAATATTTAATACCCATATTTTCTGATAAAATTTCAGCATATTTAATTTGATTTTCTGAGATATCAGCAGCAGTTATATCAGAACCGTATTTATACATGTTTCTCGGCAGAACACCTGAACCAGTTCCCATATCCAAAACCCTTTGGAATTTACGATAAAAACCTAATTCATATATTTTATTATAAAATTCCTCAGGATAAATATCTCTGTACTTTGCATAATCTTCGGCAGCAAGTCCAAAATCAAAAGCATTTCCATTGTCAATTTTCTTCAAAATACCCTCCTATATTTTCATTGTCAGAGAAATTCTTTTTCTTTTAGCGTCAACATCCATAACCCTGACCTTTACGATTTCTCCTACCTTGACAGCCTCCAGCGGATGCTTTATAAAGCGGTCGCATATCTGTGAAATGTGCACAAGACCGTCTTCGTGCACTCCGATATCAACAAACGCTCCAAAGTCTATAACATTTCTAACCGTTCCCACAAGCTCCATACCAGGCTTCAAATCCTTAATTTCCATAATATCGCCGCTTCTCATAAGCGGTGTAGGCAACTCGTCACGGGGATCCCGTCCCGGTTTCTGCAATTCTTCAATTATGTCCGTAAGAGTCGGCACACCGATTCCAAGTTTTTCGCATACTGATTTTCTGCCCCTTTGATTAACTGTATCTTTGATTTTTCCCATTTCGGATGTACCAATATCAGTAAGCTTAAATCCACACTGTTCCATAAGTCCTTTTGCAGCCTCATAGCTCTCTGGATGAACAGCTGTATTGTCCAGCGGATTTTTTCCGTCCCTTACCCTTAAAAATCCGGCGCACTGCTCAAATGCCTTTTTACCCAGCTTAGGCACTTTCAAAAGCTGTTTTCTATCGGTAAATGCACCGTTTTCTTCACGGTATGACACAATATTTTTAGCCACTGTTCCATTGATTCCCGATATATATGAAAGCAGAGAATGAGAAGCGGTATTAAGATCAACGCCTACAGAATTCACACAATCCTCAACAACACCGCAAAGAGCCTCGTTCATCCTTGCTTTGGGCATATCGTGCTGATACTGCCCTACGCCGATAGCCTTGGGATCAATTTTTACAAGTTCTGCTAAAGGATCCTGTAAACGTCTTGCAATTGAAATTGCACCCCTAATAGATACGTCAAATTCCGGAAATTCCTCCGCTGCAAGCTTAGAAGCGGAGTAAACAGAAGCTCCTGCTTCACTGACAACCATATAACTTACCTTCTGCGGTATTTCATGAAGAATTTCAGCGATAAGAGCTTCGCTTTCCCTTGAAGCCGTACCATTACCGATAGCAATAGCAGTTACGCCGTTTTTCTCAATAATAGCTTTTATTTTGGCTTTTGCAGCATTGTCCTTATCCTTACGGAACGTAGGATATACTATCGCCGAATCAAGAACCTTACCAGTACTGTCAACAACTGCCATCTTACATCCATGAGAATAACCCGGGTCAAAGCCCAGAGTAATCTGATTTTTAACAGGCGGCTGTAAAAGCAGCTGTCTCAGATTAGAAGAAAATACTTTTATTGCTCCCTCAGCGGCTTTAGCAGTCAATTCCGACCTGATCTCACGTTCCACAGACGGCATTATAAGACGCTTACAGCTATCCTGTGCGGCAGTTTTAACAAGTTCTCCGCACCTGCTGTTATTTTTAACAAACATTTTTTCAGCAACAGAAAAACAAAATTCCTCGTCAATTACTACAGAAACCTTTAATGCTCCCTCTTTTTCACCTCTGTCAAGGGCAAGGATTCTGTGTCCGGCAACTCTGGATACGCCCTCGCTGAATTCATAATAATTCTGATATACTGTTTCTGCTTCCTCATCTGTTGCCCTGGATTCTATTTTTGCCGCTTTTTCATAAAGCGCTCTGATTTTCTTTCTGAGTTCCGCATTATCTGAAATGTCCTCCGCAATTATATCCATTGCGCCCTGCAATGCGGCGTCTGCCGTTTCAATTTCCTTTTCAGAATTTATATACTTTTCAGCTTCTGATTCCGGATCGCTGTCGATATTCTGTTCAATAATAAATTCTGCAAGGGGTTCAAGTCCCTTGTCACGGGCTACGCTTGCTCTGGTTTTTCTTTTGGGCTTGAATGGTCTGTATATATCCTCAACTTCAACAAGCGTTACAGCTTTTTCAAGCGCCTCTGAAATTTCTTCAGTCAGCTTACCCTGTTCTTCAATTGACGAACTTACTTCATTTTTTCTGTTTTCCAGATTACGCAGATATGAAAGTCTGTCATTCAGTTCCCTGAGAATCTGATCGTCAAGCGAACCTGTAAGCTCTTTTCTGTATCTTGCAATAAAAGGTATCGTTTTACCTTCATCAATAAGTGTTACAGTATTGTCAACCTGTTCCTGTCTTAATTTGAATTCTTCCGCTAATTTTTTATTAATGTCCATAATTTACTGCCTTTCAAAAAAGTATATTTTAATTTTAACATTTTTTTATTAATTTTTCAACACAAAAAAATCCCTTCCAGAAAATTACTTTCTGAAAGGGATTAAATTAAATAATTTCCTCTGTTTCACATTTTTTAGGTCTTGACATAAGTTTTCCCAAAGCCTCTTTAACATTGCCTTTATTAAAAAGTACGTTATTGAGCTGCTCGGTAATCGGCATGGAAACTCCTACTTTATTTGCAAGCTCAAGAGCCACTTTACAGCAGTTATAGCCTTCAACCGTACCTACAAGCTTTACCGCCTCTTCGGGGCTTACTCCCTGACCGATAAGAATCCCCGCACGTCTGTTTCTGCTGTGCATACTGGTACATGTAACAATAAGGTCGCCTATTCCGGTAAGTCCTGCAAAGGTTGAGGCAGACGCTCCAAGGGCTACGCCAAGTCTTCCGATTTCAGTGATACCTCTTGTCATGAGAGCAGCTTTGGTATTGTCGCCGTAATTTAAACCGTCGCATATTCCGGCGCAGACCGCAATTATATTTTTTAGAGCTCCGCCTATTTCACAGCCTACCACATCACTATTTATATAAATTCTGAAAACATTACTGCTCATCGTATCCTGAATATAAGCCGCCGCTTCCATATCTTCCGAAGCTGCCACCACGGTTGTTGGAATACCAAGAGCAACCTCCTCGGCATGAGACGGTCCGGAGAGAATTACAATAGGCGATTTCTTTACTTCTTCTCGGATAACATCGCTGATAAGCTTATGAGTACCGTTTTCCAGTCCTTTGCTGGTATTGACAACTACCATTTCTTCAGTTATAAAAGGTGATGCTTTTCTGACCACGTCTCTCACATAAGGAGACGGTATTCCAAGAAGAACAATGTCGCTGCCTATTACGCATGAAATATCTGCATTAAGCTCAATTGATTCAGGAATCTTTACTCCCGGCAGCTTTGACTTATGTTCTCCGTCGGCTTTTATATTATCAAGTTCTTTCTGAAATGCCGACCAGACTGTAACTTTATGACCTATACGGTTCAGCATAACAGCAAGAGACATTCCGAATCCTCCGGAACCCAGTATTGTTATCTTTGCCATATTTATTCCTCCTTTTTATGAAATGAAAATCTATTTTCAGTTCCATTTTTCAGTCTGGTAATATTGGTTCTGTGCATAAATATTACCAGTATACATATAGGCAGCGTTAATACTGCATAAACTACAGACAATTTTAAAGAAGTACCCTCAGCAAAATATTGCATTAAAAAAGTAATAAACGGACAGCAAATCGTAGCAATAATTGACGATAAAGAAACATATTTACTAAATGCCAGAATAACTGCAAAAATCAAAATTAATATTCCGAATACAATCGGATCTATTACTAAAAATACTGAAACTCCTACAAGTACGCCTTTACCGCCCTTAAATCCATAATAAAGCGGAAAAATATGACCGATAACCGCAAAAAAACCGGCAATATAACCGATAAAATGCACGTCATTATCAGGTCCAAGTCCCACTCCTAACAAGCCGCATATAAGCTTACAGATAATAACAGCTATAATACCTTTAAGCAGATCTCCTATAAGAGTAAACGCTGCCGGAAGCTTGCCAAAGCATCTTAGTGTATTGGTAAGTCCGGCATTAAAGCTGCCGAACTTTCTGATATCCTCACCCTTCAAAAGCTTTACTACTATAATCGAAGAATTACAGCTGCCCAAAAGATATGAAACTACTGCTGAAAATACAACTGCCATAAGAATCTGTAAAACCATTATTTGTCTCCTCGTTCCCTTACTACAAATCTTACAGGCGTACCGGAAAGTCCGAATGTGCCTCTTATCTGATTTTCAAGATAACGCTGATATGAAAAGTGGAATAAATCAGAACGATTTACAAAAGTTACAAATGTAGGCGGTTTAGTAGACGCCTGCGTCATATAATAAATTTTCAGTCTTCTGCCTTTATCCGAAGGCGGCTGTACTCTTGTAGTAGCATATGCAAGAACATCGTTTAGCATACCTGTTGAAATTCTCATACAATTCTGCTCATTGACATATTTTATCATCTCAAACAGCTTATTCACTCTTTGTCCGGTCTTAGCAGAAATAAAAACAAAAGGAACATATGACATAAAGCTAAAGTCATTTTCCAATTTCGTCTGAAATTCCTTCATTGTATTATCGCCTTTTTCAATTGCATCCCATTTATTTACAGCAATTATTGACGCTTTTCCCTGTTCATGAGCATAACCGGCAATTTTTGAATCCTGTTCAGTAAATCCCACTTCAGCATCAATGACGATAACGCATACGTCAGCTCTGTCAACAGCCATATATGCACGTAGCACACTGTAATGTTCTATTCTTTCATTTACCTTTGATTTTTTTCTGATTCCTGCCGTATCAATAAATACAAATTTACCTTCATCATTTTCAATGACAGTATCCGTTGCGTCACGGGTAGTACCGGCAATATTTGAAACGATTACCCGTTCTTCACCTGCTATTTTATTTATCAAAGAAGACTTACCCACATTCGGTTTTCCTATAATAGCAACCTTAATGTAATCCTCTTCGTAATCCTCTGTTTTATCATCAGGAAAATATTTAAATATTTCATCAAGCAGATCTCCTGTTCCATGACCATGCTGAGAAGAGATCGGAAAAGGATCTCCCAGACCAAGATTATAAAATTCATATATTTCAACAGGAGTTTCACCGATAGTATCACATTTGTTTACTGCAAGCACCACAGGTTTCCCGCTTTTTTGAAGCATTAAAGCAACCTCATGATCAGTTGAAGTCACTCCGCACCTGACATCCGTTACCAGAACAATAACATCAGCTCTTTCAATAGCAAGCTCTGCCTGACGTCTCATCTGGGACAGGATAATATCGTCGGACGCCGGTTCAATACCTCCGGTATCGACTACCATAAATTCTCTGGCACGCCACTCGCATTTTGAATAAATTCTATCTCTGGTAACGCCGGGAGTATCCTCAACTATAGAAATCCGCTGACCTACCAATTTATTAAACAGTGTTGATTTTCCGACATTTGGACGTCCAACCACTGCAACTACAGGCAATGACATTTAAACATCCCCTTTCTTTATTTAGTTTTAACATAAAAAATCTTATATAAACGGAAAGGAGAGGAAGATTGCTCCTCCTCTCCTCCTCTCAAGCATTATTCGGCATCCATTTTGATAACCTCAACGCCCTTGTAGAATCCACAATTCTTACAAACCTTATGCGGAGCCTTTAATTCACCGCAGTTATCGCATCTGCTGAACGCAGGTGCATCCAGCTTCCAAACAGCAGAACGTCTTTTATCACGTCTAGCCTTGGAAGTTTTTCTCTTTGGTACAGCCATTCCGGCACCTCCTTACAGCTTTGCATCAACAAAGCTCAGTTTTTTTGGCAATTACACTCGGATTCGTTCAAGTCACAGCCGCACACAGGGCAAAGTCCCATGCAATCATCACTGCAAAGCAGTTTGGTCGGCAGTTCAAGAAGCAAGTCCGAAAGAGCAATCTCATTTACATCGACCCTATAATTTTCCGCAACAATATATTCATCGTTGTCAGAATTTAAGGCACTGACAATTACATGCTTAAATTCATAGAAATAATCCCTTTTCAATTCTTTCAAGCATCTGTCA
>ENA-UONY01002725-UONY01002725.1-human-gut-metagenome-genome-assembly--contig:-CS9-NODE-2725-length-12062-cov-3.881986_pt1 | contig 12062 bp, 8 predicted proteins | sample MGYA00242465_ERZ724012 | MGnify/ENA metagenome assembly ERZ724012 | reverse complement strand
TTCAATCGGTAAATATTTCCATAATTATCAAAAAATAATTTTTAAATTTATATTTCCCAACACGCAAAAAAACCTTGAATCATCCCATTTTCATAGGAAATTCAAGGTTTTTCATTGATTTACATGATAAAATTACGGTTCAAATTCTTATGCGAACTGTAAGATTATGCGTTCATCTGAGCTGCAACTTCAGCTGCGAAGTCTTCGTTCTTCTTCTCAAGACCCTCACCTGTCTCGAAACGAACGAATCTCTTAACTGTCATGTTAGCTCCGTTCTCTTTTGCTACCTTCTCTACGTATTTAGCTACTGTAAGGTCGCTGTCCTGAACGTATACCTGGTCTAACAGACAGATCTCTTTCATCTCTTTGTTGAGACGTCCGATGATCATCTTCTCGATGATGTTATCTGGTTTGTTAGGATTCTCCTGTTTAGCCTGAGCAAGAAGAATCTCTTTTTCATGCTCTAAGAAAGAAGCATCTACTTCATCACGTGAAGTATATTTTGGAGACATAGCTGCAACCTGCATAGCTACGTTCTTCAGACAAGCTTTGATCTCGTCGTTAACAACATCTGTATCAGCCTCTACGAGAACACCGATACGTCCGCCGCCATGGATGTAATCTACTACACAGCCGTCTGTAACGATTTTCTCAAATCTTCTGATGCTCAGTTTTTCTCCGATTACAGAGATTTTTTCATTTAATGCATCCTGAACTGTCTTAGAAGCATCTTCGTTCCAAGCCTCAGCCATGAATCCTTCCATATCTGTTGATTCAGAAGCGATTGCCTGATTAACAACAGCTTTAACGAATCCCTGGAATTCAGCATTCTTAGCAACGAAGTCTGTCTCTGAGTTAACTTCTACGATAGCTGCTGTCTTGTCTTCTTTAACATCAGCCATAACAATACCTTCTGCTGCGATACGTCCGGCTTTTTTAACAGCCTTAGCTTCTCCGTTCTTTCTTAAGAACTCGATAGCTGCATCCATATCACCATCTGTTTCATTAAGAGCTTTCTTGCAGTCCATCATTCCTGCACCAGTCATCTCTCTTAATTCTTTTACCATCTTAGCTGTAACTGCCATGATCTTATCCTCCAATTATGTTTTTTAAGAATCTTATTCTTCTACTGCTGCTTCTTCAGCTTCTTCAACATACTCTTCTTCGCCTGCAACACCCTGGTTCGCTTCTACTACAGCGTCAGCCATCTTAGAAACGATCAGTTTTACAGCACGGATAGCATCGTCGTTTCCAGGAATTACATAATCAAGTTCTTCTGGATCACAGTTAGTATCAGCGATACCGATAAGTGGAATTCCAAGTGTGTGTGCTTCCTGAACACAGATTCTTTCCTTTTTAGGATCTACTACGAAAATAGCGTCTGGAAGTGTCTTCATGTCTTTGATTCCGCCAAGGTTCTTCTCAAGTTTATCCCATTCTTTCTTTAACTGGATAACTTCTTTCTTAGGCAGTACATCAAATGTTCCGTCTTCTGACATTCTCTCGATGTTTTTCAGACGAGCGATTCTGCTCTTGATTGTCTTGAAGTTTGTAAGCATTCCTCCAAGCCATCTTTCATTTACATAGTACATTCCGCAACGTTCAGCTTCTACTTTGATAGCATCCTGAGCCTGTTTCTTAGTACCTACAAAAAGGATTGATCCGCCTTCTGCAGCGATATCAGCTACTGCCTGGTAAGCTTCATCTACTTTACCTACAGATTTCTGAAGGTCAATGATGTAGATACCATTTCTCTCTGTGTAGATATAAGGAGCCATCTTAGGGTTCCATCTTCTTGTCTGATGTCCAAAGTGAACACCTGCTTCTAAAAGTTGCTTCATTGAAATAACGCTCATGTTTCTTTCCTCCATTGGTTTTTTACTTCCGCATATGTTGTTATACGTCCCCGAAACCGTCCTGTTACCAGGCTTTGGCACCATCGGGACAAGCCTATGCGTGATTTTTTGCGACTTTTTAATATTACCATAAAGGTTGTCTGTTTGCAAGGATTTTCCTTTTATTTTTCTGCAAACTTTAGCATAAAAAATAAAAAACCGAAACCAGTTACCTGATTCCGGTTTTTATTTTATTTACTTTTCATTATCTACGCACATAGATCATACCAGACTGTACCGGTCCGACTTTTACAACATCTCCTGTGTGTGGAGCATGGATCATCTGACCATTTCCGATATAAATACCACAGTGAGTTGCCGTTGTTACAACATCACCAGGCTGTGGGTTGCTTACCCTTGTCCATCCCATAAATGTAAGAGTTGTACCAAGACGTGTATAGCTTCCTGTCAGACAGTAGCTTACGAATCCTGAACAGTCAAAACTGCTCGGTCCGTATGCACCCCATACATAAGGTTTTCCAAGCTGGCTGTATGCTCTGCTTACGATCGTGCCACCATTTGCATTCGATCCGCTTGTTGTATTGCTGCTTGTATTATTACCTGACGGCTTTGTTGTACTACTGCTTGTATTATTACCTGATGGTCTCGTTGTATTACTTGTGTTATTTTTGTTGCTCGTTGTATTGTTGCTTGTTGTAGAATTATTTCTGTTAGATGAAGTACTGTTATTAGCTGCAGATGCCTGCTGCTTCTTTGCAGCCTCTTTTGCAGCCTTTTCTGCTGCTTCTTTTGCCGCTCTCTCCGCTGCTTCCCTTGCTGCCGCTTCTGCTGCTGCCTGAATCTCTGAATCAAGATTTGCAACTTCTGCTGATTTGGAAGTAATGAGGTTATTCAGGTTATCACCCTGCTTCTCATATTCAGCCTGCTTGCTTTCCAGTTCTTTTTGATCTTTTTCAAGACTGTCCTTCAAATCTGAAATCTGCTGCTTTGTCTCTACATATTCCTGTAACTGTTTTCTGTCATAACTATGTACATTCTGAACATACTCTGCTTTGCTCAAGAGATCTGTAAAATCATCCGATGTAACCAATGTTTCAAACGCTGAATCATTACCGGCTTCGTACATATATTTAATACGCTTCTTCATTGCTGCATACTGTTCTTTTTCTTTCTTCTGCGCAACTACCAGATCACTCTGTGCTTTTGTAATATCCTCACCTGTCTGGATCAATTCACTTTCCAGTGTATTAACCTTTCCCATCAATGTTGTAAGCTGTGACTGTAACGAACTGACTTCATTCTGTTTTGATGCTTTTTCCTTCTTCAAATCATCGACAGACGGTGCTGCCAGAACCGGTGTTACAATCATTGAACTTGTCACCACTGCTGTGATCAATCTGATTCCGTGTTTATTCATACTCACTCTTCTTTCTTATTTGTTTTAATTATTTTCCCCTCGTCATGAGAACAATCTCTCACATCTGCTCCCTATTATAGCGCACACAAATACAAATTGCAACATTTTTTAATATTTTTGTAACATTTAGCAGGCCGGAACATATGATTCCGGCCTGTTTCTTCTTATTATAAATTGTACTCGCAGATTATTCAAGAATTTTTCATCTTTATCTTATTTTCCAGTTCTGTTCAGACACATAATCGTTTACTGCACATACATATTCGTATATCCCATCAGACTGATATCCACTTCTCTTGCCGCTTCACGGCCCTCACGGATTGCCCATACAACCAGCGATTGTCCTCTGTGCATATCTCCTGCCGTGAATACATTTTTCACATTCGTGTCATATTTTCCCGGCGCGGTTTTCACATTCGTACGTTCATTTACTTCCACACCAAATGCTTTCGTGACATAGTCCTGGCTTCCAAGGAATCCGGCTGCGATTAATACAAGATCTACATCTACTGTATATTCACTTCCGGCTACTTCCGTCATCATCATACGTCCTGTCTTTTCATTTTTCTTAGGCTCTAATTTTACCAGAACTGCCTTGCAGACTTTTCCATTTTTGTCTTTTTTGAATTCTTTTACCGTTGTCTGGTAGACTCTCGGGTCATGTCCGAAGACAGCGGCAGCTTCCTGCTGTCCGTAGTCCGTCTTGCAGACTCTCGGCCATTCCGGCCAAGGGTTCATCTCGGTACGTTCATCCGGAGCTTTCGGCATCATCTCAAGCTGCAGCACACTCTTGGCTCCGTGTCTCATGGATGTTCCCACGCAGTCATTTCCGGTGTCTCCGCCACCGATGACCATAACATTTTTCCCTTTTGCGGAAATGTATGTACCGTCTTTCAGGTTTAGATCATAGGTTCCGTCTGCATTCTGTTTTGCATTTTTCCAGAGTGCTTTTGTGGTTGATTTCAGGAAATCCACTGCAAAATAGATTCCTTCGGCTTCTCTTCCCGGAACTTTTATATCTCTTGGGTTGGATGCACCGCAGCAAAGAACCACACGATCAAATTCTTTTAATAATGTAGCCGCTTTCTTATCTTTTCCGATATTACATCCGATCACGAACCGGATTCCTTCTTCTTCCATAATCGCAATCTTCCGGTCAATGAACTGCTTTTCCAGTTTCATATTCGGGATGCCGTAACGGAGAAGTCCTCCGATCTTATCCTCTCTTTCAAAGACCGTCACACTGTGACCTCTTCTGTTCAGCATATCGGCCGCCGCAAGTCCGGATGGCCCCGATCCTACAATCGCTACCTTCTTTCCGGTTCTTACTTTCACCGGTTTTGCCGTTGCGTAACCTTTTTTATATGCATTTTCAATAATGCTGTATTCATTCGCCTTACTTGAAACTGCCTCTCCGTTCAGTCCACATGTACATGCCGCCTCACAAAGTGCCGGGCAGACTCTGGATGTAAATTCCGGAAAGTTATTCGTCTTTTTCAGTCTGTAATATGCCTCTTCCCAGTTCTCGTGAAAGATCAGATCATTCCACTCCGGTACCAGGTTATGAAGCGGGCAGCCACTTGCCATTCCCATCAGCATCTGACCGGACTGGCAGAACGGTACGCCGCACGCCATACATCTGGCTCCCTGCAGTTCCTGTTCTTCTTTTGACAGAGGTGTATGAAACTCTTTAAAATGCTTAATTCGTTCTTTTGGATCTTCAGCCGGCTTATCCTGTCTGTCATAATCCATAAATCCTGTTGCTTTTCCCACTGTTCTTCCCCCCTATCTTCCTTCTTTGATCGCATAAAATGCTTCTGTCTTTGCCTGTTCACTGCTCATGCCCTGTTCTTCCATCTGAAGAATCGTTGTCAGCATCCGCTCATAATCGATTGGAATGATCTTCTTGAATTTTGGAAGGTATTCTGTAAAGTTATCCAGGATCTTCTTACCAAGTTCGGAATTGGTATTGGCAACATGTTCTTCGATCATGCTCTTTAATTCTCCGACATCCATCTTGGTTGTCACATGTTCGATATGAACCATCTCTTTATTGACTCTTGTATAGAGATCATTTTCCATATCCAGTACATAAGCGACACCGCCGCTCATGCCGGCTGCGAAGTTTTTACCTGTTCCACCAAGAACAGCTACACGCCCGCCTGTCATATATTCACATCCGTGATCTCCGACACCTTCCACAACAGCTGTTGCGCCGGAGTTACGCACTGCAAATCGTTCTCCTGCCACACCGTTGATGAATACCTTACCACTTGTCGCACCGTAGAGTGCAACGTTACCGATGATGATATTCTCTTCGGCTTTATAACGGATTCCTTTCGGCGGATATACGACAAGTTTACCACCTGACAATCCTTTACCGAAGTAGTCATTACTGTCACCTGTGAGTTCCAGTGTCAGTCCCTTTGGAATGAATGCACCAAATGACTGTCCGCCGGCACCTTTACAATGTACTACATAACTGTCTTCATCCAGACCTTCCGGATATCTTCTTGTAATCTCTGAACCAAAGATCGTTCCGAATGTACGGTTTGTATTTGTTACATCTATTTCAATGCTTCTCTTCTGTTTCTTTTCTACAGCAGGAAGAAGTTCTTTTACCAGAACTTTTTCATCCAGTGTCTTTTCAAGTTCAAAGTCAAAGACTTTCTTCGGATTGAAGGTCATCGGTGTCTTTGTGCCTTCATAAGGATTATCCAGAATCTGCTCCAGATTCAGTGTGGATGCACGTTCTGATGTTGGCACATCCTTCACCTTCAGAAGATCTGTTCTTCCTACCAGTTCATCCAGTGTACGGACACCGAATTTTGCCATATATTCACGAAGTTCCTGTGCGATAAAGCGCATGAAGTTCACAACATATTCCGGTTTTCCGCGGAAACGCTTTCTAAGTTCCGGATTCTGTGTTGCAACTCCGACCGGGCAGGTATCCAGATTACATACACGCATCATTACACATCCCATTGTTACCAGCGGTGCGGTAGCAAATCCGAATTCTTCTGCTCCAAGGATGGCTGCGATCGCCACGTCACGGCCGCTCATCAGCTTACCGTCTGTCTCGATGCGGACTCTTTCTCTCAAACCATTCTGGATCAGCGTCTGATGTGTCTCGGCAAGTCCAAGCTCCCACGGAAGTCCGGCATTGTGGATCGAACTTCTTGGTGCCGCACCGGTTCCTCCGTCATATCCGGAGATCAGTATCAGTCCGGCTCCTGCTTTGGCAACACCGGCTGCTACAGTACCAACGCCGGCTTCTGATACCAGTTTCACCGTAATCCTTGCATCTTTATTCGCATTCTTGCAGTCATAAATGAGCTGTGCAAGGTCCTCGATGGAATAGATATCATGATGTGGCGGTGGCGAGATCAGACTGACTCCCGGTGTAGAATGACGGGTCTTGGCAATCCATGGATATACCTTTCCTCCCGGCAGATGTCCGCCTTCTCCTGGTTTCGCTCCCTGTGCCATCTTGATCTGGATTTCCTGTGCACTTACCAGATATCTGGAAGTTACACCGAATCGTCCGGAAGCGACCTGCTTGATTGCGGAACAGCGGTTGGTATCCAGTCGTTCAATTTCTTCTCCACCTTCACCACTGTTGGATTTACCATGTAACTGGTTCATCGCGATTGCCAGTGTCTCATGTGCTTCTTTGGAAATAGAACCGTAAGACATGGCCCCTGTCTTGAAGCGTTTTACGATCTCATCTACACTTTCTACTTCTTCAATCGGAATGCCTTTCTTCGGATAATTGAATTCCAGCTGTCCACGTATATTAATATGTTCTCCCTCTGCATTAACCATATCCGTATACTGTTTGAACATATCATAATCACCACGTCTTGTAGATTCCTGAAGCATATGGATCGTCTGTGGATTATAGAGATGTCTCTCTCCACCACTCTTTAACTTATGCTGTCCGACGCTGTTCAGTGTCATATCAACTTCCAGTCCAAGCGGGTCAAATGCCTGAGAATGGCGTGCGATATAATCCGCCGCAATTTCTTCGATTCCGATGCCGCCGATACGACTGACCGTGTCCGTAAAATACTTGTCAATGAATTCCTGTTTCAGTCCGATTGCCTCAAAAATCTTAGCTCCCTGATAAGACTGGATTGTAGAAATACCCATCTTGGATGCAATCTTTATAATTCCTCCCAGCACTGCATTGTTATAATCATCAACTGCCGCATAATAGTCTTTCTGAAGCATATCGGTATCAATAAGCTGTTTGATGGATTCATGTGCAAGATACGGGTTGATCGCACATGCACCATAACCGATCAGTGTCGCAAAATGATGTACTTCTCTTGGTTCTCCCGTCTCCAGAACAATTCCCACAGACGTACGTTTCTTCGTACGTACCAGATGCTGCTGCAATCCGGAAAGTACCAGAAGTGACGGCATTGCCACATGATATTCATCCACTCCTCTATCTGAAAGGATCAGGATGTTAGCCCCTTCGCGGATAGCTCTGTCAACTTCGATGAACAGATAATCAATTGCTTTTTCAAGGCTTGAATTCTTATAATAGATTGTCGGGATCTCTGCAACCTTGAATCCGTCTTCTTTCATATTTTTAATCTTCAGAAGGTCTGTCTCTGTAAGGATCGGGTTGTTGACCTTCAACATCTTACAGTTCTCTGCTTTTTCTTCCAAAAGGTTACCATCTTCGCCAATATAAACCGTTGTGGATGTAACGACCTTCTCACGGATGGCATCGATCGGAGGGTTGGTTACCTGTGCAAAACGCTGTTTGAAATATCCGAACAGATTCTGATGCATATCTGATAATACCGCAAGCGGTGCATCGATACCCATAGCAGCCGTTCCTTCCGCACCATTCTTCGCCATATTCAGGATGGATGTCTTTACTTCTTCATAAGAATATCCAAATGCTTTCTGAAGTCTTCTGCATTCTTCTGCCGTATAAGAAGGAACTTTCTGATTCGGGATCTTCAGATCTTTTAACTCGATCAGATTGTTGTCCAGCCATTCACCATATGGCTGTCTGCTTGCGTAAGTCTCTTTCAGTTCTTCGTCATCAATGACTTTTCCTTTTTTGATATCAACCAGAAGCATCTTGCCAGGATGCAATCTTTCTTTTACTACAATTTTCTCCGGTGGAATATCTAAAACACCAACCTCTGAGGAAAGGATCAGTGTATCGTCATCCGTAATATAATATCTGGATGGGCGCAGCCCGTTTCTGTCAAGTACGGCTCCCATGCAGTCACCGTCACTGAACAGAATGGACGCAGGTCCGTCCCATGGTTCCATCATGGTTGCATAATACTGATAGAAATCTTTCTTTTTCTGGGAAAGGTTTCTGTTGTTCGCCCATGGTTCCGGAATTGCGATCATTACTGCAAGCGGAAGATCCATGCCACTCATAACCATGAACTCAATTGCATTGTCAAGCATTGCTGAATCGGAACCGCTGGTATTAACTGCCGGAAGTACTTCGTGAAGTTTTCCTTTCATACACTCAGATTCCATATTCTCTTCTCTGGCACGCATCTTGTCCGTGTTGCCACGGATGGTATTGATCTCACCGTTATGTACGATGAAACGGTTCGGATGTGCTCTCTCCCAGCTTGGATTCGTGTTCGTACTGAATCTGGAATGAACCAGTGCGATCGCAGAGTCATAATCAGGATCCTGCAGATCCGGGAAGAACAGACGAAGCTGATCTACCAAGAACATTCCTTTATAAGCGATAGTACGGCTGGAAAGGGATGCCACATATGTATCATCTGCACTCTGCTCAAATACACGTCTTACAATGTAAAGCTTACGGTCAAAATCAATACCCTGTTCTACTTTCTTTGGCCTTTCAATAAATCCCTGCATAATGCACGGCATACATTCAACTGCTCTGCTTCCAAGTACATCTGCCTTTACCGGAACTTCTCTCCATCCAAGGAAATTCATTCCTTCGTTTTTGACGATGACTTCAAAAATCTTCTTTGCCTGATTCCTTTTTAATTCGTCCTGCGGGAAGAAGAACATTCCCACTCCGTAATCTCTTTCAGAACCTAAAAAGATGCCGAGAGGTTTACAGACTTTAGAGAAGAATCTGTGAGAAACTTGTAATAAGATTCCAACTCCATCACCTGTCTTACCTTCGGCATCCTTGCCAGCTCTATGTTCAAGATTTTCAACGATTTTCAATGCGTTTGCCACTGTATCATGACTTTTCTGTCCTTTGATATTAACGATCGCACCGATTCCACAGTTATCATGTTCGAATTCGGAACGATACAGTCCATGATGCTGGACTACATTTCCTTCTTTCATACACCTGTTCCTTTCTTTTGTTTTTTCCTACTATATCACAAGGTTTTACTATTGTAAAGAGGAAAATTTTCCTAAATTGTCAGATTATTAGTCTTCTTTATGTTTTGCACAAAAAAATCTGACAATTTACATTGTCAGATTTTCATTTTCAGTCTTTAGCTCCGGTTTTTCTTCAATCCGCTGGATCAGAACAAACATTGTTGATGCGATCATTGCACATACAACCGTGATCACACCGATCCGCATGTTATCTTTCAACATCCAGTTATAGAGTCCGTATCTGGTAGCCAGTACAGACAACAGGTTCATCGCCATATGTGCTGCTGCCGGTGCCTTCAGCGAACCGTATTTTTCATATACATATGCCAACATCAGTCCCAGTAAAAATCCATAAAGCATCTGTACCAGATTCACATGTAATACACCAAATACAACTGATGAATAAACCATCGCATATACAAACGAACTTTCCTTTTCCATTCTTCTGAAGAACAGTCCTCTGAATACATATTCTTCACAAATCGGAACCAGTACTGCCAGACATAAGATCTGTATAGCAAGCGGCGCCGAATACATGGCATTCATCGTTGTCTTGTAGCTTGCATCTACCGCAGACAGATTCCCGATGATGATCAGGTTATTCAGTCCCAGGCTCATGGCAAGTGCCATAATAAGCGCCGCCGGATATTTCCACAAAGGTGCTTTTTTATCCGGTATGATACCTGCTTTTTTCTCTTTCTTTCTGTCACCGTGATACAAAATTGCCATCACAGGAATCGTAACAAGCGCTGACAGACCTTCCACCCATGTTGTATAATCAATATATTTATTCAACATCTTCTCATAAAAGCCCATCAGCTTATTCTGATCAGACATCAATGCTTCTAATGCCGCCTGCGTCTGATAATGCGTCTTCATATATGCCACCATCATGGCCGCCATGACTACCATGCCTACACCGATTCCAATTCCCCATTTGATCAGGAGTGGACCCCACATCTTCCAGAAACGCTTTCCCGGTGTCTCAATTGGCTTTCGCTTTTTATCCTGCTCCTGGTGATAATGGTATCCTGGCTGGTCGTGTCCGTTCTGCCATTCTTCCATAATTATCCTCACTTTCATCTGTTGCTTCGTATCATATACTGTTCTATTCTACTTCTGCGTGAGGAAACATGCAATAAAAAAACTATAAACTTTTTACAATTTAATCTTAACTACATCAACATCCAGATTCCATAAGAATTTATCCAGATCCTTAAAGGATATGAATACTGTTGCTGTATTTTCCAGTGGATGAATTCCCATACTTTTACATCTGCTTAAGTTTTTATCGATAAAGAATTCCACCGCATGTTCCGTATCGTTCATCAGGGCAAAAGGTGTAACGCTTCCCTGTTTTACACCAAGATATTTTTCCAGACGTTCTTCGGAAGCAAAGCTTAATGTTCCTGCCCCAAGCTGTCTTCCCAGTGCCTTCAGATCTACCTTTGTCTTCTCATCAGCTGTGATCAGGAAATGTCTCTTTCCCTTTGAATCTCTTAAGAATAAGTTCTTACACAATGTTCCTTTTTCCGGGAGTCCCAGCCGGTCCATATCCTCCATTGTATGCACGGGCTCGTGTTCTACCACCTCGTACTTAATTCCCATCTTGTTTAACGCATCATATACTCGCTGTTTCTGGTCTTCCATGCTGTTACTCCTTTCTAATTCGAATAGTGTACTACAATATTGGCAGTCACCATTCCCTTTCCTGTATTTTTATACACATAATCATCAAAAGCATTATACGAAGCCGCATCTCCGGCTTTCAGCACATATTCATGATCTTTAAAGATCAGTGTCAATTCTCCGGAATACACGGTAATGAATTCTCTCGTACCATTCATCTGGCGGTTCGCCTGCATCATGCCTCCCTCGTCAAATTCCAGGTCAAATATCTCAAAATCCTGTCCTTCCCGGAAGCTGAAAATCGGATAAAGACGATATCTTCCATCATCACCCGCCAAAGGATCTACTTCTTTCTTGCCAGTTCCGAAAAACGGCTGCGGTTTATCTGCGGTAAATGCCGTTACCGGTACTTTCAATCCCAGTGCCAGCTTATACACCGTCGATATCGTAGGATTCACTTCTCCTCTTTCCAGCTGACTTAACATACTTTTGCTGATTGTGGTAAGGGATGACACCTGTTCCAGACTCAGTCCTTTTCCTTTTCGGATATCTTTCAGATTCTCTGCGATCAATTCATTCAAACGATCCAATTCATGTCCCTCCCTTTTGCAAAATTCCTGTATATAGAATTTTTATCTATTATATTGCATATTTTTTTTAAAGTAAAGAGACTGCAGAACTTTATTCCTGATTTTGTCTGCAATCTCTTTTATTTCAGCATCTATTTACTTTAAGTCAATATAATTGTGACTTAAAAGTTCTTCTACAACTGCTTCATAGCGATCCAGTTTCTCTGCTTT
>ENA-UONY01002724-UONY01002724.1-human-gut-metagenome-genome-assembly--contig:-CS9-NODE-2724-length-12067-cov-3.421079_pt1 | contig 12067 bp, 13 predicted proteins | sample MGYA00242465_ERZ724012 | MGnify/ENA metagenome assembly ERZ724012 | reverse complement strand
TCCCGATGCGATGATTGATGGATTCATGCTTCTCCAGAAGAAGATTGAGAGCTACTTCAGGAGAGGAGCATTCCTGGAGGACTGAGCATGGACACAGAAGCCGTGTACCAGAGCCCCTCCGAGGAAGAGGTCAAGACCCTCCTCACCGAGAAGTTCCCCGAGGTCGAGGTCACCAAGACCGAGGCCCGCAGGGTGTACGCCAAGCTCCCGAGGGAGAAGGTCCTTGAGGTGTGCAAGTACATTCAGCACAACCTGACCTTCGAGCACTGCTCCACCGTCATCGGAGTGGACTACGTCGACCACATGACCGTGGTCTACCATCTGTCCAACTACTACAACGGACTCATGATCGAGCTTTCCACAGACCTTCCCGCAGACGACCTCCATGTGGAGTCGGTGACATGCGTCTGGGAAGGAGCCAACTGGCATGAGAGGGAGACCTGGGAGCTCTTCGGAATCGTCTTCGACAACCACCCCAAGCTGGAGAGGCTGCTGACCCCGAAGACCTACGAGTTCTTCCCCTTCAGGAAATCATACAAACTCAGGGGGAGTGAGTGATGGCTGACTCGTTAGTTCCCGTTAAAGAAATGGAAGAGAAGATGGAAACCGACAAGATGTGGATCATCATGGGTCCGCAGCACCCGTTCTCCCACGGTCTCTGGACCCTCAAGATCCAGGTCGACGGAGAGATCGTCACGGACGCAGAGCCCATCGTCGGTTACCTCCACCGTGGCTGGGAGAAGGAGGCCGAGAACAGGATCTACCCCAAGATCATTCCCATGGCCGACCGTCTCTGCTACGCCGCGTCGATGACCTACACCCACCTCTACTGCATGACTGTGGAGAAGGCTCTGGGAATCGACATCCCCGAGAAAGCGAAGTACATCAGGATCGTGGCCGACGAGGTGTGCAGGATCAACTCCCACCTCATGTGGCTCGCGGCCGTCGGTACCGACCTCGGAAACCTGACCGTGTTCCTCTGGGCCATGAGGGAGAGGGAGTACTTCCTCGACCTGAACGTCAAGCTCTGCGGAGCCAGGATGACCACCAACTACCCGCGTATCGGCGGTGTCAGGAACGACCTGACCGAGCTGTTCGACAGGGACATCCTCCGCACCGTGGACCGCTTCGAGAAGGCCATGTGGGACATCATCGACCTGATGGACGAGAGCTCAATCATCGTCTCCAGGATGAAAGGCGTGAGCTACATCTCGCGCGAGCAGTGCGCCAACATCGGAATGACCGGTCCCGCCATGAGGGGCTGCGGTGTCGACTTCGACATCCGCCGTGACGACCCCTATGACAACTACGACAAGGTCGACTTCGAGGTCCCCGTGCTGACCGAGGGAGACTCCTACGCCAGGTACATGATCCGTATCGAGGAGATGTTCCAGTCCTGCGAGATCATCAGGCAGGCCGTCCAGAAGATCAGGGCGCTCGGAAAGAACGCCCCCTATAGGCTCAAGACCCCCACACAGGTCCCCGCAGGAACCGCCTTCATGAGGATGGAGGACCCCCGCGGAGAGTCTCTCATGTACCTCGTCTCCGACGGAACCGACAAGCTCAAGGTCCGCAGTCCGATCTTTACGAACGTATCCACATCCAAGGTAATGTGTCAGGGATGCAGGATCGCCGATGTTCCGGCCATCCTCGCTCAGATCGACATGTGCCTCGGAGAGACTGACAGGTGAGTATGGTGTACACGTACGACAGCATACTGAACTTCATCAACTTCCACACGGACATCATGTCGAACGCGTACTATCCGTTCGAGACGTTCAACCTGCCCTATGCGGTGTCCTACGGCCTGTGGGAGATCATCGGAGGAGCCATCGCATGGCTCATCAACCTGATCTTCCCCGGCAACTGCGTGTCCGAGTGGCTGGTCTCCGATGGAGCGAGCACCGATCATCTTCATGCTGATCATCTTCATCGTGGTCTTCGTCTGTACCCTGATATCCTTGTGGATGGAGCGTAAGTTCCTCGGAAGGATGATGGACAGAAGGGGAACCATGGTGGGTATGAAGGGATTCCTTCAGTGCGTCGCCGACGGTCTCAAGACCTTCATGAAGGAGAACACCATCCCCGGCAAGGTCGACAGGATGACCTACATGTGGACCGTGTCCCTGGTCATCGGTGTGTCCGTCCTCGTCGCATGCATGGTGCCCCTCTCCGGAAGGTGGTACGTAGTAGACTACGACACCGGACTGCTCATCATCATGGCGTTCTTCGCCCTGGCTCCGTTCTTCATTCTCGTTTCCGGTTGGGCGCAGAACAACAAGTACGCCCTGATCGGAGGAATGAGGGCGGCCGAACTCATGATCTCTTACGAGGTCCCGATGCTCATCATGATCGCTACCACCGCCCTCATGGCAGGCAGCTTCAACATCGGCGACATCGTCTACGCACAGAACGACACCGTCTGGTACTTCATCCCCCAGATCATCGGTTTCATCACGTTCTTCTTCTGCGCAACCGCGGAGTCCGAGCGTCTGCCCTTCGATATCGCAGAGGCAGAGGCCGAGCTGGTCGAGGGATGGCAGACAGAGTACGCTGGAATGAAGTGGGGTCTCATCATGCTGGCCGACTACTTCAGAGGCTACGTCGCATGCGCCATGGTGACAATCATGTACCTCGGTGGATGGACCCTGCCCTTCATCGGCGACGGACCCATACCCGAGATCGTGTTCCTGCTGAAGACATGGTTCGTGTTCTTCCTGATGATCCTGGTGAGGGCCGCTCTGGCTCGTGTCAGGCCCGATCAGATCCTCAACATCGGATGGAAGGTCTTCATGCCGCTGTCCGTTATCAACCTGGCAGTTGTTCTGCTGCTTAAGGTCGGAGGTGTGTTCTGATGACTATGAAATACCTTGACAAGTACCCGAAGAACCTGGCGAAGAGCCTGTGGGTACTCAAGCCCCAGTGGGCGGTGTTCAAACTGTTCTGCAAGAACATCATCCACAGGCCCGTCACAGTTCTCTACCCCTACGAGAAGGAGTGGGTTCCCGAGAACTACCGCGGACGCCCGGGACTCAGATACGACAAATGCGTCGGATGCGGCATGTGCGCACGCATGTGCCCCACCGCGTGCATCAAGATCGTGGACTCCGTCGACGACGACGGCAAGACCGTCAAGAGGCCACAGGTCAACATGGGCAGGTGCGCAATGTGCGGATACTGCGCCGAGTACTGTCCTGTGGACGCCATGACCGTCACGCCCGAGTACGAGATCGCGGAGTACACCAGGTACGATCTCCTCTACGGCCCCAGGAGGCTCAACTACGAGGGAACCACCGAGGGAATGGAGGTCAAGCTGGAGGTCACACTCCCGTCCGACATCGCCAACGGCAACCCCGAGAGGCGTGTCTCCCTGTTCGACCTGGACAGGCCCGAGCTGATCGACAGCAAGTGCATCGGATGCAAGAAGTGCGCCAAGGTCTGCCCCGTCAACGCCATCGAGATGGTGGAGAAGGGAACCAATGAGAAGACCGGAAAGCCCATCCTGCGCCCGGTGATCGACAACAGCAAGTGCATCTGCTGCAGCAACTGCGTGGACGACTGTCCCAAGGATGCTCTTGAGATCAAGGAGGTGCTCTGATGGGAGCGCTCATGGATTTGTGGAACGCGTTCTGGACCGGTCTCGGCGACTTCGGGCAGTACTGCCTGGCCAACCTGGACCTCGTCGCATTCCTGATACTGGCAGCAATCGCTGTCCTCGGAGCACTCTTCGTCGTCTCCGAGAAAGAGGTCGTTCACAGTGCGTTCTATCTCGCGCTCGTCTTCCTCTGTGTCGGGTTCGTGTACTTCTTCCTTGAAGCCGAATTCATTGGTGTGGTGCAGATCCTCGTCTACGTTGGAGCCATCACCATCCTGTTCGCGTTCAGCATCATGTTGACTAGGAGATACATCATGAAGAAGGAGGGTGAAGAATGACCGCAAAGAAGGTCGCGATTGGAGCGACAGTCTCCGTTATCCTCCTGGCCGTCCTCGTCGTCGGTATCGTCACCGTCGACTGGAACGATTACACCAGCAGCGATGTCCCGGAGTCCATCCCCGACATCGATCCCGACGGTCCCGACTCCATCTACGATGAGAACGGCGACCTCAGGGAGGACAGCCTTGCCTACACCGTCTTCGAGAAGTACGGTCTCGTACTGATCCCCTTGGCGCTGCTAATGTTCGGTGCCATGATCGGCGGTGTCTGCATATCTAGAGAGGAGGTTGAAGGCGATGATTCCGATTGAGTACTTCCTCATCCTCGGTGCCATCCTGTTCGTGATCGGTGCCTACGGAGTCGTAACCAAGAGCAACGCCATCGTCGTGCTCATGTGCATCGAGCTCATGCTCAACGCAGCCAACATCAACTTCGTCGCATTCGGCGCCTTCAACGCCGACGTGATCGGTCAGGCTTTCGTCGTCATGACCATCTCCGTCGCAGCAGCTGAAGTCGCTGTCGGAATAGCCATACTGCTCAACGCGTACAAGATGAGGAAGACAAGCGACCTCGACGACGCTGAGCTCACATCGATGAGGTGGTAAGGATGTTCATAGAATACACATATCTGGTGCCCCTCATCCCGATGCTCTGTTTCCTGATCATCGGCCTCGCCGGCAGGAAAACGCCCCAGAAAGGCGGATATATCGCAATAGCGGGAGCACTCATCTCGTTCATCATCGCCGCGCTGATCTCCTACGAGTACCTCACCGGCGACCAGTACCCCAACCCCGTGACCCAGTCCATCGAGTGGTTCTCGATCGGCGACATCACGATGCACCTCGGATACTACGTGGACGGCCTCACCTGCATGATGATGCTGTTCTCCTCGTTCATCTCCACCCTAATCTTCGTGTACTCCATCGGATACATGGGAGAGGAGGGACCCAGGAGGACGAGGTACTACGCCGAGGTCTCCCTGTTCCTGACCGGAATGCTCGGACTGATCGTCTCCAGCAACTTCCTGGAGATGTTCATCTTCTGGGAGGTCATGGGACTGTGCTCCTACCTGCTTATCGGATTCTGGTCCTTCAGGCACAACGATGGAGACGCTGCCTCCGCCAACGCGGCATCCGCAGCCAAGAAGGCCTTCCTGGTCACCCGTCTCGGAGACGTGTGCCTGATGGCCGGTCTGTTCATCCTGCTGGGCGAGTTCCAGAGCCTCGATTACACCACAATGTTCGACACCGCCAACATCGCGGCTGCCGACTCCAACATGCTGACGCTCGGTATGCTCCTCGTCTTCGGTGGAGTCATCGGTAAGAGCGCTCAGTTCCCCCTGCACGACTGGCTGCCCGATGCGATGGCCGGTCCCACAACCGTCTCTTCTCTGATCCACGCCGCGACAATGGTCAAGGCCGGAGTCTACCTGGTCGCCAGGGGATACCCTCTGTTCGTCCAGAACCCCGAGGTCATGCTCTTCGTCGGTATCATCGGAGGAGTCACCGCAATCTTCGCCGCCACAATGGCGCTCAACAACATGAACATCAAGAAGGTCCTCGCGTTCTCCACCGTTTCCCAGCTGGGATACATGGTCCTCGCTCTGGGAGCCGGAGGTTACCTCATCGCTCTCGGACTCGACATGGGCGGAGCCGAGGGCACCGCGCTGATCACAGCCGGTGTCGCCGGATTCACCGCAGGATGCTTCCACATGATGAACCACGCCTTCTTCAAGGCCCTGCTGTTCATGTGCTCCGGATCGGTCATCCACGCCGTGGGCACAGAGGACATGAGGGAGATGGGAGGCCTCCACAAGCACATGAAGATCACATCGATCACGATGCTCCTCGGTTCCCTGTCAATCGCCGGATTCCCCTTCTTCAGCGGATTCTGGTCCAAGGATCTGGTCCTGGAGATCGCGATGGAGGCCGGACACGACGGAACCGTCTGGTTCACCGTCCTGTGGGTCCTCGGTGTCATCACCGCCTTCATGACCGCGTTCTACATGTTCCGCATGTGGTTCATGACCTTCATGGGAGAGGAGGGCCACGCCACGCAGCACTGCCACGGCGAGTCCCCCAAGACCATGACCGTGCCCCTGATGATCCTGTCCGTGTTCGCCGTCCTGAGCGGATTCCTCATCATGTTCGGACTCGACGGAGTCGTGTCCTTCAACGTCACCGATGCGGGATTCGTCGTCGGAGGTGCCCACGCGGAGGGATTCCACTACTTCACGGAGCTGTTCACCAACCCCTACACCTACCTGACCATCGTGCTCGCACTGCTCGGTATCGGAATCGCCTACCTCATGTACGCGAAGAAGACCGTGGACCCCGGAAAGTTCAACAAGAACGGACAGTCCTGGATCTACAAGCTCTTCGCCAACAGGTGGTACTTCCCCGAGTTCTACAACCAGGTCTCCTGGAAGCTCGGATACGGTGTCGCACGCGGCGTCAACTACGTCGACAGGCAGGTCATCGACGGAACCGTCAACGGTCTCTCCGGAGCCGTCGTCGGAGGAGGAGACTCCCTCAGCAAGATGCAGACCGGTCACGTCCAGGACTACTCCTCGGTCGTGCTCCTCGGTGTCGCAGTCCTGTCTGTGTTCCTGATCGTCATCGCCGTAATCATGGGAGGTATGTGAGATGGATATACCGATACTTTCCCTGCTCATCCTGATCCCCCTGATCGGAGCCATCGCGACTCTGTTCATGGGCGGTGAGAGGCAGAAATACGCGAAGTACGTGGCCGGAGTGTTCTCCGCCATCACGCTGATCCTCTCGCTCTACATCATGTTCGCAACGGACATGGGAGAGCTGTCCGAGTCCTACGCTTGGATCGACACGAGCTACATCGTGATCAACTTCGCACTCGAAGTCGACGGTCTCAGCATCCTGATGGTCTTCCTGACCGCTCTGCTGACCCTGCTGGTGGTCGTCTTCTCCGCAGAGGAGAAGGACAGGCCCAACTACTTCCACACCCTGGTCATGGCAATGGAAGTCGGACTCATGGGAGTCTACCTGGCGGCGGACTACTTCCTGTTCTACGTCATGTGGGAGATCACCCTGATCCCGATGTACTTCATGATCTCGTGGTACGGAGGTCCTTGTATTTTTTATGATTCTTTGAAGTTCCTGATCTACACGCACGTCGCGTCCCTGGTCATGCTGATCGGTATCTTCGCCATGGGATTCGAAGCCGGAACCATGAACGGAGGAGTCGTGGACTTCTCCTTCGACACAATCAACAGTCTGATGCCGCAGACCTCCGAGGCCTTCCAGGCGATCGTCTTCGCCCTGATGTTCTTCGGATTCATGGTCAAGATGCCTTCAGTTCCCTTCCACACATGGCTGCCCGACGCACACGTCGAGGCACCCACAGGAGGTTCCGTCCTTCTGGCCGGTGTCATGCTTAAGATGGGATCCTACGGTATCATCCGCGTCTGCCTCGAGGCCTTCCCGCTGGGAGCCGAGTACTGGCAGTGGCTGATCATCGCGATCGGACTGATCTCCATGGTCTACGGAGCCTACGCCTGTATCGCGCAGACCGATCTCAAGAAGATGGTGGCGTTCTCGTCCATCAGCCACATGGGAATGGTCATGCTCGGTATCGGATGCCTCTCCGACATCGGAATCACGTTCGCCATCTTCCAGATGTTCGCTCACGGACTGATCAGTGCAATGCTGTTCATGGTGTGCGGATTCACCGGACACGCTGTCGGAACCAGAGAGATGCCCCTCCTCGGCGGTCTCGCCGGAAGGATGCCCATGTACGCGACATTCATGATGATCGCATTCATGGCCTCTCTCGGACTGCCCGGTCTCGTCGGATTCTGGGGAGAGTTCCCTCTCGTCTACGGATTCTACGAGTTCATCCAGGCCAACGACATGCTCTGGCTCATCCTGTTCTGCCTGCTGACGCTCATGCTGACCGCAGGTTACTACATCTGGGCCATGCAGAGGACCCTGTTCGGACCCGAGACCACCAAGATCGACCTCGAGCACGTCCACGATGTCAGCAAGTGCGAGGCTGTCGCCCTTGCCGTCCTCGTCGTCCTCGTCGCCCTCTACGGAGTCTGGCCCGACGCCGCCCTCTCGTTCATCGACCCCTACGTCGATGGACTTGTGGCTTCCCTTGCGGAGGTGATCTGATGGTTGACATAACCGGAATCTTCGGAGATTACGCGGCCTTCGCGCCCATAATCATCCTGGCAATCAGTGCCCTGCTGCTTCCCGCAGTGCAGTTCATCGGAAAGAGGCGCACAGCCACCTGGGCCTTCGCCCTGGTGCTGACCGTCATCTCGATGATCGTCAACGGAATCATGCTCACCGACAACTTCGTCGGTGACGCCATGGGCCTGTACGAGTACAACGCGTACACAGGCCTGATGATCCTGCTGTTCCAGATCGTCCTGTTCCTGGCCGTGCTGGTCTCCAACGCCAGCACCGAGACGACCAGGATCCACGTCGGAGCCTACTACGCCCTGCTGACCGGAGCGACCATCGGTATGATGTTCGTCGCCGGATCCTCCGACCTGCTGACCATCTTCGTGGGAGTCGAGCTCACAAGTATCTCGTCCTACGCCCTGGTCACCATGAAGAGGAAGGACGGAAGGGCTGCCGAGGCCGGTGTGAAGTACGTGATCATCGGAGGAATGTCCACCGCTCTGACCATCTACGGTATCTCCATGCTGTACGGTCTGACCGGAACCACCGACATCTCCGCCATCGCCGAGACCACCCAGCTGACCGGAATGAACTGGATGTTCGCAATCGCGCTCATCTGTATGATCGCCGGTTACGGATTCAAGATCGCAGCGGTGCCCTTCCACATGTGGGCACCCGATGTGTACGAGGGAGCCGCCTCCCCCATCTCCATGTTCCTGGCAACAGGATCGAAGAAGATGGGTCTGGGCGTCTTCTTCCAGATCTTCCTGGTGATGTTCGTCGCAGGCAGCGCGACTGCCCAGATCGCCGGTGAGGAGGTCCAGTACCTCTTCGCCATCATCGCCGCGTTCACCATGACCGTCGGTAACATCGTGGCGATCGCCCAGAACAACATCAAGAGGATGCTGGCCTACTCGTCCATCGCTCAGGCAGGATACATCCTGATCGTCATGGCCGTCATGTCCGAGTACGCACTCAGCGCCGGTCTGTTCCACATGTTCACCCACGTGTTCATGAAGGGCGGAGCGTTCCTCATCGTCGGTGCACTCATCTGCGCCGGAATCGGTGAGAAGATCTCCGACTACAAGGGACTGGCAAAGAGGGCCCCGTTCATGGCAGCCGCGATGATGCTGTTCCTGTTCTCGCTGGCCGGAATCCCGCCTCTGGCAGGATTCACCTCGAAGTTCTTCCTGTTCTCCTCCGCCATCGGCGGTGTGGACGGAGTGACTTCCCAGTGGGTCTGGCTGGCCTTCATCGCCATCCTCAACTCGGCTATCTCGCTGTACTACTACGCGAGGGTCGTCAAGGCGATGTACATCGAGAAGGGACCCAGCACCGAGAAGATCCAGGTGCCCAAGATCTTCACCGTCGCCATCGCGATCTGTGTGATCTTCGTCATCGTCCTGGGAGTCTACCCCCAGCTGATCTTCGACTTCTGCGAGACGGCTGCGGCCGCCCTGCTGGGCTGAGAACGATCCAACAAACCTCTTCCCAAACGCTTTCCTTATCTTCTTAGGATGTGCCAGCGGGCCCATGATATGTTTTAAGTACCGAATGATTATGACAAACCGATGTCTGAGCCGTGGCACTCCTGTATAGACGGGGAACTCGAGAAAGTCGAGGAAATCATGATGAGAGACCTCGAGTCCGAGAATCCCGAACTCACCGAGATGTGTCAGTATGTCGTAGCGTCGGGAGGCAAGCGCCTCAGGCCTGCGCTCTGCATACTCAGCTACGGTGCCGTTGGCGGCGAGGACATGATTACGCCGATCAAGGTCGGTGCCGCCTTCGAGATCATCCACAGTGCCACTCTCATTCACGACGACATAAACGACCAGGGTGAGATCAGGCGCGGCAGGAAGACCCTGCACAAGGAGTACACCATAAGCAAGGCGATAATCGCCGGCGACTACATGTTCGCCATGGGGTTCCGTCTTCTCGCCGTAGAGGCGCCTCAGATCGTCGATTACATCGTGGATGCCTCAGCTGCCATGGGTGCGGGCGAGTTCGTCCAGAAGGACTTCGAACATGCATCCAAGGTCAAGGAGGAGGACTACATCACCATCATCTCCGCCAAGACCGCCAAGCTGATCGAGGCGGCATCCAAGTCCGGTGTAGCCGTCGCCAACGCGGACAGCTCCATGCTGGAGGCCCTCGGGGACTTCTCGTTCAACATAGGTCTGGCTTTCCAGATAGTGGATGACACCCTTGATGTAACAGGGGACCCGCACAGCACCGGCAAGGCGGTGGGGACTGACCTCATCGAGGGAAAACCCACACTCCCGGTGATCTACGCGATGCAGGACAGAGTGCATGGCCCGAGGCTCGTCGAGCTCTTCGAGAAGGTCGATGTCACCATGGATGACGTCAGGGAGGCCCTGGAGCTCATACGTGCGACCGATTCGGTGAAGAGGTGTCTCGCCAGAGCCGAGGAGTACGTCGACCAGGCCATCAGATGTCTCGACCCGGTCCCTGACTCGATCTACAAGAACTCCCTTCTCAATCTTGCCCACTACATTGTGAGCAGGGACAGGTGATTCCATGGACAGAACAGACGTAGACGTCCTGGTGGTAGGCTCCGGGCCCGCCGGAAGCACCACAGCCAGATATGCCGCCATGGGCGGAGCGAGCGTGATGTTCATAGAGAGGCGTCCGGAAGTGGGCGTCCCAGTCAGATGCGGTGAGTTCATGCCGTCCATCGAGGAGATCAAGGGCATGTTCCCGAACTACGTGGACGAGGACTCCCTCTTCGACATCCCCCAGGAACTCCGCTGTCTGGAGACCCACGGCATAAAGCTCGTCGATCCCAAGGGCAAGATCACGCTCCTGGACCATGAGGGCTACACCACGGACAGGGACCGTTTCGACCAGTATCTGGCGAAGCTCGCCGTGGAGGAGGGGGCTGTCCTGGAGAGGAACTGCCTGTTCAAGGGGATCGAGAACGGTGTCGCCAAGACCAGCCAGGGAGATGTCAGGTACAAGGTGATCGTCGGTGCCGACGGCCCCGGGTCCCGTGTGGCCAGGAGTCTGGGGCTTCCCAGGAACCAGAACCCGTATCCCGCGGTCACCGCACAGGTCAAGGGGGATTTCGAGCCCTATCTCTACATGTTCTTCGGAGACGTCGCACCCGGAGCGTACAGCTGGATCATACCCAAGGACGGGCGCGCCAACATCGGTGTGGGGTTCTCTCCCAAGTTCTCCAACGGCAGCCTGTCCGAGTACTTCGACAGGTTCGCCGAGAAGCGCGGATTCAAGGTTGACATGAAGCTGGAGGGCAAGTACGTCCCCAGCGAGGGCCCCATAGCCAAGACGGTGTCCGGCAACGGGATGGTCGTCGGAGACGCAGCCGGACAGGTCATCTCCGTCAACGGAGGCGGGATACCGCTCGCGATGATCGCTGGGCGCATCTGTGGAAAGGTGGCGGCATCCAACATAGGATCCGGGAGTCCCCTGGCCGATTACGAGACGCAGTGGAGACATGTGCTGGAGAAGCCTCTGAAGACCGCGGCGTTCAACAAGAAGCTCGCCGACATGTTCGCCTTCAGGTCCGAGAAGAGCACGGTCATGTGCATGAACATCCTCGGTCAGAGGAGGATGGGCAACCTCATACGCTGCAAGCGCATCTTCCCGTGATGAAGTCCGCGATAGCTGTCATGTGATGCGAAGATACCGTCGTCATTTCAGAAGCAGTCGACAGCGGATGTGCGATATCATTTCCGCAACAGTGTTGTCAGGATGTCATTTGCGCCTGCATGCCCTCATCTGCGAGCCGCAGATGGGGCATTCGGCCATCTTCTCCTTGTACCACTTCTTGCAGCCGATGCACTGGTAGTTCCACTTGACCACTTTCTGTATGCCCTTCATGCCGACAGGTTTGAAGCCTATGCCCATGATGCGTGCTACGTTCTGGATCGAGTAGTCGTCCGACCATATCGTCCCATCGACGTCGAGGGCGAGCGCCAGCACC
>ENA-UONY01002723-UONY01002723.1-human-gut-metagenome-genome-assembly--contig:-CS9-NODE-2723-length-12075-cov-3.381198_pt1 | contig 12075 bp, 11 predicted proteins | sample MGYA00242465_ERZ724012 | MGnify/ENA metagenome assembly ERZ724012 | reverse complement strand
ACCGCCGGAACCTATGAGGGCGAAATGTATGAAGAAAAGAGCGACAGTACATTAAAAAGACTGTTTACTTTAGTGGATCATGGGTGAACATAACCACATCACGATGGCATCTGCGAAAACAGCCATAAGACTGCAAACGCCCTGCCTTTAAAGCAGCAAAGGCAGGGCGTTTTTAACATTATTATGATTTTTATATGGCATATGTTTGGGAGACTAGGAAGCTTCTCATTTTCCTGTGCTTTCACCAAGTACCAAAATTGGCTTGTGAACAATATACATTTGACCACTTTGCGAGTTTTGGATGGCCTTCTGAAGAAGAATTAAGCAATCACGACTCATTTCTTCCATGGGGATCTGGATATTTGATAGGGAAGGAATAGCGTAAAAATCGTTATCATTACAACTATAGCAGATGATGCGTAGTTGCTCGGGAATCCTGATGCTGTGATGCAGCAGTTCATACTGGGCAGGCACGGCCATTTCGTTTTCTGAAAAAAATACAGCATCAGGGAGATGCGCGGCGTTGAGCAAGCGTTGCGCGGCTTGGAACCCTCCTTCATAGCAGGGAGGAACATGAAGAATCATCTCTTCAGGCAAGGATAATCCAAGCCGGGCACATTCGCTGACAAACCCATTTTGTCGCTCATTTCCGGCTGTTGTGACACTTTGCCCCGCAACCAAACAAACGTTATGTACTCCAAACTTAAAAAAAACACGTGCAGCAATCTGGCCAACGTTCCCGTTGTCTGCGTAGACGTAATGATGATGAATGGAAACGCGGTTAAAAACTACGATTGGCGCGGATATGTTAATGGATTCCAGGTAATCCATATCCTCGGAAGACATCCCCATACATAGCATGCCGTCAAAACATCCTTGGTGTATCAAATGATCCTGCTCAAATAGTTTTCCACGTACGTAGGGGTGGAGAGTTACCTCTGGCTTGACTTCTTGTTTGATGCCACAAAGAAGTTCATGAATGCCGGAAAAAAAGCTCCCCATTACGTTTACATGTGGAGAAGAAGCAAAAAAAACAGCAATGTTTAATTTGTCTGCATTTTGCAGACGAAGCCGTTGTGCGTAGACGTTGGGCTTATAGTTTAGCTGACGGGCGGCTTTAAAAATACGTTCTTGACTAGAAGCGCTAATACGGGCTTTGTCACCTAAACCGCGAAGTACCATTGAAACATTGCCGACACTTACACCGGAAAGTTCGGCAATGTCTTTGAGACCGACTCTTGCTTTTGCCATATAATTCATTCTCCCATGAGGAAAGCAGCTGTCGTATAGAAGCGGGTAGTATACTGATAGTATTATTGCATATTGAATAACAAAAGTCAATATGGGGTGCAAAAATATTTTGCAAAATTTATGTAGAAATATTTCATAAAACAATTGACATGCCGAAATTCTGTGATACAATAGCATTAGAAAGTTGCAAAAACGTATATGCAAACTCGGAGGTTAATCATGAACAGACGAGTGAAAACGGAAAACGGTTGGGTAAGAGGCTTGCCGGCATCTGATCCAAGAATAACAAGTTTCAAAGGAATTCCTTATGCCGCGCCGCCTGTGGGAAAAAATCGTTGGCGAGCTCCTCAGCCTTGTGCAGACTGGACGGAGGAACGGAAGGCTTTTGAATTTGGGCCAATTGGCATGCAGGATCGAGGCAAACCGGGCCGCGAGAATTTTTGGTCCAGAGAATGGGCGGTAGACTTTGATCTACCAATGAGTGAGGATTGTTTATATCTGAATATTTGGGCACCGGCGGATGGATATGCCGTAGGCGCAGCAGAACAATATCGTGAAACAGAAGATACTTCCGTAGTTTCTCCTGGTAATCTTCCAGTATACATATGGTTTTTTGGCGGCGGTTTGCAGGTAGGAAATACGGCTGAAATGGAGTTCGATGGTGAACGTATAGCGCGCCGTGGTGTGGTCGTGGTAACGGTGAACTACCGATTGAATGTTTTTGGGTTTATGGCACATCCGGAATTAACAGCAGAAGATCCAGCGGCTCCAGCAAACTTTGGCTTTTTGGATCAACAGTATGCAATTCAGTGGGTTAAGAGGAATATTACGGCTTTTGGTGGCAACCCAGAAAATATTACCATAGGCGGACAATCCTCCGGCGGAATGAGCGTATGCGTGCAAATGGGGAATCCGTCAAATCGTGGATTATTTCAAAAAGCGATACTGGAAAGTGCTATTTTCTTTCCGGTATATTCCAATGGCCGCTTTTTTCACACAGAGTTGAAGACAGGCGAGGCGCACGGTATAGCATTCCTAGAAAAGCTGGGGGTACACAGCATCGAACAAGCTCGTCAAATTGATGGCGAAACAATTCTGGCAGAGGCGTTGAAAATGCCACCGCATTTTTTTGACGCTGTGATTGATGGAGCTTTTGTAAAAGGACCGGCTAACGAATGGTTTATGCAGCCTGGACATGTAATTTGCTCATTATTTATGACTTTTACGGATATCGAAATGATTATGTCTCCGTCCCAGGTAACTAGTCGGAAAGAACTGCGGCAGTTGGCTGAAAGCCTGGATTACGTGGATGTAGAAAGGTTTATGGCGGCCTTTGGGAGTGCGGATGATACGGATAGTATCCAAGAAGCTGGGAAAGTGTCTGGAATTGAGCTGGCAGCACATGCAATTAGCCGATATATTGCAGATGAAGCGCCGTTATGGTTGGGACAGTTCTCGGCGGAAATCCCCGGTTGGGATCATCCGGGCTGCTTCCATTCTTCTGATTTGTGGTTTTACTTTGAGAATCTGGCCAAATGCTGGCGCCCCTTCCGTGGAAAACACTATGATCTATCCAGACAGATGTGTGACTATTGGACAAATTTTATACGTTCAGGTGATCCAAATGGTTTGGGCTCGGATGGATACATGTTGCCTGATTGGCCTAAATTGACCAGAGAAAATCCTAAACAAATGTGTTTTGGGGAGACTGCGTTACTTCAAGAGGCGACGCCCTCTCCAATTATGGATGTGTTACTGGATGCCTATTCTCGGATGCATCCGAAGAGGTAAAAACTCCTAATGGTGAAGGGAGGGGAAAAGAATGACATTCAATGCTGCACGGCTACCAAAGAAAAAAGGACGCTTAGTCCGATTTATTCCCTTGTATGTGATGATGATTCCAGGCATTGCTTACCTTTTTATCAATAATTATATGCCTATGCCTGGCTTAATGATGGCGTTTCAAAAATTCAAGTAGACAAAAGGTATTTGGGGTAGTCCGTGGACTGGCTTAAAAAATTTTACATTCCTTGTCAGCAGCAAAGATTTATCCTTGCTTTTACGAAATACGCTGTTGTACAATTTAGCCTTTATCATCCTGGGCACGGTGGTTTCTGTAACGGTGGCGGTGCTGCTTAACGAAATTGGCAAGAAGAAACTCCAACAAGCTTATCAGACACTGATTTTAATTCCTCACTTGATGAGTTATGTCATTATTGCTTACATTGTGTATGCGCTCTTCGGCGGCGAATACGGTATGATAAATAACTCCATTTTGAAGCCGTTGGGCATAGAAACGATTTCTTTCTATACCGAAGAACAGTATTGGCCCTTCATTCTTACGGGGGTATATCTTTGGAAGAGCTTTGGCTATAGCAGCATTGTATACTTTGCTACTATTGTCGGTTTTGACGCTACCCTTTATGAGGCGGCTATGGTGGACGGTGCGAATCGGTGTCAATGTATTATCAAGATTACGCTTCCATTGCTCAAACATGTAGTTCTTACGCTGACGCTGTTTTCTATCGGACATATTTTCTATTCTGACTTCGGCCTATTTTATCAGGTGCCGATGAATTCCGGGATGCTCTACAATGTTACCAGCACGATAGATACTTATGTATATAAGGGGCTGATGGAGGATAATAATTTGGGGCGTGCGTCCGCAGCGTGTATTATCCAGTCCATTGCCGGATTCTTTTGTGTGCTGATAGCAAATGGGGTGGTACGCAGGTTTGAAGCTGAGAGTGCACTTTTCTAAGAGGAGGAGAACAAATGAAAAGTAACGGTCTCAGGACAACCGGTATTCTTGTGCTTTTGGTACTGTCGCTGTTCTGCATCATTCCCTTGCTTTTGGTCATTACCTCATCTTTTACTTCAGAACGGGCGTTATATACTTATGGATATGCGCTTATTCCAGCAGAGTACAGTTTGGACGCTTATAAGTATCTTATGGCATCCGCGGATCGATTGCTGCGTTCGTACCTGCTTTCGTTTCTGGTTACAGGTTGTGGAACGGTCGTTAGTGTGACAATCACGATGCTTCTGGCCTATCCGCTTTCAAAACCGGAGCTGCCAGGACGTAACTTTGTATCCTTTTTTATCTTTTTTACAATGCTGTTTAATGGCGGACTGATTCCAACCTATTTGGTTTATTCCCAGACGTTGCATATTAAAGATACGATTTGGGCGCTGCTTATTCCAAATCTCTTGATGAACGGCTTTTCAGTGATTTTGGTTCGTAGCTATCTAACAACAAACATTCCGCGGGAGATTTTAGATGCAGCAGAGATCGATGGTTCTTCACAGTACTGCATCTTTCTCAGAATTGTGGTTCCTATGTCTTTACCAATTCTGGCGACCGTCGGTTTTATGAGCGGACTGGCTTACTGGAATGATTGGCAGAATGGCTTATACTATCTTGTGCGACGTACAGATTTGTTTACTATTCAGAATTTACTTAATCGCATTCTCTCTTCGGCAGACGCTCTGAAGAACAGTACAACGAATGATTTATTTGCAAGTGGCCTGGATATCCCTAGCGTCGGCGCTCGTATGGCAATTTCTGTTTTTGCAATGTTGCCAATGCTGATTGTTTATCCTTTTTTTCAAAAAGGTTTTATTAAAGGCATTACAATAGGAGGTGTAAAAGGGTGAACTTGAATCTGAAGGATCAGGTAGTTCTAGATCCATACTTCAGCTATCTTAAGGTAACGGATAATGTTTATCGGATTATTATAGATCGAAAGTATTGTAATACTGAATTGATCGTCGGCACAGAGTATGCCGCAGTAATCGACTGTGGCTTAGGCTTTGGTGATTTGCCGGCAGCTGTAAGAAAACTTACCGACAAACCGATACTTCTGTTCAATACACACAGCCACATTGACCATATCGGAGGCAACGCCCAGTTTGATGTGCCAGTGCATATGGGCTCAGAAGATATTGCGGCTGCAACCGGCATGGATTATGCAGACTTTCGTCGGAATATGTTTGTTAGCCGTATTGAAAATTTAGGTATGGATGCCGTTGCTGGTATGGACGAAGAAGAATTTCTCCACCGTGGTCCTGGCAAGATGGTACCTTGTGAAGAAGGAGAGGTGTTTGACCTTGGTAATCTAACCTTGAAGGTTTTTGCGATTTCTGGCCACTCTCGTGGAGGACGTGCATTCTATCTGGAAGAAAAGAAAATTCTCTACACGGGAGATGCAGTGTTTGCCTGTACGTTATGCTTTGGTCCGGGAGCCGGAAGCCGTCAGGAACTTATTGCAGGTCTTCGCAAAATCCTAATGTTGCCGTTTCAATGTATTTTTAGTGGTCACTACATTGAACCGTTTGATCATGCTTTTGTGGAGAAAGCCTTGCTTACGGCAGAGACCGTGGTATTTGAAAATGGTATTCCCCTTCCCAACCCCATTGATCCAAATGCGCGAGTTTGTTTTCCTGCAGATCAACCGCCAACGCCGGAGATCATTGAGCGGATAAAGCAGGGGGATCATGGCTTGGATAACAAGGTTTGGGCATTGGTACTTAGTTCGCCAGAATGAGCATCTCTTGTTCAGGACCATCTCAATGAGAGATGAAAATATGCAGCGAAAGGAAGGTATTCCCGTGAAAAAATGGATCGCGTTGTTTCTGTCTTTGGCGTTGATTGCCTCTATGTTACCATTGGCAATGGCGGAAGAAAAGGTAACCGTTCGGATGAATACTTGTATTGTATTCAGTGATCTTCGTGACCGGGATGCTGTGGAAGCAAAGCTAAACGAGATGCTGGAAGAAAAGGGCTATAATTTCAACGTTGAAATTGTACCCTTTGACTATGGTAATTATAGTGAACTCGTAAAGTTGGCAATTTCTGACGGTAGCGTTGATTTATTCAATATGTTTGGCGCTATGTCGCTAGCAGCGGGCGCAGATCAGGAAGCAATTGCATGCCTGGATGATTTGCTAGCCGAGTATGGTAAAGAAACTTTGGAAGTAATCGAACCATATCTCAGCACGGTAATGGTAAATGGTTCAGTATATGGAACTCCTGCCGTCAAATCCATTAGTAAACGTAATTGCTTCAAATATAACAAGGATTGGGCTGATGCTGCCGGCTTTGTAGCGGAAAATGTGCATGATTATGAGTCTTTGACCCAGGAGATGATGAAAGTCAAGCAAATGTATCCTGATAAGGCCATGATTTCCACCGGCTATGGAGGAAAATGGTTCTGGCCAAACATGGATACGCTTGGAAACGATAATTATTACGCTTGTATTATCCTGGATGATAACCCCACTGCTACCGTTGTGAATTATTACGAGACGGATCTGTTTAAAAAAGATCTTGAAATGGCTAAGGCATGGAATGAGAATGGATTCTTTGTGAAAGACGCCATCAATGGCCAAAATGCTACGCAAGCGTTATTGGGCGACGAAATTTCCTTCGGCACTTTTGTGGATAGTGTAAGCCCCGAATACGTTCTGATGGAAGATAACAGCGGATTCAATTTTGAAATTGGTTGTGTCACTGCTGAACCCGAACCATGGGCTACCACGGTTATGGCAGCTGGCTTTACCTGGTGCATCACGGAATTGAGTCAACATAAGGTGGAAGCCATGCAGTTGCTGAATCTGCTTTATTCCGATTCGGATATCGCGAATTTGGTCATCAATGGTATTGAAGGTCAACACTACGTATTGCAGCCTGAGGGGAATTTCGTATATCCTGAAGGCGTGACTATGAATAACGTCGGCTGGGCATCCCCTCCTGGTTTTATGCCCAACAGTTGGATTGCTGCACCTGCTGCACCGACGCTTCCGTCCACCTATGAGCTTTATCGTAAAGACAATGAGACATGCTTGAAAAGCCCGGGGTTTGGCTTCAGCTTCAATACCGTTGCAGTGGAAGATCAGATTGCTGGTTGCAACAACGTATGTGATAAATATTTGGGTACTTTAATGCTTGGAATGGGCGATGATGCCATGCTTGAGCAATTTATTGCTGAGTTGAAGGCAAACGGCGTGGATGATATTGTTGCAGAGAAGCAAAAACAGTTGGATGCCTGGTTGGAAACAATGAATCAATAAAAATACTCCGATTCCAGATAAACGAATGAGCACGGAGCCTGTCAAGTATCTAGTTATGGCAGGCTCCGTAATCTCCAAATACAGGAGGAGTAGAAAAAGATGCTCAGAACAACCATTACGGAAAACGGTGCGGTACGCGGAATCGCTGCTTCTGATCCCCGCATTACGGTTTATCGAGGAATCCCTTTTGCTGCTCCGCCTGTTGGCCACCTGCGGTGGCGTGCGCCTCAGCCTGCTTATAACTGGACAGGTGTTCGCATTTGCGATACGTTTGGGCCGCCGTCGATGCAAGAGGTTCCAGGTTCGAATCCTGGATTTTATACGCGAGAATTTTATATTGCGCCTGATACACCCATGAGTGAAGACTGCTTGTATCTGAACGTCTGGACTCCTGCTATGACGGAGGGAGAAAAGCTTCCGGTAATGGTATGGATATTTGGTGGCGGGATGAACGTGGGCTACACGTCAGAAATGGAATTTGATGGCGAACGCATAGCGCGGCGTGGAATTGTGCTGGTGTCAGTGAATTACCGGCTTAATGCCTTCGGGTTCTTGGCGCATCCGCAGTTGACCAGAGAGGGGCATGAGCATGGCGAGCCAGGTACAAATTTTGGGCTACTAGATCAACAGGCTGGTCTGCGGTGGGTGCAGAAAAATATTCAGTATTTTGGCGGAGACCCGAATAACGTAACGTTATTCGGACAATCGGCAGGCGGCCGGTGCGTCTGGATGCACATTGCGGCACCGGAGGAAAAAGGCCTCTTCCATCGGGCAATTTTGCAAAGTGCTGGCATGGGTGGAGGTATTACACGTTATCCCTCTTTGGACTGTTCAGAAGAGGCGGGAAAGCAGTTCTTCATGCACCTTGGTGTTCAAACTGTAGAAGAGGCCCGTGCGCTTTCTGCTGAGAAGATCCGTGATAAAGCTTTGACTTTTAACGCTTATCGCTGGGGCCCTGTAATTGATGAAGTTTATTTGATAGAAGAGCCACTTTCTGCTGTTACGTCTGGACGAGCAAATAATGTTGATCTGCTTATGGGATCTACCTTGCGTGATCCGGATGGATTCCGCATGGGTGATCATGTAAATGATTTTAAGATGCGCGCGAAGAAGGTTTATGGGGCGGATTGGGAAGAGTTTCTTCGCTTGGCCATGATCCAAACCTCCGCACAGTTGGAATCCTACTATGAATCACCCGCTTTTAGCACCTTTGAAATCGGTAATGCTTACGCTGCGGCACAATGGGTAGCACATGGCAGACATCCGGCATACTTATACCGGTTTGGCCCTGAAATACCTGGCGATCATGCCGGAGCATTTCATTCTTCAGATCTATGGTTTGTATTTGAAACCTTGGCAAAATGTTGGCGTCCGTTTACAGGTAAGCACTATGATCTGGCCAGAAAAATGTGCAATTATTGGACAAATTTTGCGAAGACAGGAAACCCCAACGGTTTGGACCATGACGGTAGCCCTATGCCGCAGTGGCAAGCATGCGATAAGAATGGGTATCATGTAATGTGCTTTGGTGATGTAATCACGTCTGATGACAGACCTGTTGATGACCTGATGCGCTTTGAATTAGAACGTTTAAAGAGAGGCGCAGCGTCAGGTAAAAACGGAGGCTGTGGATGAGTAGAATATTTGTTAAGGATAGAAAATTTTATCAAACTGCCATGACCCTGGCAGCACCTGTAGTGCTACAAAACATGATTACAATTATGGTGAATCTGTTGGACACGATTATGCTGGGCAGTTATGGGGAGGTGCAATTATCCGGTTCATCACTAGCCAATAGCTTCGTGGGTATCTACCAGATTCTATGCATGGGGATTGGTGGAGGAGCAGCAGTATTAACGGCACAGTACTGGGGAGCGAATGACCAAGTTGCGTTGCGTAAAACAACGGTGCTGATGATTCGTGTTAGTTTGCTCTTCGCTTTGATCTTCTCTGTGCTCTCACTTGCAGTGCCAGAACAGGTGATACGGCTGTATTCTTCTGAAGAAGAAGTCATAATGGCGGGTGCGATATATTTGCGTATTGTATCGCCTACGTTCATTATTACAGGTTTATCTCAGACGTTGACCATTGTTTTGCGTTCGACTAGAGAAGTGCGATTGCCGCTGATAAATTCGATGGTATCGCTATTTACCAATTTGTTCTTTAATTGGATATTAATATTTGGAAAATTCGGCTTGCCGGAGATGCAAATTGTGGGCGCAGCCTGGGCCACGGTAATTGCCAGAACGATTGAGGCTGCGATTTTGCTGATTTACTTATTTGGCCATGACGAAAAAATTGGATTGCGCCTGCATCATGTGATTGAACCCTGCGGGGAGCATTTACCCAAATATTTGCAGTATAGTGCGCCGGTAATTCTTTCTGACTTTCTGCTAGGCTTGGGCGATTCTGCGGTATCCATGATTATGGGACATATGGGCGCAGCTTTTGTTGCAGCCAATGCTATTGTGTCTATGACCGTACGTCTTTCGACTGTAATGAATACGGGTTTTGCGAATGCTGGTAGTATCATGACAGGCAATACATTGGGCAGAGGTGACGTAGAAACAGCAAAGGCACAGGGCTTCACTTTCCTTGGCATGAGTGCATTGCTTGGGTTATTAGCCAGCGGAATACTTATTGTTGTTTCGCCTTATATTATTGGCGCCTATAATATTGGGAAGGAAACATCCGAGATCGCTTTTCAATTGATGGCATCCGTAGCAATCATGGTTATATTTCAGGCGATGCAATCAATGTTTACCAAAGGTATCCTGCGCGGCGGTGGAGATACCAGATTTTTGGTAGCAGCAGACATTTCTTTTATGTGGCTGCTGTCAATCCCTCTTGGGTGCCTGTCAGCTTTTATTTGGCATATGAGTCCATTTTGGATTTATTTGTTTATTAAGATTGATTACGTGATCAAAACAGTGTGGTGTACTTTCCGCCTGCTGGGCGATAAATGGATCAAAAAATTGGCGGTGGTTCGAGAAGTGCAAATGGAGCAGGTGGAAGAAGAAATGAGCATCTAGCGCAAAAGGAAAACCAGGAACTTGAAGGCTTCAATAGGAAAAATATAGCAGCACGAAAGTGAAGAAAGCACATATGGCGAGGCACAGTGGACAGATGAACGTAACCGCTGTTACTATATGAATGCCCCGTGTTCGTGGCAGCCAGTCACAGGCGAGGGACATCTCATTGCCCAAGTTGTATAATGGGAAGGCAATGGCCTGGCGGGTAACCGCAAGAGCATCGCGCTCGCTATTGAGTCAGCCAGCCAGCCTCCCCATTGTGCAACGTTCGATTTGTGCAGGTTGAGAACCCATAGAGGTCACTGGAGTAAGCGAACAGTTAGAATCGGCGATGGGAAAAGCTGAAAGCCATTGAAGCAACACATCGGGAGGATTCCACATGTTCGCAGTAGGGGTCGATGTTTCCAACGGCAGAAGTATGGTCGCTGTGCTCGGTGCCAGGAGGTCAGTGGTTGTGCAACCGCACGAGGTTCCGCATACCGCGGATGGCTTTGCCGAGCTGGCGGCAAGGCTGCATGCACTGGATGGTGAGGTTAGACATACGGATATCTGCCGCCCTGCGAAGGACGGTTCCGCCAATCTTCGATGTGAACATATGCTTTCTTGTTCAGCTCACTGATCGTTGTCGGAGATATCTTGCTACCCCACAGCGCTTCGGTAATATCCTCCACCCGGCGCACAGATACACCGGCCAGGTACATCTCGATGAGTGCTTCTTCCACGCTGCTTTCCCGGCGGCGATACCGCTCGATGATAGCAGTTTCAAATGAGACGCCCTTGAGTCGGGGAACATGGAGCGTGACGTCGCCGGATGTAGTGGTAAGATTCCGGTCATAGTGGCCGCTGCGGTAGCCCTGGCGAACCTCATTTCGTTCATACCGGGCTGCCTGCGTGAGTTTCTCTGCCTCCTGCTCCAGCAGCTCATTCAGCGTTTCTTCCACACTGCCGCGGACCAATTCCTTGATCTGACCCTTGATAACTTCCTCGTTCAGTTGTACAATCTTCTCAGACATGGTTTGCTGTCTCCTTTCAGAATGGTGTGTCGCAACTTCATTCTACCAGAGTTCTGCAAACCATGCCTCTTTTTTCCTCCTTTCAATTTGTGCAACTTAGCAACTACTTCCAAGAATTCTACGTCGAATACCTGTTTGCTTGAAACAAGTGGCGTTTTGCTTACAATGACTGCAAGTATCGCCTTGCACCTGATAACACCGCAAGTATTTCCCGGTTGTTTGGCTGCAGTTCAGCCGTTGGTAAACGAGTTTTGCGCCCTCCGGACAACAAAATGCATCTTCCTGGGGTAGATAGTAAAAGCCATACTTTTCAGGAGAGTTGGAAAACTGAATAGCAGGAATATATCCTGTAATGCCCAGCAGTTCCAGGCCGCGATGAACAGCGCCGGTATCATAGCCACGATCCAATGCAATGTTTTGCATCGGGACCCCGTTTTGAATCTGCTGCTCCAGATGCCGTAAGACCAGCAAACTTTCTTTTTCATTTGCCGGATACACATCCACGCCGGTTATAATTCCATATTTACAGTCTACTGTAGTTTCCATCAGGTATCCAATTCCGCTCTTTTTTCCGTGATTGATACAACCACTGTCCGGGTCAGTTTTACTGGTAGTGCGACGCTTTCTGATCGTCTTGGCCGGAGGTCTTTTGAAGCCTGGCTGTTTAGAAAGTTCTTCATCCAAGCGATCCAGATAGCTCTGCATAC
>ENA-UONY01002711-UONY01002711.1-human-gut-metagenome-genome-assembly--contig:-CS9-NODE-2711-length-12113-cov-5.578039_pt1 | contig 12113 bp, 12 predicted proteins | sample MGYA00242465_ERZ724012 | MGnify/ENA metagenome assembly ERZ724012 | reverse complement strand
GGCAGTGATTTTGCAACAAATGCCTGTTGCGCTTTTCCCGTTTTTGGGATATGATGGAGGTAACGCCAGAACGGAATTTCAGAAATGGGAGGAGATCGAGATGAACAATATTCCAGAAGTAAAGCTGGGCGTGGTGGCCGTGAGCCGGGACTGCTTCCCCATCACCCTGTCCCAGAGCCGCCGGGCCGCGGTGTGTAAAGCCTGCGGGGAGAAGGGCCTGGAGGTCTACGAGGCCCAGACCACCGTGGAGAACGAGCAGGACATGCTGAAAGCCGTGGAGGAAGTGAAGGCCGCGGGCTGCAACGCCCTGACGGTGTTTTTGGGCAACTTTGGCCCCGAGACCCCCGAGACCCTCATCGCCAAGTATTTTGACGGGCCCTGCATGTTCGTGGCCGCCGCCGAGGGCGACGGAGACCTGATCAACGGCCGGGGCGACGCCTACTGCGGCATGCTCAACTGCTCCTACAACCTGGGGCTGCGGAAGCTCACCGGCTATATCCCCGAGTACCCTGTGGGTACCGCCGAGGAGCTGGCCCAGAAGATCGTGGAGTTCGCGCCCATCGCCCGGGCTATCATCGGTGTGAAGAACCTGAAGATCATCACCTTCGGCCCCCGGCCCCAGGACTTCTTCGCCTGCAACGCCCCCATCCAGGGCCTGTACGACCTGGGGGTGGAGATCGAGGAGAACAGCGAGCTGGACCTGCTGGTCTCTTACAAGGAGCACGCGGACGATCCCCGCATCCCCGAGGTATGTGCCGACATGGCCCAGGAGATGGGCGAGGGCCGGTATTACCCCGACCTGCTGGCCCGCATGGCCCAGTTTGAGCTGACCCTGCTGGATTGGGCGGAGAACCACAAGGGCGCGCGGAAGTACGTGGCCTTCGCCGACAAGTGCTGGCCCGCCTTCCCCAGCCAGTTCGGGTTCGAGCCCTGCTACGTCAACTCCCGGCTGGCCACCCGGGGCATCCCGGTGTCCTGCGAGGTGGACATCTACGGCGCCCTGTCGGAGTACATTGGCATGTGCGTCTCCGGCGACACCGTCACCCTGCTGGACATCAACAACTCCGTGCCCGCCTCCATGTACGAGGAGCAGATCAAGGGCAAATTTGGCTATGACTACAAGCTGACCGACACCTTTATGGGCTTCCACTGCGGCAACACCCCCAGCTGCAAGCTGTGTGCCGACCGGGCCGTGAAGTACCAGCTCATCCAGCACAGGCTCTTAGAGCCCGCCGGTTCTGACCCCGACTTTACCCGGGGCACCCTGGAGGGCGACATCGCCCCCGGGGACATCACCTTCTACCGGCTGCAGAGCACTTCCGACGGGAAGCTGCGCTCCTATGTGGCAGAGGGTGAGGTGCTGCCTGTGGCCACCGGCTCCTTCGGCGGCATCGGCGTGTTCGCCATTCCCGAGATGGGCCGGTTCTACCGCCACGTGCTGGTGGAGAAGCGCTACCCCCACCACGGGGCAGTGGCCTTCGGCCATTACGGCAAGGCGCTGTTCGAGGTGTTCAAGCTGCTGGGCGTGGAGGACATCGGCTACAATCAGCCCGCGGGCATGCTCTACAAGACGGAGAATCCGTTTGCCTAAGTTTTGTAAGGACATAAAAAGAGGAAGGCCGCCCCGCGGGGCGGTCTTTCTCTTTATCTCCGCCTTTCTTGCAAGAAAGGCGGCAAAGAATTTACTTGGCCGCGACCGAACTTGTCTAAAGCGGCCAGGCTTTGTGCTCGTGGGTTTTCTTTGGCAGCGACCAAAGTTGTATAAAGCGGGAGGGCTTTGCGCTCGTGGGCTTTCTTTGGCGGCGACCCGGGCAGGGGGAGAGGATAAATAGTTTCATTTCAAAGGGGGCTAATGCTCCCTATTGCCCTCCCTTGAGACCGAAAATTATATAATGTGGGGGGTTATCCAAAGGGGGGAGGCATCGCCTCCCCCCTTTGGAATGAGATGATAGAATGATATCCCCCTCCCGTACAGATAAGCAAACGATTACCGCACATTCTATGTACGGGAGGGGGTAGGGGGTGGGTTTCGCAAGACCAGGGGATACAATCCCGGCGCACAAAGTGCAAAGGAAATCTCACGCGGCCGCGCGCCCGGGCCTTACTGGCTGAAAAAGGGGGGATTTCTGTATAGGCTGCGCATGGACAGCGGCCTGGGGATGTGCTATAGTAAAACTGGAAGATTACGGGAAATCGGCTGTTGCCGCGGGATGGCAGGGAGGAGGCAGTGCTGTGAAGGAGAGAGGCTATCGCCGGGGTTTGGCGGCGTTTTTGATCCCCCTGGGCGCCCTGGTGGGCGTGGGGGTGCTGCTGCTCCTGTTTTGGGGGGCGGCCAGCCTGTGGAGCTTTTTCCACACTGACAGCCAGGTCTACCGGGAAAACTGGGGCTTGGCCCTGCCCCAGAAGGTAGAGCAGGAGTACAGCGCCCTCTCCCCGGACCGGGCCATGGGGGACGGCTGGCGCTACACGGTGTTTCAGGCCGGGGAGGCCGCCCCTTATTTTGAGGACCTGTGCCAGGGGAGGGACTTCCCAGAGGAGGAGCTGCGGGACTGGGCGGCGCGTTCGGAGGCGGCGGAGGAGTGGCTCCCCGATTTTGACGGCTGCCGGGGCTGGTCCCAAAGCCAGGAGGATGGCAGCACCCTGTGGGTGCTCTACGACCCTGGGGTGGAGAGAGCCTACTTTTTCTGCATGACCATGTAAGACAGGGAACAGAAAAGCATCCCCCGGTTTTGGCCGGGGGATGCTGTTGCGTATTATGGGGCGGGCTTTTGGGGGCCCTTCCTGGCGGCCAGGCGGAGCACCCGGGGCCGGTTGTAGCGCGGGGCGGCGGCGAAGGCCAGGTCCAGCCCGGCGGCGGCCAAGCCGGTGAGCAGGAACACGGGGAAGGCCCCGAAGGGGAGGGCGAACAGCAGGGACAGGAGGCTCAGCAGGGCGATGGCCTCGTGGACCAGCTCGGACCGGCACATGTGGTCTGCCACCTGCAGAGGGGAGAAGTGCCGGAGGGAGAGGCTGGCCGGGTCATAGGTGGGCAGGCGATTTTTCCACCTGCGCACCCCCAGGGCCCGGTAGAGGGGGGCCTCCCAGGCCCGGGGGCGGACCCCGGGGCCCATGGGGTCGCCGGGGGCCTTGGGGGACAGGACCCGCACCGCCAGGGGGCCGATGACCCGGATGGCCAGGTGGTACAGGAACATCCCGCAGGTGATGGCGCAGGTTTTGGCCCAGGCCGCGCCGGTGGCCGCCCAGAGGGCGGCAAACAGGCCGCAGCCCGCCCCAGAGGCCAGCGTCCCCGCGAAGGCGGCGCGGGCCAGCGTTTTCTTCATAGGCGTCTCCTTGGGGGAGGGCTGTTACAGGGTGAAGGTCACGCTGCCCAGGGCGGCGTTTACGGTGAGCTTCAGGCCCAGCTCGGTATCCTGGGCTTCGGCGCCGGTGAGGTCCTTGACCTGGTGGACGTTGCGCAGCACCACGGAGAGGTTCTCGGCGCGGCCCTCGAAGGTGAGGGTGACGCTGCCGCCCTCGTTTTTGGCCCGGGCGGTGAGCATGGGGTTGCCGTACATGTCTTTCACATCGGCGCGGGCCTGGTCTTTTAGGGCGAAGAGGTGGAGGGTCAGGTCCTTGCCGTAGTCGTACTCCACGTTCTGGTCGTCGGCGCCGATGGGCAGCAGGGTGTTTTCCCGCACCATCAGGGGCAGGCTCATAAAGTCGTGGACCTCGTGGAGCCAGCGGCCGCCCTCCACCACCCGGTTGTCCAGGAGATTGGTCCAGGTGCCGGCGGGCAGGTAGTAGTCCACGTCCCCCTCTTTGGTGAACACCGGGGCCACCAGCAGGCGCTCGCCCAGCATGTACTGGCGGTCCAGGTCCTGGCAGGGGATGTCCTGGGGGAACTCCAGCAGCATGGCCCGCATGGCGGGCACGCCGGTCTGGTGGGCCTCCACCGCGGCGGAGTATAGGTAGGGCATGAGGGTGCACTTCAGGTTGGTGAATTTCCGCAGCACGTCCACGGCCTCCTCCCCGAAGAGCCAGGGCACCCGGTAGGAGTTGGAGCCGTGGAGGCGGCTGTGGGTGGACAGCAGGCCGAAGGCGGCCCAGCGCTTGTACACATCGGCGGGGGCGGTGCCCTCGAAGCCGGAGATGTCGTGGCTCCAGAAGCCGAAGCCGGAGAGGCACAGGGACAGCCCGGCCCGGAGGGACTCGGCCATGGAAAGGTAGTTGGAGGAGCAGTCGCCGCCCCAGTGGACGGGGAACTTCTGGCCGCCCACGGTGGCGCTGCGGGCAAAGAGGCAGGCCTGGCCCCGGCCCTTGTAGGCCTCCAGCAGGTCGAACACGCACTTGTTGTACAGGTAGGGGTAGTAGTTGTGCATCAGCTCGGGGTCGGAGCCGTCGTAGTACACCACGTCGGTGGGGATGCGCTCGCCGAAGTCGGTCTTAAAGCAGTCTACCCCCTGGTCCAGGAGGGCCCGGAGCTTCTCCTGGTACCAGGCCCAGGCGGCTGGGTTGGTAAAGTCTACGATGCCCATGCCGGCCTGCCACAGGTCCCACTGCCACACGTCGCCGTTGGGGCGCTTGAGCAGGTAGCCGTTCTTCATCCCCTCCTTGAACAGGGGGGACTTCTGGCCGATGTAGGGGTTGATCCACACGCAGATGTGGAGGTTCCGCTCCTCCTTCATCCGGCGGAGCATGGCGGGGGCGTCGTCGAACATGGCCTCGTCCCAGGTGAAGTTGCACCACTCGTTCTCCTTCATCCAGAAGCAGTCGAAGTGGAACACGTGCAGGGGGATGTTCCGCTGGGCCATGCCGTCCACAAAGGAGCGGACGGTTTTTTCGTCGTAGTCGGTGGTGAAGCTGGTGGTGAGCCACAGGCCGAAGCTCCAGGCCGGGGGCAGGGCGGGGCGGCCGGTGAGGGCGGTGTAATTCTGCAGCACGGACTTGCCGTCGCCGCCGCCGATGACCATGAAGTCCAGCTTCTCCCCGGGCAGGGAGAATTGGGCCCGGGTGACCACCTCGGAGCAGAGCTCGTAGGACACCTTGCCGCTGGAATTCACCAGCAGGCCGTAGCCCTTGCTGCTGAGGTAGAAGGGGATGTTCTTATAGGCGATCTCCGAGCAGGTGCCGCCGTCCTCGTTCCACATGTCCACCACCTGGCCGTTTTTGACAAAGGGGGTGAAGCGCTCCCCCAGGCCGTAGAGCTTCTCGCCGATGTCCACGTCGAACTGGCAGCGCATGTAGGGGCCCTCGGGGGTCTGCATGGTGCTTATCATGGCGTGGCCGAAGCGGTCGCCGATGTTGGTGATCTTTTTGCCGTCGTAGTAGTAGGTGAAGGAGGCGGGGGCCTTGGTGATCTTCAGCTCCAGCCTGCCGCTTCTGACGGTGAGGCCGCCCTCAAACTCGGTGACCTCCAGGGGCAGGTCCTCCATGGCCAGGTCGAACTGGGGCTCCTTTTTGGCGCTGCCCATGTAGTGGTACACCTGGGTGCGGAGGATGTCCGCCCGGGGGGCGGAGAGGAAGAACTCCAGCACCGGGCCGCCTGCCCGGCGTTCGTCGTCGATGTAGGGCACGGTGTACAGGTACACCTGCTTTTCGGTGACCTTGACTTCCCGGATCTGCACGCAGTCGGCGTTTTTCACCCCGGGGAGGTTGAGCCAGTAGCCTTTGGTAAATTTCATGGTATTACATCCTTTCGTAAGGCCGGCAGATTTTGCGGGCTGCCGGTTGAAAAAATCCCGGAACTATTATATAGTATAAGCAGCGCAAAACGCAAGCAGAGAAATTCGGCGGGCTCTGCCCGCGAAAGATCGGGGAGGAAATTGGCATGACCGTGCTGGTGGTTCTTTTGATTTTGGTGGTCGCCTGTGTGGCGCTGTGGCTGTGGGCCATCGCCCCCCAGCTGACCCGGGCGGACTTTTCCGCCTTTGCGAAATATGACTATGCCCACCGGGGCCTGCACGACAAGGACAACGGGGTGCCGGAGAACTCCTTGAAGGCCTTTGCCCTGGCGGCCCAGTGCGGCTTCGGCATGGAGCTGGATCTGCAGCTGACCAAGGACAACCGGGTGGTGGTCCACCACGACCACAGCATCCAGCGGACCTGCGGGGTGGACAAGCTCATCTCGGACATGACCCTGGAGGAGCTGTGGGGCTACCGGCTGCTGGGCACCGAGGAGAAGGTGCCCCTGTTCTCCCAGGTGCTGGAGACGGTAGGGGGCCGCACGCCGCTGATCATCGAGCTGAAGGACTACAACGACAACGACACCCTGTGCCGCCTGGCCATGGAGGAGCTGGCGGGCTACCAGGGCCTGTACTGCGTGGAGAGCTTTGACCCCCGGATCGTCTGGTGGTTCCGGCAGAACCGGCCGGAGATCGTGCGGGGGCAGCTGATGGAGCGGCTGGAGAAGGGCCAGAACGGCCTGACGGCCTCACAGGCGTTTTTTGGCCGGAACATGATGACCAACTTCCACACCCGGCCCCAGTTTGAGGCCTACGACTTCCACGCCAGGAACGTGCCCTCCCTGAAAGCGGCCCGGCGGGTGTTCGGCATGCAGGAGGTGAGCTGGACCCTGCGCACCCTGGAGGAGTACCAGCAGGCCAAGGCCCTGGGCAACCTGTGCATCTTCGAGCACTTTCTGCCCCCGGAGAACGCCTGCCAGGAGAAGAAGGGCGGTGGGGACATCCTCGCCGCGGCGGGGCAGGGGAAGGGCGCGGTGTGCAGCAGCGCGGTGGAAAGCGACAAGTAAAGCGCGAAGTGGGAGGCCCACCCTCTCCCTTCGCCTGTGGCGAAGCCAGCCCCGCCGGTGTACGGCGGGGCTGGCGCGGCTTTGCCGCGCCGGAGAGGGCGGGGGAAGGGCAGGGAAGAGTGAAAAGTGAAGAGTGAATAGTGAATAGGGCAAGGGAAGGGCAGGGAATAAGTAAGAAGTAAGAATGAAGAAGTAATAGGGTAAAGGGATTTTCTCTGTGATTGATAGCGCCCGGCCATTTGCCTCCCCCTATGGGGGAGGTGGCCTTGGCGGAGACAAGGGCGGAAGGGGAGAAGGGCAGGGAATAGGTAAGAGGTAATAGGGAAGAAGTGAAGGAAAAGCAGTTGTAAAAGTTAGCTAGAATTTGAGATCTGTAATTGTGCGATAGGGAGAAAATGGGAGAAGGTGGTAAAAACCTGGAAAAATCGGGAAAAAGGCTTGCAAAGCCGGGAGGGCTGTGGTATTATAATCAAGCGTGACTGCACAGGCGCTGTTTTTAGCGCCAGATATGCGATGAAGCGGGAGGTTGCGGCCCTTGCGGCCGGTTTTTCCGTGGAGTATGTCCGATTTGAAACCGGGCGAAAGAATTTGGACGGCTGGAACCACCGGGGTGCCCCGGAAGGCCGATTTTATGCCGGACAAAGGATGTTATGGGTTTTGACTCTATCCCCGGGGTCCGCTGCGCGGATCGCCGGTTTTTCTATGTCGAGGGTGGGAACACCCGGAACAGTGTTGAGAAACCCAGCCCGCCGAATGAAATTTAAGGAGGCGATTTTTCGTGGCAGTCAAGGAAAAAATCAGGATCAGGATCAAGGGGTACGACCATCAGCTGGTGGACCAGTCCAGCGAGAAGATCGTGGCTACCGCCAAGCGCACGGGCGCACGGGTTTCCGGCCCGGTGCCGCTGCCCACCGAGAAGCAGATCATCACCATCCTGCGCGCTGTTCATAAGTACAAGGACAGCCGGGAGCAGTTTGAGATGCGCACCCACAAGAGACTGATCGACATTCTCCGGCCCAGCAACAAGACCGTGGAGGCCTTGATGGGTCTGGAGCTCCCCGCCGGCGTAGAGATCGAGATCAAGCTGTAAGGCTTGTTCTTAAGCTACTCTGGACTCGGAGGGTCATGTTGGAGCGATCCAACCAATAACTCTACAGGAGGAAAACGAAAATGAAAAAAGGAATCATCGGTAAGAAGGTCGGCATGACGCAGATCTTCGACGAAAAGGGCAAGGTCATCCCCGTTACCGTGGTAGAGGCCGGCCCCTGCGTGGTCACCCAGAAGAAGACCCTGGAGAACGACGGCTACGAGGCCGTGCAGGTGGGCTTCGGCGACCAGAAGCCCCAGCGGGTGAAGAAGCCCCTGACCGGGCACTTCAAGAAGGGCGATGTGGCCCCCAAGAAGGTGCTGAAGGAGCTGCGGCTGGAGGATATCACCGCCCTGAACGTGGGCGACCTGATCAAGGCTGACACCTTCGCCACTGGCGAGCGTGTGGACGTGACCGGCACCAGCAAGGGCAAGGGCTACGCCGGCGTGATCAAGCGCTGGAACTTCCGCCGCCTGAAAGAGACCCACGGCACCGGCCCTGTGGCCCGCCATGGCGGCTCCAACGGCGCGTGCTCCACCCCCTCCCGTGTGTGGAAGGGCCTGAAGATGGCCGGCCACCTGGGCGCCGAGACCGTGACCGTGCAGAATCTTACCGTTGCGAAAGTAGACGCGGAGAACAACCTCATCGCCATCAAGGGCGCCATCCCCGGCCCCAACGGCGGCATCGTGGTCATCCGCGACAGCGTGAAAGCGTAAGGGAAGGAGGAAGTAGAATGCCTACAGTAGCAGTTTTGAACATGCAGGGCCAGGAAGTGGGCCAGCAGCAGCTGTCCGACGCCGTGTTCGGCATCGAGCCCAATGTCTCTGTAATGAACGATATGGTGAAGAATTACCTCGCCAACCAGCGCCAGGGCACTCAGTCCGCCCTCACCCGTTCCGAGGTCTCCGGCGGCGGTAAGAAGCCGTGGCGCCAGAAGGGCACCGGCCACGCCCGCCAGGGCAGCACCCGGGCTCCCCAGTGGACCCACGGCGGCGTGGTGTTCGCACCCAAGCCCCGGTGCTACCGGTACACCCTGAACAAGAAGGTGAAGCGGCTGGCTATGAAGTCCGCCCTCTCCTCTAAGGTGCGGGACAACGAGATGATCGTCATCGACCAGATCTCTACCGACGCCTACAAGACCAAGACCATCGCCGAGATGCTGAAGGCCGTGGGCAGCGAGAAGAAGGCCCTCATCGTGCTGGATACCGTGGACGAGAAGGTCATCGCCTCCGCCCGGAACATCCCCGGCGTAAAGACCGCGCAGGTCAACACCCTGAACGTATACGACATCCTGGGCGCCGACAAGTTCATCGTCGTCAAGGATGCGGTAGCCAAGATCGAGGAGGTGTATGCGTAATGGCAGCACAGGATATCATCATCCGCCCCATCATCACCGAGAAAACGATGGACGGCACCAGCCAGAAGAAGTACACCTTTGAGGTAGACAAGAACTCCACCAAGGTCGACATCAAGCGGGCTGTGGAAGAGCTCTTCGGCGTGAAGGTCAGCAAGGTGAACACCCTCCATGTCCGCGGCCGCCTGCGCCGCCAGGGCCGGTACGAGGGCTATACCAGAAGCTGGAAGAAGGCCGTCGTCACCCTGACTGAGGACAGCAAGACCATTGAATTCTTCGAGAGCATGGTGTAAGCCCGCTGGTCAAAACCGGCGCTTTCCGGCTTTCTCAGCCGGGCGAGTATCACGATACGCATCCCGGCTTCCGCACCGGAAATCATCCGATTTTGCCGCAGCGGGAACCCGCTGGTAAAACCGGCGGCGCGCCTGGGCAACCAGGACCATACTCACGAGCGAAACATCGCCCAAGGAAGAACGGGCACGAATGGGGCGAAGCCGCGCCCCGCAAAGCCAAAACTAGGAGAGTGAAAACCACATGGCAATCAAGAATTACAAGCCGACCACCGCGGCGAGGCGGAACATGTCCGTAACGGACTACACCAGCCTCTCCAAGAATGGTCCCGAGAAGAGCCTGCTGGCTCCTCTGGATAAAAAAGCCGGCCGCAACAGCTACGGCCGCATCACCGTCCGCCACCGCGGCGGCGGCAACCGCAAGAAGTACCGCATTATCGACTTCAAGCGCCAGAAGAACGACATGGAGGCCACCGTGCTGTCCATCGAGTACGACCCCAACCGTTCCGCCTTCATCGCCCTGGTCCAGTACGAGGACGGGGAGAAGCGCTATATCCTGGCCCCCCACGGCCTGAAGGTCGGGGACAAGGTGATCTCCGGCGCTGCCGCCGACATCAAGCCCGGCAACGCCCTGCCCCTGAAGAACATCCCTGTGGGTACCTTCATCCACAACGTGGAGCTGTACCCCGGCAAGGGCGCCCAGCTGGCCCGGGCCGCCGGCATTATGGCCCAGCTGATGGCCAAGGAGAACGGCATGGCCCTGCTGCGCCTGCCCTCTGGCGAGCTGCGCAACGTGCCCGAAGGCTGCATGGCCTCCATCGGCCAGGTGTCCAACATCGACCATGAGAACGTGAAGATCGGCAAGGCCGGCCGCAAGCGCCACATGGGTTGGCGGCCTACCGTGCGCGGTTCTGTGATGAACCCCAACGACCACCCCCACGGCGGCGGCGAGGGCAAGAGCCCTGTGGGCCGTCCCGGCCCTGTGACCCCCTGGGGCAAGCCCGCCCTGGGTTACAAGACCCGCAAGACCCACAACCGCAGCGACAAGTTTATCGTGAAGCGCAGAAACGGCAAGTAAGGCGCACGGGAAAGGAGCGAAACGAATATGAGCAGAAGTCTGAAAAAAGGACCTTTCGTGCAGCCCGTGCTGCTGAAAAGGATCCAGGCTATGAACGAGGCCGGCGAGAAGAAGATCGTGAAGACCTGGAGCAGGGCCTCTATGATCTTCCCGGATTTCGTGGGCCATACCATCGCGGTGCACGACGGCCGCAAGCATGTGCCGGTGTACATCACCGAGGACATGGTGGGCCACAAGCTGGGCGAGTTCGCCCCCACGCGTACCTTTAAGGGCCACGCAGGCGCGAAGACGACCAAGTAAAGAAAGGAGAAGAGAGCAACATGGAAGCGAAAGCGACACTGAACTATACCCGCATCTCTCCCCGCAAGGTCGGCCTCGTGCTGGATCTCATCCGTAATAAGCCGGTGGACCTTGCCGCCGCTATTTTGAAGCATACCCCCAAGGCTGCCTGCGAGGACCTGGAGAAGCTCCTGAAGTCCGCTGTAGCCAATGCTGAGAACAACTTCAACATGGACAAGAGCAGCCTGTACGTCTCCAAGTGCTATGTGACGCCCGGCCCCATCCTGAAGCGGATTCGGCCCAGCGCCCACGGCAGAGCGTTCCGGGTACTGAAGAGGACTTCCCACATCACCATCGTGGTGGCGGAAAAAGAGTAAGCGGTAGAGGAGGCAAACTAAATGGGTCAGAAAGTAAATCCCCACGGCCTTCGTGTGGGTGTTATCAAAGACTGGGATTCCCGCTGGTTCGCCAAGGACAACGTATTTGGCGACACGCTGGTAGAGGACTACAACCTGCGTAAGACGCTGAAGAAGCAGCTCTACTCCGCCGGGGTCCCCAAGATCGAGATCGAGCGCGACGCCTCGAAGGTGCGCATCCATATCCACTGCGCCAAGCCGGGCATGGTCATCGGCAAGGGCGGCACCGAGATCGAGAAGCTGCGCCAGCAGTGTGAGAAAATGCTTGGCAAGCCCGTGGTCATCAACATCGTGGAGGTCCGCCAGCCCGACCTGAACGCCCAGCTGGTGGCCGAGAACATCGCCTCTCAGCTGGAGCGGCGTATCTCCTTCCGCCGGGCCATGAAGGGCTGCATCGGCCGCAGCATGCGCCTGGGCGCCAAGGGCATTAAGACCAAGGTTTCCGGCCGTTTGGGCGGCGCCGAGATCGCCCGCAGCGAGGAGTACCACGACGGCACCATCCCGCTGCAGACCCTGCGGGCCGACATCGACTATGGCTTTGCCGAGGCCGCTACCACCTATGGCCGCATCGGCGTGAAAGTTTGGCTGTACAAGGGCGAGGTGCTCAACGACAACCGGGACCAGCGTCCCGAGCGCCCGGAGCGCCCCCGCCGTGACCGGCAGGACCGCCGCGACCGCGGCCCCGCTGAGAAAAGGGAAGGAGGCCGCAGATAATGTTATTACCCAAGCGCGTGAAATACCGCCGCGTGCAGAGAGGCCGGCTGAAGGGCAAGGCCATGCGCGGCAACAAGGTCACCTACGGTGAGTTCGGCCTTCAGGCCCTGGAGCCCGCCTGGATCACCTCGAACCAGATCGAGGCCGCCCGTGTGGCCATGACCCGTT
>ENA-UONY01002703-UONY01002703.1-human-gut-metagenome-genome-assembly--contig:-CS9-NODE-2703-length-12140-cov-4.963757_pt1 | contig 12140 bp, 12 predicted proteins | sample MGYA00242465_ERZ724012 | MGnify/ENA metagenome assembly ERZ724012 | reverse complement strand
TTTGACGCCTGGGACATCGACAGCAATTACCGGGAATGCGGCTTTGAAACCCCCTTGGTGGAGTCCATGGCCGTGGACTGCGCCCAGGGCCTTGCCGCGTCCCTGACCTGGACGGGCCGCGTGGGGGCCTCCGCCATCCGCCAGACCGTCTCCGTGCAGGTGGGCAGCCCGGTGGTCACCTTTGACACCACCGTGGATTGGCACGAGCTGCACCGCCTGCTGAAGGTGGCCTTCCCCGTGGATGTGCGTGCGGAAAACGCCCTGCACGAGATGCAGTTCGGCTATGTGGAGCGTCCCACCCATCGCAGCCGCGGCTATGACCAGCAGCGCTTCGAGGTGTGCAACCACCGCTACACCGCCCTGCACGATAACAGCCATGGCTGTGCCGTGCTCAACGACTGCAAGTACGGCGTGGGCGTGGAGGAGAACAGCATCGAGCTGACCCTGCTGCGTGCCGCCGCCTCCCCGGAGATGGCCAGCGACCAGGGCCAGCAGCACTTCCGCTACGGCTTCACCGCCTGGGAGGGCGCCTTTGACCGTTCCCCCGTGGTGCGCCAGGGCCTGGCCTTCAACCTGCCCGTGACCGTGGCGCCGGGCCTGTGCGGCCGCTTCAGCGCCTTCTCCACCGACGCCCCCAACGTGATCCTGGATACCCTCAAGCCCGCCGACGACGGCAGCGGCGACTTGATCCTCCGCCTGTACGAGAGCCGGAAGGAGGACGTCACCTTCCGCCTGCGCAGCGATCTGCCCGTCAAGGCCCTCCAGCCCTGCGACATGCTGGAGAACCCCACCGGGGAGGCCCTGCCGCTGGATGCCCCGCTGCATGTGAAGCCCTTCCAGGTGCTCACCCTGCGGGTGAAACTGGCGGAGTAAGCGGGTTTCCATGAAATACAATATATGCCCCTTTGCATGCGCCCGGCCGGGAAACCCTGGCCGGGCGCTATTTTTTTGCAAAGAATTAACCTGCCCTTTGCCATCCCCACACTGGAATTTGACGCACATGCCGTATCCTCGTTGTCTGTAAGAAAAAAGGATGAAGAAAGGGAGAAAAACACAATGAAACGGATTCTGGCACTCTGCTGCGCCCTGGTCCTGGCGCTGGGCATGCTGGGCTGCGCCACCGCCGAGGAAGCGGCCGCGCCCAAGTATGTGTTCATGTTCATCGGCGACGGCATGGGCAGCCCCCAGGTCAGCGCCACCCAGTACTTCCTGGGCACCCTGCAAAACCCCGACGCCACCCTGCCCACCCCGGCGGAGCTGAGCTTCACCACCTTTCAAAATGTGGGCATCATGACCACCTACGACGCGTCCTCCTTCTGCCCGGACAGCGCCTCCACCGCCACCAGCATGGCCAGCGGTGAAAAGACCCTCTCCGGCGTCATCAACTACAATATCGACAAGACCGAGCCCCTCAAAATCATCACCGAGTACGCCAAGGAGGCCGGCAAGAAGGTGGGCGTCATCTCCACCGTGAGCCTGAACCACGCCACTCCCGCGGCCTACTACGCCAAGATGCCCAGCCGCAACGACTACTACGACATCGCCGTGCAGGGCATCACCGGGGACACCCTGGACTTCATCGGCGGCGGCAACTGGAAAAATCCCGACGGCGACGGCACCCAGGCCAACCTCTATGACCTGGCCAAGGAAAACGGCTTCAACGTGGTGAACACCAACGAGGGCATCCGCGCCATCAACGCAGAGAGCGGCCGCACCCTGGCCGTGGTGCCCGACCCCAACGATGACTACGCCATGCAGTATGAAATCGACCGCCTGCGCCTGGAAGCCCAAGGCACCGACTCCCTGGCCCTCTCCGAGATCGTCAAAGCGGCCATCGCCAACCTGGACAACGAAAACGGCTTCTTCCTGATGACCGAGGGCGGCAAGATTGACTGGAGCTGCCACGCCAACGACGCCATGACCAGCATCTATGATACCATCGCCCTGAGCGACGCCGTGCAGGTGGCCATCGACTTTGCCGCCGAGCATCCCGACGAGACGCTCATCATCGTCACCGGCGACCACGAGACCGGCGGCCTGACCATCGGCTTCGCCGCCACCGCCTACGATACCCACTTCGATTACCTGCAAAACCAGAAGATGAGCTTCGTGGACTTCGATAAGGAGATTGTCAAGCTCCGGGAGGAAAAGGCCGACTTCGCCAAGGCCCTGGAGGTCATCGAGGCCAACTACGGCCTGACCACCACCGCCGACCAGCCCCTGACCCTCACGGAGGAGGAGCTCACCCGCATCGAGAACGCCTTCGACCTTTCCATGATTGATCCGGCATCCCGGGCGCTCACCGAAAACGACCAGCTGCTCTACGGCGGCTATGAGCCCCTGAGCATGGCGGTAAGCCACATCCTGAACAACAAGGCGGGCATCGCCTATACCAGCTATGCCCACACCGGCCTGCTGCTCCCCGTGTACGCCACGGGCGTGGGCGCGGAAGCCTTCATCGGCAGCTATGACAACACGGACATCTTCCACAAGACCATGGAGGTCATGGGCCTGACCGAGGAGTAACCCCGGAACGTTGACCCCCGGCAAGGTCCCGGCCCGCGGCAGGGCTGCGGCCCCTCCGCCACGGCAGCGGGGAGCCGCAGCCCCCATCCCCCAGGCGTGCAAGGGTTTGCCGGGTGTTGCGAAGGAAACGCACCTTTTCGGGAGGCAGTTCGCCCTGCGAGCTGTCTCCCTTTTTGCAAAGAGAGGAGAAGGGAAACGCAGGCTCCGTGCCATTTTTCGCGGGAAGAAACGCGACTGGATTTTCTGCCTGGTGACGCTGCTGCTCTGCGGCGCGCTGTGCTTTTTGCCCAACCCCTACGCGGGGGATTACGCGGCCATCCCCCGGGTGCAGGTGGAGGTGCTGTCGGTGAACAACGATGGCCTGGAACCCCTGGGCATTGTGAACGCCGGGGCGCAGACCTGCGTGGTCCGCGTCCTGGAAGGCGAATACAAGGGCCTGGAGGTCACCGCCAACAACCTGCAAAACGCCGCCCTGGATAAGGACAAGCTCTTCGCCCCCGGGGACCGGGCGCTGGCCATGATCCAGCCCACGGAGAGCGGGGAATTCCGCGTGACCATGATCGACCACTACCGCCTGGATACCGAGGGGCTGCTTTTCGGGCTGTTCGGGCTGCTGCTGATTTTGTTCGGGGGCGTGTCCGGCTGCGGGGCGCTGATCTCCCTGGTGCTCAGCGTGATGCTGGTGTGGAAGGTGCTCATCCCCCTGATGCTGGCGGGCTATGCCCCCATCTGGATGGCGCTGCTGCTGGTGGTGGTGCTCACCGCCATGATTGACCTGCTGGTGGCGGGCTTCACCCGCAAGGCGCTGGTGGCCATGCTGGGCTCCCTCCAGGGCACGGCCCTCACCTGCGTGCTGGCGGTGGTGTTCGGCAACCTGCTGAAGCTGGACGGGGGCAGCCTGCCCTATGTGGTGCCGCTCATCGCCCAGAGCACCATGAGCCTGGATATCCGCTCGCTGTTCTTTGCCATGGTGTTCATCGCCAATTCCGGGGCGCTGATGGACCTGAGCATGGACATCGCCTCCGCCAGCGAGGAGCTGATCCTCCACAAGCCGGACATCACCCGGCGGGAGCTGCTCCTCAGCGGCTTTTCCGTGGGCCGCAGCGTCATCGGCACCATGACCACCACGCTGATGCTGGCCTACTCCGGCAGCTACCTGTCCATGCTCATGTACTTTGCGGGCCAGGGCACGCCCCTGGTGGACATCGCCAATCTCAAGTATGTGGCCAGCGAGGTGCTCACCACCCTGGTGGGCTCCTTCGGGCTGGTGACGGTGGCGCCCTTCACCGCCATTACCGCCAGCTTGCTCTATACCCGCCGCCGGGGCGTGCGCGCCTGCCGGGAAGCGGCGCAGGGCTGAGGGGCCGTTTCCAGCGCCGCAACGGGGCCGGGCGGCCCCTTTTTTCATTAGCCCAAATGGCGCGCCTGTCGTTGCCTTCCCGGGGGAAATATGGTATCATGCATCCTGAACAATTCCCCAAAGGAGGCGCCGCCGGATGAACGTTATCGGCCTGCCGGAAGGCTGGAAAATCGCTCGAGAAATTGACCTGCTCCATGACAGGCAAACCTTTCTGCGGGTGAACAAGCTCTGCGCGGGGTTGACCGTGGGCGTGCTGGCGCTGGGCCTGGTGATCTATCTGCTCTGGCCCTGGGCATTCCCCCTGGCGGGATGGGGCGCGCAGGCCGTTGCGGCCCTGCTGGGCACGCTGGCCTATATGCTGCTGCACGAGGCGGTGCATGGCGTGTGCATCTGGGCCTATGTCCGGCGCAGGCCGCATTTTGGCTTTGGCGGCGGCTACATCTGGACAGGGCTGAAGGACGCCTACTTTGACAAGCGCAGCTACCTGGTCATTGCCCTGAGCCCGGTGGTTGTGTGGGGCGTGGTATTGCTGGCATTGGGATTGGCGCTGCCGGCCTGGTTCCCGGCCGTCTGCTTTGTGCAGTCCATCAACCTGGGCGGCGCGGCGGGGGATTACTACGTGGCCCACGCGCTGCGCAGCCTGCCCGATGAAACCCTGTGCAACGACACCGGGGTGGCCATGCGCTTTTATGTGAAGGAGGAATATCATCCATGATGGAAAAAAATAACTTTATCCTGCGGCTGAAGGCCCGGCAGGCGCTGGCGGGGCACTGGCAAACCGCCCTGGTGGTGATGCTGGTGGCGTCCCTGCCCAGCTGGCTGGCGCAGATTGCCTCCCTGGTGCAGGGGGGCGGGCTGCAACAGCAGCTGCTGATGGTGCTGCAATACGGCAATCCCGAACTGCTGGCAGATCCCCAGTACCTGCTGCGCCTGGTGGAGGGCCAGCTGGGTTCCGCGCGGCTGCTGTCCAACGTGCTCAGCGTGCTGTCCTTTCTGGTGACGCCCATGTTTACCCTGGGGCTGATCCACTTCTTTCTGGAGCTGCTCCATGGGCGGAAGGACCAGAGCTGGACGGCGGTGTTCTCCCGGGTGAAAACCGGCCTGAAGGGCCTGGGGGTGGAGCTGCTGACGCTGGTCAAGATGCTGCTGTGGGCGGTGCCCGGGCTGTGCTGCATGGGAATCATCACCTACCTGGCCATGACCGTGGACAGCGTCAGCCGCCATGGACTCAGCTGGATGGTCACGCTGACCATCGTCAGCTATGCGGCCACGATTATTCCGGCGGTGATCGCCTATTTCCGCTATGCCCTGAGCATGTTTTTCCTGGCGGATCACCCGGACTGGAGCTGCCGCGCCTGCGTGAAGGCCAGCATTGCCAGCATGTCCCACCAGAAGCTGAACCTGTTCCTCATGCAGCTGTCCTTCCTGGGCTGGTCCATCCTGATCTCCCTGGTGTCCAACATGGCGCTGTTCATGCTGGGGAACGTGCTGAACCAGGTGCTTTACCTGGGGCTGAACCTGGCCCTGAGCGTATACATCAATTGCAGCCTGTGCGCCTTTTATCTGGCCTGGGGCACGGGCGCGGACCCCATCCGGGAGGCCGGGGAGAACGGCACGGTGGTGTAATCCCGGGGGGAGCCGCAAAAAGCCGGAATTTTCCTAAAAGGCTTGTGATGTATCCAGAATTTTGCTATAATAGGCAACGACCCATTCTGAAAGGAGTTTTTTGCATGGATTGGATGTCTTTGTTCTTTGGCGTCAGCCGCGCCATCGCTGAGACCACCGGCGCTGCCGGCACCACCGCCACCGCGGATGCCGCCGCCGAAATCAGCCCGGTGGCCAGCCTCATCAGCATGCTGCTGCCCATGGTGCTCATTTTTGTGGTGTTCTATTTCTTCCTGATCCGTCCCCAGCGCAAGAAGGACAAGCAGGTCAAGGATATGCTCAACAACCTGAAGGTGACCGACCGCATCTGCACCATCGGGGGCATTTACGGCACCATCACCGGTATCCGTGACGATACCATCACCCTGGCCGTGGGCAAGGATAACCTGCAAATGGTGGTTGCCCGCTGGGCCATCCGCAGCGTGGAAGAGATCAGCATCGAAAACGATGCGGAGGCGCTGAACTGAGTTTCATCCCCTTCCGTGCATGACAAGAAGGAAGCGTACCGGCCGTTCCGGCTATGCTTCCTTTTTTTTGCCTTTTTAGCCCCGCTGGCGGCTGAGAAAATTCTCCGCCTGGCTGATCTCCTCAATCCCCGCGTCCCGGAAGGTGTCCAGCTGCAGCTGCTGGGACTCCCGGGGCAGGGCCAGGAAATCCCGCAGGAGGGTCATCATGCGCTGGAGATGGGCGGCGCAGTCGTCAAAGTCCCGCTCCCAGGAAAGGCGGCGGAGATCCTGCTGCACGGCCATGCGGTCCATCTGGCGCTGGAGCGCGGGGGCTTCCGTTTCCCGGGAGGCCCGGCGCAGCAGCTCCTTGAGCCCCTCCAGCATGGCGTGCACCGCGGGCTCGGCCAGGAGGTTGGCCATGGCCACGTTATCGGGCTGGATCAGCTCCTCCTGGTGATCCTCCAGCTCGGGGCAGGGCAGGCCCTCCGCCCGCAGCTCCTGGGAAACCTCCTCCACCAGGCTGGGGCAGCGGCGCAGCACCGTGCGATACTTGTTCTGATAGCGCAGCATGCGGCTGTGGTCCCCCTGGGCCATGTCCATCACGCAGGAGCGCACGGACTTGCCCTGGCCCCGGGCCATGAGCACCTGACGCAGCAGGGCGCGCACTTCCTCCTGGGTAAAGGTCTGAAAGGGCGCCGCCCGCTGCACGGAACTCTCGGGATGCTGGCGCAGACGCGCGTAATAATAATTGCGGATGCTGTTGGGCTTGCGGCCCAGCTCGTCGCTGAGGGACTCAAATACATGGCGCAGGGGCTGCCCCTCCCGGGCCGCCTGATCCACCGCCTGAAACAGGCGCTCCGTTTCCTTGTCCTGCCATCCGGCGCGGGCGCGCCCCTGCATCGTCTTTTCCATACGCTTCAACCCCTTTATTGCAAGTCTGTTGGTCAAAGCTAGTATGTGCGGCATCACAACCGCTTATGCAGGCGTTCACAGGGGAAAAATGTCCCCCTGCCCGGGCGGGCCCGGCTTGCCAAGGGGAAAATCTATGCTATAATAAAGACAGAGCCCCTTTTTCCAGCCAACCACGGAAGGGAGCGTGCCGCAATGCAACAACTGCTGCTGTTCAGCACCCATGGCGCAAAGGCGTCGGCCCTGGCGCAAAGCGTGATCCGTGCCCTGCCCCTGCGGGCGGTGGGCTTTCGCATGCTGCCCTATGCCCTGGCGGGCCAGACCCGGGGGGAGCTGCTGCACTTCCTGGGCGCCCAGGACCCCATGGAAAACGACGTGCCCTGCACCCTGCGCCTGGGGCGGCAGCGCACCGTTTCCATCCCCGAAGTGTGGGAGGAGCTGGCCGCGCCCACCCTGCGCCGGTGCATCCCCCGCCACGCGCCCATTCTGCTGGACCGCCTGACGGAGGCGGCCCTGGATTGCCCCGCCTTTGCCCGAACCCTGTGGGACTGCTTCCAGGGGGAAAGCCCCGTGCTGGCCCTGGCCGATGAAGCCCTGGCCCCCAGGCTGACCGCGCTGCTGGAGGACATGTCTCCCCTGGCCCTGCACTGGGACGGAGCAGACCAGGAGGCGCTGTTTGCCCAGCTGGTGGAGGAGATTACCCTGCGGCTGTAACGCTCCCCTGGGAAGAAACGGGAAAGAAAAAGTTTTTTGCAAAAAATGCTTGACATGTTCCGGCTGGTCTGGTATAATCATTTCCGCAGTTGAGCTTCACGGCTAGCTGATGGGGAATTGTGTAACGGCAGCACCTACGACTCTGACTCGTATTGTCTAGGTTCGAATCCTAGTTCCCCAGCCATCTGCCTCCGTTGTCTAGAGGCCTAGGACGCCGCCCTCTCAAGGCGAAAACACGGGTTCGAATCCCGTCGGAGGTGCGTCGAAAAAATCCGTCGCGTATCGCGGCGGATTTTTTTGTGCTACAAAACCATGCAGGCCCACAGGTCCCCCAGGGCCACGGCGGCCAACAGGGCCAGGCTGAGCGCCGCCGGCAGGCGGCCGGGACGGACGCGCACAAACAGGGCCAGGCAAACCGCCTGGCCCATCAGGAGCGCGCCCCATGCCGCCAGGGAGCGAAACAAAGCGGACCACACGCCGCCCAGGGGCGCGGCTGACCAAAGCAGCAGCCCTAACGCGGCACGGCATAGGATCTGGGCGGGGGCAAGGCTCGCGAGAACCGGGGCGGCGTGACGCATAAAGCCCGGCTTCCGATGCCGCCAGAGGGGGCGGGTGGGCGGCAACAGCCACAGCGCGCCCAGCCACCACAGGTTCAAGAGATTCCCCGTCCAGAGGTATACCCACGCGTCGGGCACGCCTTCCGGGCGAAACAGCCCAACGGCCAGGGGCAGCAAGAGGACGGAGAGCACTCTCCGTCCCCGAAACCCCGCCGTAATGGCGGCCTGCGTGAAGTCCATTGCAAACTCCCTGTCAATATATGCGGCCATGGTGCTTTTCATGCGCCCTTAGCTGGCACTGCCGGTTTCGGTGGTTTGCAGGCTCTCGCCGCCCGCCTCCATCTTGTTGATAAGGGCGGAGAGCTTGTTCTCAATGTCGGTGAGGTCGGTGGCGTTTTGCAGCTGCTCAGAGAGCTGGCCGATGGTTTCCAGCTGCGCGGGGTCGTCGGTAACGGCCAGGCGGGTAACGCCGGTGACCACGCCGTCCAGGCGCTCCTTCACCATGTCCCGCATGCGGTCGGTAACGCCGGCCTGGTACTGGGCGTCAAAGGTCAGGCCCACGGCGGCCTGCTGCCCGGCGATGACCACCTTGGCATCGGTCACTTCGCTGAGCTGCTCCAGCTCGTTCTTCAGTTCCTCGGCGGCGCGGCGGGCCATGTCCGCGTCCTGCACGCCCATGGCCATGGGCGATTCAGTCTGTCCGGCGGTTTGGGTAGCCATGTCGCTGGGCGAGGGCTGGGCGGACGCGCTGGGTTGCGCGGTGGCCGTGCCCGCGGTGGGCGACGGGGATGTCAGGGGTTCCGATTCGGCGGCGCAGGCTGTGAGCGCAAGAGCGCAGACCAGCAGCGCCGCGGCTTGTAGCAGGGTTCGTTTCACTTTCAGTTCGCCTCCTCGCGGCTATTGTGCGCGGCGGCAGCCTGCCTCACGCAGGGAATTCTTTCAAAAATTTACACCCTTTGGGCTTGCGGCCTGCAAGAAAGCAGGTATAATAGAAAAGAATGGTGGTTTTATATTTTTGTCCGGCGCGGGCAATCTTTTTGCCCCGGCGGCGCGTCTAATCAAATGACGGCACGCGCCGCGCTTCGGGCGGAAAGGAGCATTGTCCCTTGTCGTATTTAGCGCAATTCGCCTCGCTGCTATGCGCAGGCACCATGATGGTCACTTCCTCCCTGCAAACCATTGCCCCCCAGCGGGACATTGACGGTTCGCTTTTTTTGGTGAACCGCACCTATCGCATCAGTGAGGATTACGTGCCCCAGGTGGTTCAGGCGGACGTGAGCGGTTCCCTGCGCAGCATGCGCCCGGAGGCCGCCGCCGCCCTGGAGGAGATGTTTGCCGCCTGCAAGGAAGAGGCGGGCGTGACCCTGGTCACCGTCAGCGGCTACCGCAGCTATCAAAAGCAAAAGAACATTTACAACAACAAGCTCAAGAGCGTGGGCGGCAGCGAGGAAAAGGCGGACGAATACGTGGCCCGGCCCGGCGCCAGCGAGCATCAGCTGGGCATGGCCATGGACGTGGGCCAGCGCAACTCCAGCGCGGGATTGACCTCCAGCTTTGCCGACACCAAGGGCGGAGCGTGGATTGCGGAAAACTGCTGGCGCTTCGGCTTTATCCTGCGCTATCAGGAAGGCTGGGAGGACATCACCGGCTACAGCTACGAGCCCTGGCACGTGCGTTACGTGGGCCTGGAACATGCCCAGGCCATGCACGAGGCCAACGTGCCCATGGAAACCTATATGGAGGATTTGCGCGAGCAGGTGATGATTGACCTGCTGGTGCTGGAGTAAAGGCAAAACCCATCAATACAAAAGAAGAGGTGCTCTGGTATGACGAAGCGGCTGGTGGCGCTGTTCCTGCTGGTGACGGTGTGCTTGTGGACATCTGGCGTGGCGGGAGCCACGGAGCAGGTGGCCTATGACGGTCCCGCGTGGACCTTTGACGTGCCCCTCAGTGCCCTCAATGACGCCCTGCTGGTGCTGGCCAGTCCCCTTTCGCCCCTGGAAAGCACCGCGGAGCCCCTGAACCTGGTCAGCGTACAGAGCCGGCGCAACGGGGAAAACGGCGAAAACCTCAACGGTGGCCTGCGCAAAGCCTCCAACACCAGCATGAAGCTGGACGCGGACGCTTACGCGGCGCTGGTGATGCTCTTCAACGGCGCGGAGGACGCGGGCGTGGAGCTTTACCTGCGCCAGGGCTACCGCTCCTACGAGGATCAGGCCGCGCGCTATGAAACCGCCGTCTCCCGCGGGGAGACCGAGGGCGTGCCCCAGGCCGGACAAACGGACTACCAGACCGGCCTGGCCGCCATGGTGGTGGGCAAGGACTGGCGGGTCAAGTCGCTCACCGCCCCGGAGTTTGCCCAGACGCCGGAATACCAGTGGCTGGCCGCCAACTGCGCCCGCTATGGCTATGTGATCCGCTACCCCGAGTTCAAGGAGGACATCACCGGCGCGGAATTTGAACCCTGGCACCTGCGCTATGTGGGCACGGACATCGCCAACTACATGAGCAGCCACGACCTGTGCCTGGAGGAATTCTGCCAGGAGAAGGACGCTGCTGAGGAGGAATTCATCAGCCGGGGCGGCGACGTAAACGCCGCCATTTCCGCGGAGGAACTGCCCGATGGCCCCGTGATCCTCCTGGAGGAGGGCCCGGACGGCGACCGGGAAATCACCATTTTCCACGATTGACAGGGGGTATGGCCATGACCATCCTTTTGCGGGAACCCACGGCGGAGCTGTGCGGGGAGATTGCCGCCTATCGCCGGGAGATGCTGGAGGCGGGCAGCCTTATGGGTGGCTGCGGCTCCCTGGGCAGTACGGAGGACCCGGCGGTATGGCTGGCTCAGGTGGAAAGCCTGCGCCAGGAGGCAACCTGCCCGGCGCCCTGGGTGCCTGCCACGCAGTTTGTGGCCCTGTCCGAAACCGGGCGGGTGCTGGGCATGATCCAGGTGCGCCACCGGTTCAATGCATATCTGGAGCGCTACGGCGGGCATATTGGCTACTCCGTGCGTCCCAGCGCCCGCCGCCAGGGCGTGGCCAAGGAGATGCTCCGCCAGGCCCTGACGCACTGCCGGGAGCTTGGGCTGAGGCGGGTGCTGATTACCTGCCTGGAGGATAACGAGGCCAGCCGCCGGACCATCCTGGCCAATGGCGGCGTATATGAGTCCACGGTGGTTGAGCCCCAGGAGCAGGAGCGTCTCCAGCGCTACTGGATTGCCCTGGGGGAATAAAGCACGCTTCTGTGCCGTTGTTATCCATGAAAGACCGCGGAAAGGTAGGTATGGTTATGAGAAAAGCATGCTGCGCGCTGCTGGCGCTGGTACTGGCGTTGCTGCCGTGCCTGGGCCTGGGGCAGGAGGATACGGAGCTGAGCCTGGGCGACCTGATCATCGAGGAGGATGTATCCTACGATGATGTGCCCTGGAACTTCCCCATTGATATTTCCGACATGGACCCGGAGTTTATCCGCCTGGCCAATCGGGAGATCCTGCTGCCCAAGGACTTTGTGCCCGATCCCCTGATGGTCATGAAAAACCGCAACAACGGCGGTGTGAACAAGGCATCCAGCAGCGAGATGAAGCTCCACGAAACCGCCGGGAACGCGCTGATTGAGATGTTCGAGGCAGCGCTTACCCAGGACATCACCCTGTATCTCAAGAGTGCCTACCGCTCCTACCAAACCCAGGCCACCATGTATTACAACCGCCTGGAAAGCAACAACGGCAAGGATGACGGCTGGGTTACCCCGGCGGGCGCCAGCGACCATCAAACGGGTCTTGGCTGCGACGTGGTACCCCGGGGATGGCGGGACCGCGCCATGAACGAGGACATGGCCGAGGAAGTGGAGTGCCAATGGATGGCGGAGCACTGCGCGGAATTCGGGTTTATCCTGCGCTATCCCGCCGATAAAGAGGACATTACGGAAATCAACTATGAGCCCTGGCACCTGCGTGACGTGGGC
>ENA-UONY01002695-UONY01002695.1-human-gut-metagenome-genome-assembly--contig:-CS9-NODE-2695-length-12154-cov-5.084304_pt1 | contig 12154 bp, 5 predicted proteins | sample MGYA00242465_ERZ724012 | MGnify/ENA metagenome assembly ERZ724012 | reverse complement strand
AGGCCGCAGGAAGGGTCGTTTTATTCTCTTCTGCCGGTGTGCACGTGGCGGTGGTACTCCTGCAGACTGCATACTTCAAACCGGCCGAACTCCAGCTTGTCGGTCAAGCCTTCGATCGCCGCCGTCAGGCCGGAAAGCGTCGTCGTCACCGGAATCCCCATGCTCACCGCCAGGGAACGCATCCGGATTTCGTCCACCATCGCTTCCGCGCCGTTTTCCGTCGTGTTGACGATCCACTGCACCTGCTTCTCGTGGAGCAGGTCAAGCAGGTTCGGCCGCCCGCGGGAGATGCGGTAGATCGCCTGGGTCTTGATGCCGGCATCCCACAGCAGCGTGGACGTTCCGCGCGTGGCGTAGATGCCGAAGCCCAGCTTGACCAGCTGCCGCGCCAGCTCCACCGCCCGCGGTTTGTCCTCGTCGCGCACCGAGAGGAAGACGTTGCCGCCGGTCGGCAGACGGCTGCCTGCGGCCACCTGGCTCTTCAGGTAGGCCAGACCACGGTCCGGATCGATACTCATCACTTCGCCGGTCGATTTCATCTCCGGGCTGAGCATGATGTCCACCCCCGGGAACTTGACGAAGGGGAAGACCGCCTCCTTCACCGCCGTATACGGCAGTTTCACCTCGCGGGTGAAGCCCAGGGATTCCAGCGTCTCGCCCACCATGCAACGCGCGGCCAGTCCGGCCAGTGGAACCCCGATCGCCTTGCTGACGAAGGGAACCGTCCGCGAGGCGCGCGGATTCACTTCGATGATGTAGATCTCTCCATCCTTCACCGCAAGCTGCATGTTCATGAGGCCGCAGACGTGCAGTTCCTTTGCGAAGGCGTGGGCGTAGTTGCGCACTTTTTCCTGCAGTTCCGGCGCCAGCGTCATCGGCGGAATCACGCTCGCCGAGTCGCCCGAATGGATTCCCGCCGGTTCCACGTGTTCCATGATCGCGCCGATCACCGAGGTGTGGCCGTCGCTGATGCAGTCCACATCCAGCTCGACCGCGTCTTCGAGGACCCGGTCGATCAGAATCGGTTTGCCTTCCGCCGCGGCGGCCGCCGCTTCGACGTATTTGCGCAGGTAGGCCTCCTTGTAGACGATCACCATCCCCCGGCCGCCGAGCACGAAGGAGGGGCGGACCAGCAGCGGATAGCCGATCTTCTCCGCGATCGCCACCGCCTCCTCCACCGAGTGGGCGATGCCGCTCGGCGGCTGAAGTATGCCGATCTTCTCCGAGAGCTGACGGAAGTAGTCGCGGTCCTCGGCGGCGTCGATGTCGTCCGGACTCGTGCCGATGACGTTCGCCCCCGCCGCCCGGAGCTGCTGGGCGAGGTTGAGCGGCGTCTGGCCGCCGAACTGGACGATCACGCCGAAACACTGTTCCCGCTCGTAGATGTTCATCACATCCTCCAGCGTCAGCGGTTCGAAATAGAGCTTGTCGCTGGTGTCGTAGTCGGTGGAGACCGTCTCCGGGTTGCTGTTGACCATGACCACCTCGTACCCCGCCTTGCGCAGGGCGAAGCTGGCGTGGACACAGCAGTAGTCGAATTCAATTCCCTGGCCGATCCGGTTGGGACCGCCGCCGAGGATCATGATCGTCTTCTTGCCCTGATGGCTGCGCACCGGTTCGCCGGCGTCCCCCCAGGTGGAGTAGTAGTAGGGGGTCTTCGCCTCGAACTCTCCGGCGCAGGTGTCGACCGTGCCGAAGATCGCCTCCAGGCCGACGGCCCGGCGGGCGGCACGCACCTCCGTTTCGGTCAAACCGAGCAGGAAGGCGATCTGACGGTCGGAGTACCCGAACTCCTTCGCCTGCCGGAAGAGCGGCAGATCCGCCTGCAGGCCCGCGAGCGAACCGGCGGAGCGGATCTCCTCCTCGAACGCGGCGAGTTCCGCGAGATGACGCAGGAAGTAGCGGTCGATGCGGGTGAGTTCGTAGAGCTTCTCCACCGACCAGTTCCGCTTCAGCGCGGCGCGGATGACGAAGATGCGCTCGGCGTTGGGGCGGCGCAGTTCCGCTTCGAGGAGTTCGTCGCTCATCGACTCGTATTTGCCGTCCTTGCCGTCGGCGCCGAATCCGGCGCGGCCGGCTTCGAGCGAACGGAGCGCCTTCTGGAGCGACTGCTTGAGGTTGCGGCCGATCGCCATCGCTTCGCCGACCGACTTCATCTGGGTTCCGAGCGTGGAGTCCGCCGCCGGGAACTTCTCAAAGGTGAAACGGGGCACCTTGGTGACCACGTAGTCGAGCGCCGGTTCGAAACAGCTGGGCGTTTCGCCGGTGATGTCGTTGCGGATTTCGTCGAGGGTGTAGCCGACCGCGAGCAGCGCCGCGATTTTGGCGATCGGGAAGCCGGTCGCCTTGCTGGCGAGCGCGCTGGAGCGGGAGACGCGCGGATTCATTTCGATGATGATCCGCCGTCCGTTCTCCGGATTGACCGCCCACTGGACGTTCGACCCGCCGGTTTCGACGCCGATGGCGGCCATCACCTCGAGGCTCTGGTCGCGCATCTCCTGATACTCCCGGTCGGTGAGGGTCTGAATCGGCGCGATGGTGATCGAGTCGCCGGTGTGAACCCCCATCGGATCGAGGTTTTCAATCGAGCAGACGATGACCGAGTTGCCTTTGCGGTCGCGCATGACCTCCATCTCGAACTCCTTCCAGCCGAGCAGCGACTCTTCGATCAGCACTTCGCTGTTGAGACTGGCGGCGAGCCCGCGGTTGACGATCGTTTCGAACTCCTCCGGATTGTGCGCGATGCCGCCGCCGGTTCCGCCGAGGGTGAAGCCCGGCCGGATGATCAGCGGCCAGCTGCCGATGGTGCGCGCCACGGCGAGCGCCTCCGCCATCGAGTGAGCGCTGCCGGACTGCGGCAGGTCGAGGCCGATTCCCTGCATGGTCTGTTTGAAGAGCTGGCGGTCTTCCGCGCGGTTGATCGCGTCGGCGGAGGCGCCGATGAGTTCGACCTGATACCGGTCGAGGATCCCCTTGTGATAGAGTTCCATCGCGAGGTTGAGCGCGGTCTGCCCGCCGAGGGTGGGCAGCAGGGCGTCGGGCCGTTCGCGGCGGATGATCTCGTGGAGAATGTCCGGCGTCAACGGTTCAATGTAGGTGCGGTCGGCGAACTCCGGGTCGGTCATGATCGTCGCCGGATTGCTGTTGACCAGCACCACCTCGAACCCCTCGCGCCGGAGCACTTTGCAGGCCTGTACGCCGGAGTAGTCGAATTCGCACCCCTGGCCGATGACGATCGGCCCGGAGCCGATCAGCATGATCTTTCTGATATCTGTCCGTTTCGGCATGATGGATTACCTCGCTTTCTGCTGCAGCGCCGCCGTGACCAGTCCGCGGAAGAGCGGATGGGCCGCCCGCGGGCGGGATTTGAATTCCGGGTGGAACTGACACCCGACGAAGTAGGGATGATCTTTCTGGAGTTCCACCACTTCGACCAGCCGCCCGTCCGGACTGGTTCCGGTGATGGAGAGCCCCGCCGCTTCGAGTTCATTGCGGAACTCCGGGTTGAATTCGTAGCGGTGACGGTGACGTTCCGCCGCCATATCGGTTCCATAGAGCGCCGCGCTCCGGCTCCCCGGCGCGAACCGGCACGGGCAGGCGCCGAGCCGCATCGTTCCGCCCTTGTCGGTGATGTTGCGCTGATCGGGCAGGAGGTCGATGACCGGGTGTTTCGTCGCCGGATTGAATTCGGTGCTGTCGGCGTCCTCCCAGCCGAGCACGTTGCGGGCGTATTCGATCACCGCGCACTGCATGCCGAGGCAGATGCCGAGGAAGGGAAACTTCCGGGTGCGGGCGTATTCGACCGCGCGGATCTTGGCCGCCGGGCACCAGAATGCCGTCGGCGCCGGCGAGCATTTTTTCCGGATCGCCCTTCTCCAGCTCTTCGGCCTCGACCAGCAGGGTGCGGACCTTCGCGCGGCTGGCGATTCCGGCATGGCTGAGCGCTTCGTAGATGCTCTTGTAGGCGTCCTGGTGGCTGACGTATTTGCCGACCACGGCGATGGTGCACTCCGTTTCCGGATGGAGCACGCCGTCGAGCCACTCCAGATAGTCGTGCAGATCGAGCTCCCGCCGGTCGAGCCGGAGCAGGTCGAGCACTTTGACGTCGAGCTCCTGCCGGGCGAGTTCGAGCGGCACCTCGTAGATCGAGTGCTGAACGTCGAGTTCCTCGATGACGTACTCCTCGGGGACGTTGCAGAAGAGCGAAAGTTTCTTGAAGTGGCCGGGCTCCATCGGAATCTCCGTCCGGCAGACCAGAATGTCCGGCGCGATACCGATGCTCCGGAGCGTGGCGACCGAGTGCTGTGACGGTTTGGTCTTGAGCTCCTTCGCCGCGCGGATGTAGGGCACCAGCGTGAGATGGAGGAAGATCGCGTTGTCGCGCCCGGCCTCAAGCCGGAACTGACGCGCCGCCTCCAGGAAGGGGAGGGACTCGATGTCGCCCGCGGTGCCGCCGATTTCGGTGATGGCGATGTCGGTCTCCGGCGTGTGGAGCGACTGCATCGCACGCTTGATTTCGTCGGTGATGTGGGGAATCACCTGCACGGTGCCGCCGAGGTATCCGCCGGCCCGTTCCCGGGCGATCACGTTGCCGTAGATGCGTCCGGAGGTGTAGTTGCCCGCCTTGGAGCAGGTCACGCCGGCGAGCCGCTCGTAGTGACCGAGGTCGAGGTCGGTTTCGGCGCCGTCCTCGGTGACGAACACCTCGCCGTGCTGGTAGGGGCTCATCGTGCCGGGGTCGACGTTGAGATAGGGGTCGAGCTTCTGCATGGCGACCCGGTAGCCGCGCTGTTTGAGGAGCATGGCCAGCCCCGCTCCGGTGATTCCCTTGCCGAGGCTGGAGACCACTCCGCCGGTTACGAAAATGTGCTTGGTCATGATGTTCAACGCTCCATCAGGTTGCGGAATTGAGTGAACAGATAGTGCGAATCGTGCGGCCCGGGGGCCGCCTCCGGATGGTACTGCACGCTGAACGCCGGTTCATGGCGGTGGCGGATCCCCTCGACGGTCTGATCGTTGAGGTTGATGTGAGTCACTTCGAGCGCCTCCGGAAGGCGGTCGGCATTCAGGGCGAAGTTGTGGTTCTGCGAGGTGATCTCGATCTTGCCGGTGAGCAGGTTGCGGACCGGGTGATTGCAGCCGTGATGGCCGAATTTCAGCCGGCCGCAGGAGGCGCCGCAGGCGATGCCGAGCAGCTGGTGCCCGAGGCAGATCCCCATCAGCGGAACGCGGCCGATCAGGGCGCGGATCATCTCCGCCGCGTAACGGACCGCCGACGGGTCGGCCGGGCCGTTGGAGAGGAAGACCCCGTCGGGCTTTTCGCGCAGCACCTCCTCGGCGGTGGTGTGCGCCGGCAGGACGGTGACCTGCATTCCGGCGGCGGCGAGGCCGCGCAGGATGTTGTACTTGATTCCGTAGTCGAGCGCGACAACCCGGAACTCGCCGTCGTGGTTCCATTCGTAGCGTTTCCCGGCGGTGACGATTTCCGCATAGTCCTTCCCGTCGAGGCCGGACCAGGCGCGGGCCCGTTCGACCGCTTCCGCTTCGGAGAGCGGCTCCTCCGAAACGTGGAGGAACGCCTTCTGACTGCCGCAGTCGCGCAGCGTGAGGGTGAGGCGCCGGGTGTCGACGCCGGCGATCGCGGGCTTGCCCGCCGCCCGGAGGGTCTCTTCGAGGGAGGTTTCCGCGCGGAAGTTCGACGGCTCATTGAGTTCGTGAATCACCAGTCCGTTCAGAAACAATCCGCGGGACTCGACATCCTGCGGATTGCAACCGTAATTTCCGATCTCCGGCGCGGTCAGCGTCACGAACTGCCCCGCGTAGGAGGGGTCGGTGAGAATCTCCTGATAGCCGGACATTCCGGTGTTGAAAACGGCTTCTCCGACGGTGTCCGTCGGGGCGCCGAAACTCCACCCCCGGAATATCTCTCCGTTGGCGAGCGCCAGGAACGCGGCCCGTTCGCGTTGTTGTTTCCATCTGTACATATCGTTTACTCCATAAGCAGTTAATAAGCTCGTTCGTCCCGGTTTTCGACGTAGTTGACCAGCGCCCGGTTCACCACCCGGAAGCCGCCCGGCGTCGGATAATCACCGGTGAAATACCAGTCCCCCCGGTGCTCCGGACAGCAGCGCGCGAGATCCTCGCAACTCTGGAACACCAGCGCGAGCTCCGCCCGGAGCCCTTCCGGTTTGAGCCGTTCGGCAATCGCCCGGGTGAGTTCTTCGTCGGAGAAAGCGTCGTAGAGCGGCCGCACGCAGTTGATTCCGGCCGTCTGATCCTCCAGTTTTTTCTGCAGCAGCTCTTTGGCCTGCCGGTAGCACCGGTCGAGCAGATCGAGTTTGCCGGAGGCGCGCAGCAGGTCGACCACCGCTTCGAATGCGACCAGTTCCCGCAAATTCGCCATATCGATGCCGTAGCAGTCCGGATACCGGATCGGCGGAGCGGCGGAGGCGATCACGATCTTGCGGGGCGCCAGCCGGTCGAGAATCGGCAGAATCGCGCTGCGCATGGTGTTGCCGCGCACGATCGAATCATCCACCACCACCAGCGAATCCGATCCCGGCCGGACCAGCCCGTAGGTGACGTCGTAGATGTGCATATAGAATTCGCGGCGCGCTTCGGCGTCGGCGATGAAGGTGCGGAACTTGGCGTCCTTGACCGCGATCTGACCGAAACGGACCCGCGGCATGGTGCCGGCCGGCGTGGTCCGCCAGCACTCCTCCTGCAACGCTTCGAGCAGGCCGTGAAAGCTGATCTGGGCGGTGTTGGGGATGTAGGAGAAGAGGGTGTTCTCCCAGTCGTAGTTCACCTCGCGCAGAATCGCCGGCACCAGCGCCCGGCCGAGCGCTTTGCGCTCGTGGTGGATGTCGGCATCGTTGCCGCGCGAGAAGTAAATTCGTTCGAAGACGCAGCGGCGCAGCGGTTTCGGCGGCAGACAGGGGCGGAACTGCACCGTGCCGTCGGGCTGAATGATCAGCGCTTCGCCCGGAGGCAGTTCATTCACCTCCGCCGAGGTGCAGTCGAACGCCGCCTGAATGGCCGGCCGTTCCGAACTGACCACCACCACTTCGTCGTCGAAATAGTAGTAGCCGGGACGGATTCCGGCGCTGTCGCGCAGGGCGAAGGATTCGCCGTCGCCGAGGATGCCGCAGAGCGTGAATGCCCCGTCGAACCGCCCGGCCGCCATCTTCAGCACTTCGGCCAGGTCGAAGTTGTGCTGTTTCCGGTCGCGCATAAGTTCGAGGCAGTGGCCGATCAGCTGCAGAATGAGAGCACCGTCCTGCCGGCTGGAAGGATGGTGCCCGGTCGCCTGAAGGGTGCGGAAAATCTCCGCGGTATCGGTCAGGTTGAAGTTCCCCGCCAGCATCAGGGTCCGGTTCAGGCAGGCGTTTTCACGCACAAAGGGGTGACATGCGTTGATGCCGGAACGGCCGAAGGTGCCGTAGCGGAGATGGCCGAGGTAGAGTTCGCCGCAGAAGGGGAGGTTGTGTTTCGCCTCTTCGCCGGTGAGGGGTTTCTCCGGCATGGGGGGGATTTCCCGGCCGATCTTTTCGAGCAGATCAGCCAGACAGGGACGGGTATTGGATTTCTCCAGCTGATAGCAGGGGAAACCGGGCATGGGATCCAGTCCGACACAGCCGAGTCCCGCGCCGTCCTGGCCGCGGTTGTGCTGTTTTTCCAGCAGGAGCGCCATCTTCTGAAATCCGTAGTACGGCGTACCGTATTTGCGGATGTAGTGGTCGAGGCTGCGGCGGAGCCTCAGCAGTGTGACAGCGCATTCATGTTTAATCTGGTCCGACATGGTCCGAATATTCTTTCTTCTTCCTTAATTCCCCGGCCTGTCCGGACCGGGGATTGCGGTTTGGGTTTCAGTTTCAGTAGATGAAGAGCATCTCACGATACTTCGGCAGCGGCCAGCAACCGTCGGAAACCTGCGGTTCCAGCGCATCGACCGTGCGGCGGAGTTCGTTCATCGCGGCGATGATCTCTTCGTGGCAGCCCTTCAGCGCTTCGCGGAGCGCATCGGCTCCGGCGGCGAGCTGATCGAGGCCGGTCCCGAGGACGGCGACGCTCTTTTCCAGTCCGGCGATTCCGTTGGTCACGCCCGCCGCCTTCGCCGCGGCGAGGGCACTGACGTTCCGGCTGAATTCCGCGGTGACGGTCGGGCGGATCATGCTTTCGGCGATTTCCAGCGCGATTTCACCTTCGATCTTGATCCGGCGATGGTAGTCCTCAAGGAAGACCTCGTAGCGGGATTCGAGTTCGCGGCGGTTGTAGACGCCGTACTTTGCGAACATCGCGATGTTCGCCGGGGTGGTCAGGCAGCGGAGCGCCTCCATCGTGGTGGCGGCGTTCGGCAGACCGCGCTTCGCGGCCTCGGCCTTCCACTCTTCGGTATAGCCGTTGCCGTTGAAGATGATCCGCTTGTGTTCGCGAATGATCTTGGTAAGCAGCACCTGAAGTCCGGCGTGGAAATCGGCGGGCTTGAGTTTTTCCAGCTCATCGCTGATGCGGTCGAGCGACTCGGCGACGATGGTGTTGAGCACGGTGTTCGGGCCGGAGCAGGACTGGCTTGAACCGGGGGCACGGAACTCAAACTTGTTGCCGGTGAAGGCGAACGGGCTGGTACGGTTCCGGTCGGTCGCGTCACGCGGCAGCGGCGGAAGCGTATCCACGCCGATCCGCATGGAGCCGACCCGGCGGCTGGAGGTCGCGACGCCCTTTTCCAGCTGGTCGATCACGTCGGCAAGCTGGTCGCCGAGGTACATCGAGATGATCGCCGGCGGCGCTTCGTTCGCCCCGAGCCGGTGGTCGTTGCCCGCGCCGGTCACCGCCGCACGCAGGAGGTCGCTGTGGAGATCGACCGCTTCGATGATCGCCGTCAGCACGGTCAGGAAGATCGCGTTCTGGTGCGGATCGCTGCCCGGATCGAGCAGATTGCGGTTGCCGTAGGCGATTGCCCAGTTGTTGTGCTTGCCGGAGCCGTTGATTCCGGCGAAGGGCTTTTCATGCAGCAGGCAGACCAGGCCGTTGCGGTCGGCGACTTCGCGCAGGATCTCCATGACCAGCATGTTGTGGTCGCAGGCGAGGTTGAGTTCCTCGTACATCGGCGCGAGTTCGAACTGGGCCGGCGCCACCTCGTTGTGACGGGTCTTGGCCGGGATTCCGAGTTTCCAGAGCTCCTGTTCCACTTCGGTCATGAAGTTGAGGATGCGCATCTTGATGGAGCCGAAATAGTGGTCCTCAAGCTGCTGGTGCTTCGGCGGCGGCGCACCGAAGACGGTGCGGCCGGTCTGCACGAGGTCGGGGCGTTGCAAATAGAAGTTCTTGTCGATGAGGAAGTACTCCTGTTCCGGTCCGAGGGTGATCGTCACCTTCTCGTCGGGCTGGTTGAAGCACTTCATCAGTCGTTTGACCGAGTTGGAGAGCGCCTGCATCGAGCGGAGCAGCGGGGTCTTCTTGTCGAGCGCCTCACCGGTGTAGCTGCAGAAGGCGGTGGGGATGCAGAGCGTCGCTCCGTTGCCGTGACGCTTGATGAAGGCGGGGCTGGTCGGATCCCAGGCGGTGTAGCCGCGCGCCTCGAAGGTGCTGCGCAGACCGCCCGACGGGAAGCTCGACGCATCCGGTTCGCTGACGATCAGGTTTTTTCCGGAGAAGGACATGATCGGTTCGCCGTTCTTGATCTCCAGGAAGGAGTCATGTTTTTCCGCGGTCGAACCGGTCAGCGGCAGGAACCAGTGAGTGAAATGGGTGGCGCCGCGCTCCATCGCCCAGTGCTTCATCGCGTGAGCAACGTCGGCGGCGATATCGGCGTCGAGCGGCGCGCCGTTGTTGATGGTGGAGAGAAGTTTCTCCGCCGTCGCCTTCGGCAGGTATTCACGCATTGCATCGGTGTTGAACACATCTTCCGCGTAGTAGTCGATGTTGGCGGGGGCCGCGGCTTCCGGCACGGGGGCGTGGAGTCCGGCCACGACATTGATGGCATTGGCGCGAGTTGGATTGCTCATGATAAAACCCTCCTGGTTTGGTTGCATTGTGACTGCTGCCGGATGTGTAGCAGGAGTCGTGCCAACTTTTTATGAGCGGAGAACGCCTCGTTTGTGAGGATATTGTTTTACAAAAATGTAAAACTGAACGGATGATTTTACGATTTTGTAATACGCGCGCGAGTAATATATGGAGAAATCCGCCGGGAGCGGAGTTGGCACGGTTTTTGCTTACCAGATTCTGCAAATGTTCAGTTCAAAAGCAGGAAGGAGCTCTGGAACTATGGAACAAGATCGACAGCAAAATCAACAGCGCGGGTTCGCTGCGCCGCCGGTGGCGGACAGCGGCCTCTACAGCTTTGCCAACGAGCACGACGCGTGCGGCGTGGGCCTGGTGGCGGATCTCAACAATCGGCCGAGTCACCGCATCGTGGAGATGGGGTTGACCGTGCTCAAGCGGCTGATGCACCGCGGTGCGTCGGGCGGGGATCCGAACACTGGCGACGGCGCCGGACTGCTGCTGGCACTGCCGCACGAATTTTTCCGGCGCGAGATGGGGGATGCCCTTCCGGAGCCGGGGCGCTACGGTGTGGCGATGATCTTCGGCGGCGCCGGTTGCGAAGCGCAGATCGAGAAGATCGTCGGCGACGAGGGCGGGCGGGTGATCGCCTGGCGCGATGTGCCGGTTCACCCGGAAGAGATCGGACGCGCCGCGCGTGAGAGCGCGCCGCTGATCCGTCAGCTCTTCATCGGCGGAGAGGCGTTCCCGTCGACCGCCGCGTTTGAGCGCAAACTTTTCGTGATGCGCCGCCTGATTGAAAAGTCCCTGCCGGAGTGCTACATCTGCAGCATGTCCGCGCGCAGCATCGTCTACAAGGGGCTGTTGCTGGCTACGCAGCTGGAGAAATTCTATCCGGACCTCGGTGACGAGCTGTTCCGCTCGCCGCTGGCGCTGGTCCATCAGCGTTACAGCACCAACACGTTCCCGACCTGGAACCTCGCGCACCCGTTCCGCTATCTCGCTCACAACGGCGAAATCAATACGCTGCGGGGCAACCTCAACCACCTGCGCAGCCGCGAATCCAGTCTGGCCAGCGATCTCTTCGGCGACGATATGAAGAAGCTGCTGCCGCTGATTCCGGCCGGGCAGAGCGATTCGGCCTGCCTCGACAACATGTTCGAACTGCTGGTCGCCGCCGGGCGGCCGCTTGCGCACGCCATGCTGATGCTGATGCCGCAGGCGTGGGGCAAGAACTACCACCTCGGCCGCGACGTGCGCGGCTTCTTCGAATACCATTCGGCACTGATGGAGCCGTGGGACGGTCCCGCCGCCGTCGCCTTTTCCGACGGCGTGAACGCCGGTGCGATCCTCGACCGGAACGGTCTGCGTCCGGCGCGTTACACGCTCTGCCGCGACGGGCTCTTCGTGCTCGCCTCCGAGACCGGCGTGCTGGATATTCCTGCTTCGGAAGTGGTCCGCAAGGGCCGGCTCCGTCCCGGTGAGATGCTCTACCTCGACCTCGAACACCACCGTCTCATCGGGGATGGCGAGATCAAGAACGCCGCTGCGCGCCATCAGCCCTACCGCCGCTGGGTGGAGGAGAACAAGATCTCCGTCCACGGTCTGTTTACCGAAATCACCCCCTCGGAAGTGGCCGACGACCTGGTCGCCATGCAGAAGCGTTTCGGATACTCCCGCGAGGATGTCGAGCTCATCATCCAGGTGATGGCCGCGACCGGGCATGAACCGGTCGGTTCGATGGGCAACGACGCCGCGCTCGCGGTGCTCTCCAGCCGGCCGCAACTGCTTTTCAACTACTTCAAGCAGCTCTTCGCCCAGGTGACCAACCCGCCGATCGACCCGATCCGCGAGGAGTTGGTGATGAGCCTCACCACCTACATCGGCAACCGGGGCAACATTCTGGTCGATACGCCGCTCAACGCCCGGCTGATCAAACTGCCGCGTCCGGTCATCACCGACGATGAACTCGCCCGGCTCGAAGCGGTCGGCCAGCAGGACTTCCAGTCGAAACTTCTGCCGCTGGAGTTCCCGGCCGGCGGCGGAGGCGGTGCGCTCGAACTCGCGCTGGAGAAACTCGCCGCCGACGCGGTCGAGGCGGTGCGTTCCGATCACCGGATTTTAGTTCTCTCCGACCGCAATCCGTCGG
>ENA-UONY01002690-UONY01002690.1-human-gut-metagenome-genome-assembly--contig:-CS9-NODE-2690-length-12165-cov-5.726672_pt1 | contig 12165 bp, 7 predicted proteins | sample MGYA00242465_ERZ724012 | MGnify/ENA metagenome assembly ERZ724012 | reverse complement strand
ACTACGGTCAGAATTTTGGCCTCATTCACTATCGAACCCAACTGCCGGGAGACTATGAGGGGGGAACCCTGACCTTGGAGGGGCTGGCAGATCGGGCCTATGTATACCGGGACGGGGTGCTTTTGGGCATTTTGGACCGGGGCAAGCCCAAGGGCCTTTTGGAGCAGCTCCGGCCGAAGAATGCCCTGCCATTCCCACCCAGCCCTGCTGGCACCCTGGTGGAGATCCTGGTAGAGGCTATGGGCCGGGTGAACTATGGAAATCTCCTGGCAGACCGGAAGGGCGTGACTGGTGTGCGCCTGGGCGGGCAGTACCTCATGGGGTTTACGGTGACCACCCTTCCCTTGGAGGATCTGACGGGAGTCCAATACCAGGAGGGGGCCAGCCGGTATCCGCTGCTGCTCCGTGGGTGCTTCAGGGCGGATTCCCAGGCGGACTGCTTTGTGGCCCTGGACGGCTTCACAAAGGGCATGGTGTATGTGAACGGCTTCCACCTGGGGCGCTACTGGAGCTGCGGCCCGCAGAAAACCCTATATTTGCCCGGGGCGCTCCTGCGTACGGACGGGCCCAATGAGCTGGTGGTGCTGGAACTGGAGGGCAGTACCCGGCCCCAGGTGCGGCTCACCGATGAGCACTGCCTGGGATAGGAACTTTGTGTATTTCTGCGGAGGACAAAAGCTGCTGCAAAGCGGTTTCAGGTTTGGCAAATCTGCCGGAGACTTTGGAACCGGCTCTCCTGTTTTTGGAAGAAGTTCCAACGGCATTTTTCGTACCAGAGCGCCCCAGAATTGGCAGAGACAAGAGAAAATGGTACAGAAAGGAGCTTCATTTTCAAAAAAGTATCCTTTCTGTATTACAAAATGACGTTTTGATACTTCCCGCCGGAACTGGGAGAAGCTATAATATTTCGTGAAAAGGGAATCGTTTTTTGTGCAAAACGACAAGGCGAAAAGCGATAAATTCAAAAGGAAGGAATGAATGAAGAGCATGCGAGACACACGAGCAATCTCCCAAAAGCAACCCGCGCAAACCAAAAAGCGGAAACGCGGTCGCTGGACCAGGGACGATACGGAGCTGTCCATTCTGGCCCTGCCTACCACAGTGTGGTACGCGTTATTCTGCTATCTGCCGATGTTCGGCCTGGTTCTTGCTTTCAAGAACTACAAGATTTCGGCAGGCAAGAGCTTTGTGTACAGCTTGTTCCACAGCGATTGGGCCGGTTTGGATAATTTCTCATTTTTCCTGAAGTCCAGCCAGTTTGTCACCATTCTGCGGAATACCCTGCTGTACAACATTGTTTTCATTATCCTCGGCATCGTTCTCCCGGTTGGCCTGGCCATCATGATCAACAACATCTACAGCAAGCGGAAGTCCAAGACTTACCAGACCATGATGTTCCTGCCCCACTTTATGTCCTGGGTCGTTATCAGCTACTTCGTGTACGCGTTCCTGAGTCCGGACCGGGGCCTCATGAACTCCATCCTCCAGAGCTTGGGGAAAGATCCTGTGCGTTGGTATTCCGAAGCAAAATACTGGCCGTACATATTGGTCTTTATGCAGGTTTGGAAGACTTTGGGCTACAACATGGTTGTGTACCTGGCCAGTATCACCGGCATCGACACCAGCCTCTATGAGGCCGCCGTGCTGGACGGCGCATCCAAGATACAGCAGGCCCGGTACATCACGCTGCCGTCCCTAAAGCCCATCATTATTATGATGTTTATCCTCAGCGTAGGCCGCATCTTCTCCTCCGACTTTGGTCTGTTCTACCAGGTCACCCGTGGTGTGCCCGGTTCTCTGGCCAAGGTTGCCACAACCTTTGATGTCTACATCTTCAATGCCCTGCAGACCGGCGTGCCTCTGGGCCGGACGGCTGCGGCCTCCTTCTTCCAGGCCGTGGTTGGCTGCATCACGATTCTGATCGCGAACTGGATTGTTCGCCGGGTCGATCGTGAGAGCGCACTGATTTGATAGGAGGTGGAAATATGAGTAAAGCTACAAATGACAATGCTATGAACAAGCTGAACCGCATTAAGCCGGGCACCAATGCTTTGTTCAATGTGCTGTTCGTGATTTTGGGCCTGGCTTGCGTCATCCCCATTCTCTACGTATTCATGATTTCCATTACCTCTGAGGCCTCCATCACCAAATACGGCTATCAATTCATCCCCCATGAATTTTCCGGTTCTGCCTATAGGTTCCTGTGGGAAGAAAAGGACACCATTTTGAAGGCTCTGCTGATCTCTGTGGAGGTCACCGTGTTTGGTACGGTGCTGGGCGTTGCCCTCACCACACTGATGGGCTATGTCCTCTCCCGCCCCGGCTATAAGCTCAACGGCTTTTTGACCATTGTGGTGTTCATCCCCATGATCTTCGGCGGCGGCATGGTGGCCAACTACGTGGTGGTGGGTCAGGTGCTGCACATGTCCAACACCCTGTGGGCCCTAATTCTCCCCCTGTGCGTCTCCTCCTTCAACGTGACGATTTCCCGTACCTTCTTCCGCACCACCATTCCGGATTCCATCATTGAGTCCGCCAAGATTGACGGCGCTACGCAGATGACGGTGTTTGCCAAGATTGTGCTGCCCATTTCCAAGCCCGTCCTGGCTACCATCGGCCTGTTCCTGGCCTTCGGCTACTGGAACGACTGGTTCCAGTCCTCTCTGTTCATCACGGACAACAACCTGCTGTCTCTGCAGGCCCTGCTGAACTCCATGCAGAAGAACATTGAGTACATCGCCCAGCACCCGGAACCCGGCATCAGCTTGGCCGATTACAAGCGGGCCATGCCCTCCGAAGGTATTCGGATGGCAATTGCCGTTGTGGTCGCCGTCCCCATTGCCTGCATCTACCCCTTCTTCCAGAAATACTTCATTTCTGGTCTGACGGTTGGCGCAGTCAAGGGTTAAGCACATTGTATTCACAGAGACAGGCGCAATTTGTGCCTGCCTCTGGAATAAATATCACCCCAAAACAGGAGGTAAAAAAATGAAAAAGATTCTCGCACTGCTGTTGGCGGTCGTGATGTTTGCTTCCCTCTTCGCAGGCTGCAACAATGCGACCGGTAACACCGACCCCACAGACGGCTCTGTGGCTCCCACTGACAACAACGAAGAGACCCCCGCTCCCACCGAAGGCAACGAAGAGCCCACCGAAGGCACCGCCGGCGACGTGGTAACCCTGAAGTGGGTGACTGTTGGCAACGGCATGCCCGAAAACTACGATGCTTGGAAGGCCAACCTGGACAAGTATCTGGAAGAGAAGATCGGCGTCCATCTGGAGATGGAAGTTGTTGCCTGGGGTGACTGGGACAACCGTAGAAACGTCATGGTGAACGCCAACGATGGCTATGACATCATGTTCACCAACCTGGGTACTTATCAGAACGATGTTCGCATTGGCGCGTTCCTGGACATCACCGACCTGGTGCAGTCCACCACGCCCACCCTGTTCAGCACCCTGCCCACCGAGCTGTGGGAGGGCGTCAGCATCGAAGACCGGATTTATGCTGTGCCCACCTGGAAGGATAGCTCTGTGACCCAGTACTTTGTTTGGGACAAGGCTAAGGCTGAGCAGTATGCTCCCAACTATGCCGAGCTCAAGGAATTGAATGACCTGACCGAGGGCCTGACCGCCATAAAGGACGCCACCGGCGAGGCTCCCTTTGTTCTGACCAAGCAGGGCCTGGATGCCATCTTCGGCGCCAAGTATGACGGCCTGACTGCTGGCCTGCCCACTCTGGGTGTCGCCTATACCGACAGCAGCCGCAAGGTTGTCTGCACCGTGGAGCAGGAAGACATCATGAACGAACTGAAGACCATCCGCAGCTGGTATGAAAGTGGTATCATCAACGCCGATGCCGCCACGTTGGCTGAGGCTCCCAAGTACCGCGCTTGCTACGTGGCGCAGGGCTGGTCCCTGGCTGCCGACACCACCTGGGGCCCCAACATGGGTGTGGACGTGGCTGCTGTGCAGTGGGGTCCCACTGTAATGGGCAGCGACACCATCCAGGGCTCCATGAACTGCATCTCCGCCTCCAGCAAGAACCCTGAGAAGGCTCTGCAGCTGCTGGAACTGGTCAACACCGATTCCTATGTCCGTGACTCCCTGCAGTACGGCCTGGAAGGCGATGATTGGGAATACACCGCTGATGGCAAGCTGCACAGAATCAAGACCGACTGGCCCATGGCTGGTTATACCCAGGGCAGCTACTTCATCCGGACTCAGCTGGACACCGAGGTGGAGAGCCAGGAGGCCGAAATTAAGGCTCTGAACGAGTCTGCTACCATGTCCCCCGTGCTGGGCTTCGCTTTCGACACCAGCAATGTGGCCGACAAGCTGACCGCTTGCATCGAGATCTACAACCGTTACAAGGCTGAGCTCCTGACCGGTACTCTGGATCCCGAGGAGCAGGTTGCTGCGATGATGGAAGAGATGCGGAGCAATGGCTTCGATGACATCGTTGCCGAGGCTCAGGCTCAGATTGACGCTTACTTCGCTGGCTAATTGCAAGCGCTGAGGGCGTGTTCTCTTTAATCTGAATCAGGTGGGGCCGCTGCTGGCCATTGTGGTTTGCAGCGGTCCCATTTTGCAAAATGAGGGCTTGAGCCTGTCTGCGACAGGCTGGGCGTCAGAAATGAAAAAAAGTTTAGCATTTTCTATCATCCCCTTGACAAGGAAAACCGAATGTGGGAAAATGCTAGCGCTAAACGGGCAGGTATCCTGGCCCGTGTGCAGGAACCGGGGCTTTCGGCTGTGAGGCAGAATCTGGGCGAAAGCTCCGGCCCCTGCATAGGGGTGTTGTCATTCGGAACGGAAACTTGTATCTTTAGAATATGAGGAGCAATTATGAGCAAAATTATTGGTAGTGAATTGAAAAACATTCCCTGGGAAGAGAAGCCGGAGGGCTATACGCTTCCTGTATGGCGCTACAGTGGCAACCCAATCATTGGCCGCCACGCCACAAAACGCTCCAACAGCGTGTTCAACAGTGCTGTGGTTCCCTTTGGAGATGGCTTTGCCGGCATCTTCCGCTGTGACAGTCGTTCAGTTAGTATGGACCTCTTTGTGGGTTTTAGCCAGGATGGTATTTCCTGGAAGATTCAGGATGAGCCCATTACGTTTGAAGGTGATCCCGTAGTTACGGTTCGGGAATATCGTTATGACCCCCGGGTATGCTATATGGACGGGAAATACTATATCACTTGGTGCAACGGCTACCATGGTCCTACCATTGGCGTAGGTTGGACGGAAGACTTCAAGACCTTCCATCAGCTGGAGAACGCCTTCTTGCCCTACAACCGCAATGGCGTCCTCTTCCCCCGGAAGGTAAACGGCCTTTATCTGATGCTCAGCCGCCCCAGCGACACCGGCCATACCCCATTTGGCGATATTTTCATCAGCCAAAGCCCGGACATGAAGTACTGGGGCTGCCACCGTCATGTGATGAGCACCGTCAAGGGCGATGAGTCTGCTTGGCAGTCCACCAAGATTGGCGCCGGTCCCATCCCCATTGAGACGGACGAAGGGTGGCTGCTCATCTATCACGGCGTCATCACCACCTGCCAGGGCTATGTGTACCGCATGGGTGCGGCTCTGCTGGACAAGGAAGAGCCCTGGAAGGTTTTGTACCGTTCCAAGGATTATATCCTGGCCCCCTATGAGCTCTACGAGTGCGTCGGCGATGTGCCCAATGTTACCTTCCCCTGTGCCACCCTCACCGATGCCGCCACGGGCCGTATTGCAATTTATTATGGTTGTGCCGACACCGTGACTGGCCTGGCGTTCACCACCGTGGATACCCTGCTGGACTACGTCAAGGAAAACAGCCTGTAGGCCCATGCAAGGGGCGGCCAGCCGCCTGGGTCGAAATTTTCTCCTAGGAGGATTACGATGTATTTTATTGACAAACGAATTCAGGTCATTTGTGATCAGCTGAAGGCACTGCGGGTTCGGGACAGCCGGGAGCTGCCCAACTGGCAGTATAAGCGGGGCCTGTTCTTCCGCCCGGAGGAGGCCGGGCGCGATGGTCAGCCTTGGCAGGACTTTGACTGCAAGCGGATGCATTGGTATTCCGTCTACGACGGCAGCGACAATTTCGAGGGCAAGTTCGAGGGCTATCAGGGCGATTTCAAGGGCATCCAGGGTGAGCACTACTGGTTCCGGGGAAATATCACCATCCCGGAGGAGATGGCCGGTAAATCTGTGTGGATGAAAATCCGCACCCAGATTGAGGAGTGGGATGACGGCAAGAATCCTCAATTCCTGGTTTTTGTCAACGGCAAGGTGACCCAGGGCGCGGATATGAACCACCGGGATATTCAGCTCTTTACCCAGGCGCCGGCGGGAGAGACCCTGACGGTGGATATTCAGGCCTACACCGGTACCCTACACCGGGAGTTCCACTTTCTGGTGGATCTGTATGTGCTGGATGAGGCCATCAACCGCCTGTATTATGACTTGCAGGTGCCCCTGTGGGCCTTCAGCCGGATGGATTCCGATGATAAGACTCGCCTGGACATTCAGACGGTACTGAACAATGCCGTGAACCTTCTGGATATGCGGACCCCCTGTTCTCCGGCATTTTACGCCTCTGTGGAGCAGGCCCAGGCCTATCTGGCGGAGAACCTGTATGAGAAAATGGGGGGCCACGCCGATGTGATTGCCACCTGCATTGGCCACACCCACATTGATGTGGCCTGGTGGTGGACTGTGGCCCAAACCAGGGAGAAGGTGGTCCGCTCCTTCGCCACGGTCCTCAAGTTTATGGAGGAGTATCCCGAGTACAAGTTTATGTCCAGCCAGCCGGTGATGTATTACTTCCTGAAGCAGCGCTACCCCGAGCTGTACGCCCAGATTCAGCAGCGGGTGAAGGAAGGCCGCTGGGAGACCGAAGGCGGTATGTGGCTGGAAGCGGACTGCAACCTGACTTCCGGCGAGTCTCTGGTGCGTCAGTTCATCTACGGCAAGCGGTTTTTCCGAGAAGAGTTCGGTCAGGACAACCGGATTCTGTGGCTGCCGGATGTGTTCGGTTATTCCGGTGCTCTGCCCCAGATTATGAAGAAAAGCGGCGTGGACTATTTCATGACCACCAAGCTGGCCTGGAACCAGATTAACAAAATCCCCAATGACACCTTCATTTGGCGGGGCATTGACGGCTCCCAGGTGCTGACTCACCTCATTACTACCCTGAATGTGGGCCAGAACCCCAAGGAGAATTTCTTCACCACCTATAATGGCATTCTCCACCCCGACGCCATCATGGGCGGCTGGGAGCGCTATCAGAATAAGGAGATCAACAACGATATTCTGGTTTGCTATGGCTATGGCGATGGCGGCGGCGGCCCCACCCGCCAGATGCTGGAGACCGCCCGGCGGATGGAGCATGGCGTCCGGGGTATTCCCAAGGTCCGCCAGGCCAGCGCCCGCGCCTATTTTGAGGAGTTGGAAGCCCGGGTGAAGGACAATCCTCACCTGGAAACCTGGGAGGGCGAGTTCTACTTCGAATACCACCGTGGCACCTACACCTCCATGGCCCGGAATAAGCGGGGCAACCGGAAGAGCGAGCTGCTGATGATGGACCTGGAGCTGCTGGGCGTGTTGGCAGAGGGCAGGCTCCCCTATCCGGCAGAGGACCTGCGGTGCTTCTGGCGGGATACCATTCTGTTGAACCAGTTCCACGATATTCTGCCCGGCAGTTCCATTGCCGAGGTCTATGAAGTGACCAAGAAGGAATATGAGGATCTGGCCGCCGGCGCCGGGAAGCTCTTGCGGGAGCGTCTGGCACTCTTGGCCGGGGAGGGAACCGGTGTCACTGTGTTCAACACCGTGGGCTTTGTCCGCAACGATGTGGTGAACCTGGGAGACATCACGGCCTCCGCCCTGCAGGATGAGACCGGCAAGTGCTATCCGGTGCAGCGCACTGCTGACGGGGCGGTGGCATACCTGGAGAACCTGCCCTCCAAGGGCTATAAGACCTTTGCCCTGGCGGAGATCTCTGCGGAAAGCCCCTTTATCCGGAAGGATGAGCACCATCTGGAGACGCCCTATTATGCCATCACCCTGGATGAGAACGGCCACATGACGTCCATTTTCGATAAGGAACATGACCGGGAGCTGGTCCGGGAAGGCAAGGTGGCCAATCAGCTCCGGCTGTATGAGGATAAGCCCATCTACTTTGACAACTGGGACATCGACATGTACTATGTGGAGAAGTCCTGGCCGGTGGATGAGCTGGTGAGCATGCGCTGGAGCGAGGACGGCCCGGTGCGTACCACTCTGGAGCTGGAGTACCGCTGCAACCAGAGCACCATTTGGCAGAAGATCCATTTCTATGCCAATACCCGCCGCATGGACTTTGAGACCAAGGCGGATTGGAAGGAGCATCAGCACTTGCTGAAGGCGGAGTTCCCCGTGGATATCCACTCCGATGAGGCCACCTTCGAGGTTCAGTTTGGCAATGTGACCCGGAAGGTCCACACCAATACCTCCTGGGACAAAGCCCGGTTCGAGAGCTGCGCGCAAAAGTGGATGGACTTCTCCGAGGGCCATTACGGCGTCAGCCTCCTCAATGACTGCAAATACGGCCACTCCGTGCGGGACGGCGTCATTGGCCTCACCCTCATCAAGTGCGGCGTGGAGCCCAACCCCAATGCGGATGTGGAGATGCACACCTTCACCTATGCCCTGTTCCCTCATGCTGGAACGTGGAAAGAGGCGCAGACGGTGGAGGAGGCTTACAAGCTGAATTTGCCCGCGTACACCACCCAAGGCGGCCAGCCCGGCGCAGCCTTCTCCTACACTGCCGTGGAGCCTAGAAATGTGGTTCTGGAGACAGTGAAGCAGGCGGAAAACGGCGACGGTGTGGTGCTGCGGATGTACGAGTGCGAGAATGCCCGGACGAAGACCGTGGTGCGGTTGCCGGAGGGTGCTCAAAAGGCGTATCTCACCAACCTGCTGGAGGAAATCCAGGAAGAGCTTCCCATTGTGGACGGCAAGGTCACATTCCTGACCAAGCCCTTCGAAATCCAAACAGTTTTGGTGAAGTAGTTTTCCAGTTTCCAATAAAAGTCGCAGAAGGGACTTGCTCCCCTCTGCGGCTTTTTGTATAATGAAAAGAAATGAAGTCTGACTTCCCTGCCGGGAAATCAGACGAGGTATATCAGAAATACACAGGGAGGAATACGCTGTGCTACCATATCAAGATCAAAAGCTGCCCCCCAGGCAGCGGGCGCTGGATTTGCTTTCCCGTATGACCCTCCGGGAGAAGGTGGGCCAGCTGACCCAGCGGCTCTATGGCTTTCACGTTTATGAACGCCGTGGCCAGGAGATTGTGCTGGTGGAGGAATTCCAGCGGGAAGTGGAGCGGTACAGTGGTCTGGGGACGTTGTACGGCCTGTTTCGGGCGGACCCCTGGTCCGGAAGGGACTTTACCACCGGTCTGGATGGAATCCTGGCTCCTAAGGCCCGCAATCAGGTCCAGCGGTACGTGCTGGAGCATTCCCGTCTGAGGATACCGGTCCTCATGAGCACCGAGTGCCCCCACGGTCACCAAGCTCTGGACGGCTACCTGCTGCCGGTGAATCTGGCGGCGGGAGCGACCTTCTCTCCAGCTGTCTTGGAAGCCGCCGCCGGGGTGGCCGGGAAGCAGCTGCGGCAGATGGGTGTGGATCTGGCCCTGGTGTCTGCCCTGGATGTCCTTCGGGACCCCCGTTGGGGCCGCAGTGAGGAGTGCTTCGGCGAGGACCCGGTCCTGGCCTCCCGCATGGCCCAGGCTGCTGTCCGGGGGATGCAAAGCCAGGGGGTGGATGTGGTGGCCAAACACCTGTGCGCCCAGGGAGAGACCACCGGTGGCGTCAACGCCAGCGCAGCCCGGATCGGCCCCCGAGAGCTGCGGGAAATTCACCTGCCGCCGGTGAAAGCCTGTGTGGAGGCGGGAGTATCCGGCGTAATGGCGGCTTACAACGAGATCGACGGAGTATATTGCCACGCCAACCGGTGGCTCCTCACGGATCTGCTCCGGGGAGAATATGGTTTCCAGGGCATTGTGATGTCCGACGGCGTGGCTATTGATCAGCTGGACGCTGTGACGGGGGACCGGACGGTCTCCGGCGCGGTGGCTCTGGAGGCCGGGGTGGACATGGGCCTGTGGGATACGGGATTCGCCCAGCTGGAGGAAGCCGTGGAACGGGGCCTGGTGTCTACCGCCCGGTTGGATGAGGCAGTCCTCCGGATTTTGGAGCTGAAGTTCCGCCGGGGCCTTTTTGAGGAGCCTTATGTGGCGGAAAATGCCCTGTGGCAGGGCTATACCCCGGCCCAGTATCCCCAAGTCCGGGAACTGGCCCAGGAGAGCATGGTGCTGCTGAAAAATGCGGGAAATCTCCTGCCCCTGGACGGGACCAAGCCGCTGCGCCTTTTGGTGACGGGACCCAATGCCGATGACATTTACTGCCAATTGGGCGACTACACCCCGCCGGTACGGCCGGAAGCGGGGGTGACAGTGCGCAAGGGCCTGGAGCAGTGGGCCGCCGGTACGCCGGTACAGATTACGTATGCTCCCGGCTGCCCTGCCTTTGCGTCAGATCCGGACCGGATTGAACGGGCTGTGGCGGCGGCCCGGGAGGCGGATGTGATTGTGGCGGTGCTTGGCGGCACCTCCAGCCGCTTTGGTGGCGGCGAGTTCCACAACAACGGCGCCCTCAAGGCCCAGGATATTGCTACCATGGACTGTGGGGAGAACGTGGACACCAGCCGCCTGGAGCTGCCGGGAGACCAGCTCCGCCTCCTGGACCGGCTAAAGGATACGGGAAAGCCGGTGGTGACCGTCCTCATTCAGGGACGGCCCTATGCCATGGAGTCGGTGGAGGCTCGTTCCGACGCCGTGTTCTGCTGCTTTTATCCCGGCCTCACCGGCGGTGAGGCTCTGGCGCAGCTTCTTTTTGGCGAAGCCGCCCCGGCAGGCCGTCTGCCCGTATCCCTGCCGGATCATGTGGGGCAGCTGCCGGTGTACTACAACTACAAGGATTCCTACCGGGGCATGGACTATTATGACGCCAGGGAGCGCCCACGGTTCTCCTTTGGCAGTGGCCTGACCTATACCACCTTTGCATATCGCCTTCTGGAGGCGCCAGCGGACGCCAAAGCGGAGAATGTGGACGCTTTGACTGTAAGCATTTCCATTACCAACACCGGCCTCCGAGCCGCCAGCGCCGTCCCACAGCTGTATCTCCACCGGACCCAAGGGGTGGTGACTTCCCGCATCCGCGCCCTGTGCGATTTTCAAAAGCTCCGCCTGGCCCCGGGGGAAACTCAAACCGTCACCCTAAGCATTCCCCGGGAGTCCCTGTGCCAGTGGGACAGCCAAATGCGGCAGCGGGTGCTCCCCGGCAAAATCCAATGGTTCCTGGGCGACTGTGGAGAAACCTACCTCTCCAGTGCATGCACTTTGGACTGAGAACCTTTTTCAGGCATTATTGTAGTATCCCGGCTGACCGAAGAGGTGAGACGGGATTTGATTTGTAATAAATAGTTGACAGAATCTGCAGGGAGTACATGGATAAAATATGGCTGACACTTGGTTATTTTGACATAGAAAAGAAAAGCGATTCGAAAATAAGAATAAAAAACCGGTTGACAATGTGAAGAGAATATGCTATTCTAATAAAAAGAAGAGAATGTACACTGGAAAATTCCTATGTACATAGGACAGATGTACCGCTTCTCTTTCTGTATCTGCAGTGTAGAGGAATACACCGAGAGTAAAAACCGGCGGTCAGGTCAGAGGAAGACTGCCACGCAGACTGTGGGAGGGCAATGAGATGTGGATCCATTCGCAGACAAAAGCACGCAGGGGTTCCTGGCTCTGTTGCGGATCCGTGACAGAAGCCAGGTCTTGGGATCAGAGCAGCACGTGCATGAATATCGTTTGAGGGGTGAAGTCTTTGCGTCAGGATATACGAGCGGAGAGATGCCGGTGGATTACTTTTGGAATCTTGGTGGCGGCTCTCGTGTTACAGGCGTTGCCATTTGGTCTCGTAACGTACACGGAATTCAATTCCGAGGGAGTTAGAAGCAGGATTGTGGACACGTATTCGTATTTTAATATCCAGGAAAATGCCTACTATTTTTACATACCGCTGCTTACTTCGGCTGCTACTCTCGTGGCAG
>ENA-UONY01002685-UONY01002685.1-human-gut-metagenome-genome-assembly--contig:-CS9-NODE-2685-length-12188-cov-8.872084_pt1 | contig 12188 bp, 8 predicted proteins | sample MGYA00242465_ERZ724012 | MGnify/ENA metagenome assembly ERZ724012 | reverse complement strand
CCACCCTGCCCGGCATGGCCGAGCGCACCATCGTGGTGAACGGCTTCTCCAAGACTTACGCCATGACCGGTTGGCGTCTGGGCTATGCCTGCGGCCCGGCACCCATCATCCGGATCATGACCAAGATCCACCAGAGCGCCATCATGAGCGCTCCCACCACCAGCCAGTACGCCGCCATCACTGCTCTGAAGGAGTGCGACGGCGAGATCGACCGCATGCGCGACGAGTACAATATGCGCCGCCGCCTTGTGGTGAAGTCCTTTAACGATATGGGCCTGACCTGCTTTGAGCCGCGCGGTGCGTTCTACGCCTTCCCCTGCATCAAGAGCACGGGCATGAGCAGTCAGGATTTCTGCACGAAGCTGCTGGAACAGAAGCATGTGGCCATCATCCCCGGCGACGCCTTTGGCGCTTCCGGCGAAGGCTACGCCCGCATTTCCTACGCCTACAGCGTGGAGCATCTGAAGGAAGCGCTCCGGCGCATCCGGGAATTCCTGCAGGAAAACGGTATCTATCACGGCATCTGAGGAGGAACAAATGGCAAGGCTGAACTGCGTGACCATTCTGGCCCCCGCAAAGCTCAATCTGGCGCTGGACGTGGTGGGCCTTCTGCCGGGCGGCTACCATGATCTGGACATGACCATGCAGGCCATCACCCTCTACGAGCGGGTGGTGCTGCGCCGCAGCCCCAACCTGAACCTGCGTCTGCCGGGCAGTCTGGTGGCCCCCAATAACAAAAATACTGCCATCAAGGCAGCGCTGGCCTTTTTTGACTACACCGGCCTTCTGGCGGGCGTGGACATCACCATCTATAAAAATACCCCGGTGCGGGCGGGCATGGCGGGCGGCAGTGCCGATGCTGCCGCTGTTCTGGTGGGCATGAACGAGCTGTACGGTGCGCACCTTTCCATGAGTGAGCTGTGCGCACTGGGCGCAAAGATCGGTGCGGATGTGCCCTTTGCCCTGATGGGCGGCACCTGCCGGGTGCAGGGTGTGGGCGATTTTCTCAAGGCGCTGCCGCCGGTGCCGGAGTGCTGGTTCACGGTGGTGATGCCGGACTACGGCGTTTCCACCCCGGAGGCCTTTGCGGCCTATGACCGGGTGGGTAGCAGCGTCCACCCGGACTGCGGAGCGCAGGAAGCCGCTATCCGTGCCGGAGATCTGGATGCCCTTTGCGCCGCCGCCGGCAATGCGCTGGAAGAGTGCAGCGGAGCAAAGGATACCGGGGCCATCAAGGCCCTGCTGCGGGAGCATGGCGCTGTCACCGCCCTGATGACCGGCAGCGGTGCGGCGGTGTTCGGCGTATTCCGGGACGAAGGGGCCGCACGGGCTGCTGCACAGGCCGCAAAGCGGCGCTGGAAGCAGGTGTACGTGGCGCAGCCTGACCGCGGCGGCGCACGGGTGAGCCGATAAAGATGCATAGACCTCCTTCCTACGGGGCATACTGCCCGCAAAGGAAGGAGGTCTTTTTTGTGCAGACCTTTTATAAAATCTGTCTGATCTTAATGATCGTGGGCGGCATCAACTGGGGCCTTGTGGGGCTGTTCCAGTTCGATTTTGTGGGCTGGCTGCTGGGCGGCAGCGCATCCATCTGGTCGCGCATCGTGTTCACGCTGGTGGGCATTGCAGCCCTGTGCGGCATCCCGGGGCTGTTTTCGGATGAAACGGATGAATGACCCTCTCAGGCAATGCCTGCGGCATTGCCAGCTCCCCCGAAAGGGGGAGCTTTATTGTGCCTGTCCTCCAGAAGTAAAAAAGCTCTCCCTTCGGGAGAGCTGGCGCGTCAACGCCTGAGAGGGTCAATGACAGGTGCTTTTGCTTGTTGACTCAATTACTGCTTCCGTCAAGATCATCCCAGCCTACCAGATCCGGCAGGGTGAGCGTCTCGTCGGAGCAGTGGGGGTGTGCACGCCGCTGGTCCTCGGCCATGGTGCGCACCACCTCGCGGGTGATCTCACGGATGGCGGCGCAGTCCTCCGGCAGGTCGGTCTGGCTGCGGCCGGAGTGGGTAAACAGGATCTTACCCATGTGACCCACCACCAGCGTCAGCGGCAGCTGCTGCGGAGCATTGCTGTTGTAGCGGTAGCCCTGCTCTTTGGCCGCTTTGTAGATGCGCTGGGCCGCAAAGCTCCAGCTCAGGATGCCGCGGGCCTGTTCTACGCCAAGGTAGCCGTACAGCACCCCCGGCGCGTCGCAGATGAGGGTGAAGGGAAACTCGGCCCCCTGCGTGGCTTTTGCCACCATGCGGGGCGAGGAACGCACCACGCAGGCCAGCCGCACGCCGCGCAGTCTGGGCAGGGTCTGCAGGTAGCGGGTCAGATATTCCCGCGTGACAGGGTGGTCAAAGGCAGGCAGGAAGATCATGACAAGAGGGTGCTCCCCTTCGCACAGCTTGTAAAAATCATTGCCCGGTGTGGTGGGGGTATCAAAGGTAAAGCGGGGGATGGAGGTGCCCACCAGATGTTCTGACTTCATGCCGCAATGCACATCCTTTCAAGATAATAAAAAATCCACACACTGCATCTCTGCAGAAAGTGCAGAGGACAGAGGTGGATGGATTGCTATAAAAAGATCCCGCCCGGTCGTCTGCGGTCAATCAAACCTACCCTTACGGACAGGTGGGTGCCCTGTCGCCGGATTCGCGCTTCCTCATCGAGCCTCCATGGTCGACCCATGGCGGGGAGGTCTGCAATCCGCCGGAGAACTCCGGGCTCCCGTTGAATGATTAGTAGGATCATATAAACCGCAACAAATCGAGCCGGGCAGGAAGTTTTGCCGGGTAATTTGTCTGGAATTATTCTTCGATGTCGTACTCGTCGCTCAGGCGCTCTTCAAACAGCTTGCCCAGCTCCAGCAGCAGCTCGTCGTCGTCCACGACGTCCAGATATTCGCCTTCATCATCCTCGCCAACGCTCAGAATGACCAGCTGAGCATTCTCAGCTTCCTCTTCGGTCTCGGCGTATTCCACAGCAGCCAGATAATGCACGCCCTTGTGGTCCAGCGCATCGATCACCTCAAATGTGATCTCGTTGCCGTCCTCATCCTCCAGGGTCATCAGGTCGGGCTGATCTTCTTCGGTATTAGGGTTCTTGATTTCGTCAGACATAGATATTGTCTCCTGTATCGTGTCATAAAACGGGCTGTTTGTGTGCCACCCGCTTGGCCTGCATATAGTGTAGCGTTTTTTTGCCTGCTCGTCAAGATGCTTTTTCGCACAGAAATTGTGCAGCAAATTTTCACGCATTTGCTCTCGCACTCTGCGGCAGAATATGATATACTATCCTCTGAATCTTCTGTGCACGGTGTGCCGTGCAGGTTACTATAGAGTATGGAGCGTGGGCGGAAATGATGCATAAAAAAAGATGGACGGCGTTTGTGCTGGCAGCGGCGCTGGTGCTGACGGGCTGCAGTGCCGGGAGCTTTCTGCACTTTGGCAAAGGCAGCGGCGGCAGTACAGTCCAGAAGATCGACCGCCCGGCAGTGGAATCGGCAGAGCTGCAGTTTGCCCACCCTGCGGCGGGGGACACCATTGCGGTGTTCGATACCTCGGCAGGCGTGTTCAAGGCGGTGCTTTTCCCGGACAAGGCCCCGCAGGCCTATGATAACTTTGCAGGCCTTGTGCAGGCAGGCTACTACAACGGCCTGACCTTCTCCCGCGTGGAGAGCGGCTTTGTGGTGGAAGCCGGGCAGGGGGCCGACGGCAGGGGCAACACCATCTGGAACGGCAGCCGCTACCCGGCTGAGACCACCGACAGCCTGCACCATTATTCCGGTGCCCTGTGTATGGGCACCGATGCTTCCGGCGAGTGCGCCAGCATTTTTTACGTGATGCAGACGCTGCCGGGAGACCAGTCGGTGACGCAGGAGCTTGTGGACCAGATGAACAGCGCGGGCTACCGCGCGGAGGTGGTTTCGGCCTATCAGACCGTCGGCGGCGCGCCTTATCTTGACTACACCGATACCGTGCTGGGGCAAGTGTACGAGGGCATGGACGTGGTGGATGCCATCGGCCAGACCGCCGTGGACGAAAACCAGAAGCCCCGTGAGGACATCACCATCAACAGCGTGAGCATTACGCAGTACGAATAAGAAAAAGGACACCGTCAGGTGTCCTTTTTCTTATATCTCTCCCGGGTGCTCCTTCCGCCATGCAAGATAATCGTCCAGAATGACGGTGGCGCTCACAGAGTCCAGAATTTCCTTCCGCTTTGTGCCAAAGGTGCCGCTTTCGTCCAGAATGTCGGCGGCGGCGCAGGTGGTCTGCCGCTCGTCCCACATGCGTACCGGCAGGCCGCTCCAGATCTCGACCGTCTTTGCCAGCTTGCGGCTCTTGATGGCGCGTTCGCCCTCGGTACCGTCCATGTTCAGCGGCAGGCCGATCACGATCAGCTCGGCTCCGATCTCCTTGGCCACTTCGCACACCCGTGCCGCCACCTTGTTGCGGGCTTTCAGGGTGATCTGCGGGGTGATGGCCGTTGTAAGGAACTCGGTGCGGTCACAGGTGGCAAGGCCGGTGCGGCTGTCGCCATAGTCAACAGCTAAAATTTTCATACAGGCTTCCTCTCTTGTGTGGAAAAGTTTGTCGGTTCAAGTGTACCACAGCTGCAGGCTAAAAGGTAGAGAATCACACTTTTTTTGAGAGGATTTTCGTGTTACAATAAACACAGATCGTTTTTTTAGGAGGAAGTGCCCCATGCTCAAACTGGTTTTAGGCGGCTCCGGCAGCGGCAAGACCACCCTGCTCTATTCCCGCATCAAGGCCCGGGCCGAACAGGGCCGGCGCAGCATCCTTCTGGTGCCGGAACAGTTCACTTCCAGCACGGAGGGCCGCATCTACCGGGAACTGGGCGATGCTCTTTCCGGCATGGTGGAAAGCTTTTCCTTTACCAGTCTGGCCGAGCGCATCCTCTCTGCCGAGGGCGGCGCGGCGGTGCAGACCCTTTCGGACGCGGGCCGCGCCGTGCTGGTGCGCCGCGCGCTGGAAGAGCTGCAGGATCATGTGCATTACTACTACCGCCACCGCCGCAGTGCGGCCTTCTGCCAGATGGCGGCCCAGACCATCGACGAGCTGAAAAGTGCCGGCCTTTCCGGCGCACAGCTGGCAGAGCTTGCGCCGGACTGCGGGCCGGAAAGCGGCAAGCTGAGCGAGCTGGCACTGATTTTTCAGGGATACGAAACGCTGCTGGCGGGCACCGGCATGGACCCCGCCGACCGGCTGGAGCTGGCGGCTGACCGGCTGGAAGCCGCTCTTGCCCGGGGCGAACTGCCGGACTTTCTGCGGGAGCGGGAAGTGTTCATTGACGAGTTCGATACCTTCAACGCCCCCAAAAAGCGGCTGATGGGCGCGATGCTGGCGGCGCTGCCCACCGTCACGGTGGCCCTGTGCGACGACGGTGCGCCCATGGTGCCGGGGGATATGGGGCTTTTTTCCGGCGCAAAGCAGGTGGCCGCACAGCTGCGGCAGCTGGCCCGCAAAAACGGTGCTGATGCGGCAGTGCCGGAGCTGCTGCGCCGCGACCTGCGCCATAAGGATGCGCCCGGCCTTGCGGCTGTGACAGAGCTTTTGGAGACTGGCACCTGTGAGGTGCCGCCCGCTGCGCCGGAGGTGCGGCTGTTTGCCGCTGCCAGCCGAGAAGAGGAAGCCCGCTGCACCGCTGCGGCCATCCGCCGCCTGATGCGGCAGGGCGTGCGCTGCGGCAAAATGGCCGTGGTCTGCCGCAATATCCCGGATTACCGTGCGGCCATCCGGTACGAGTTCCGCATGGCAGATATCCCGCTTTACTGCGATGAACCCACCACCCCGGAGTTCAGCGCCCCGGCTACGGCGGTGCGTGCACTGCTGGCACTGCTGCGCGGTGCGGATATGACCGAAAACCTGACCATTCTTGCCAAGACCGGCCTGTGCGCTCTGACCGAGCCGCAGGTCTGCGCGCTGGAAAACTATGCCTATACCTGGTCACCCAATGCGGCGGCATGGCGCACAAAATTTGAGAAAAGCCCCAAGGGCTTCGGCGAAAATGAACTGTCCGATGAGGATGCAAAAACGCTGGAGGATGCCGAGACTGCCCGCCAGCTGCTGGTAACAGCCGTGGACGAACTGCGCAGCAAGGTGCGGGGCGGCAGCGCCGAACAGATCAGCCGGGAACTGTATTTCTGCCTGAAAAAGCTGGGTGCAGAAGAGCAGCAGGCAGCGCTGGTGGAAGCCGTCCGCACTGCCCGGGGCATCCCGGCGGCAGAGGAAGCGGCCCGCGAGTGGAACGTGGTGATGCAGCTGCTCAACGAGATGGCCCACCTGCTGGGCGGGCAGGGTGTGACCTTTGCAGAATATGAGGACCTGTTCAGCCTGCTGCTGCGCTCTTCGGACCTTGGGCACATCCCGCAGACGCTGGATGCTGTGGTGCTGGCAAGCGCGGGCAAAATGCGTCTGGACGCGCCGGACTATGTGTTCGTGCTGGGCCTTGCGGAGGGCGAATTTCCCTGTGCACCGTCCGAGACGGGCCTTCTGACCCACGCCGACCGCGATGTTCTGATGGCAAAGCAGATCGATCTGCCGGACTGCTTTGAGAACCGCGTGGTGCGCGAGCAGGTGTGCGTTTACAAAGCCCTCACCGCACCGGCAAAGGGGTTGTGGCTCAGCTGGCCCAAGGGGCAGGGCAAGACCCTGTGCGCAGCGCTGGAACCCATCGTGGAGGCCCTGCACCCGGCGGCACCGGAGCTGGAGCTTCCCGACCTTGCAGCCACCCCCGCCGATGCACTGGATACGCTGGGCGGCTGGCCGCTGACCGACACGGAACGCGCCAGCCTGACTGAGGCGCTGCGTCTGCCGCAGACGGATGCGCCCCGCGGCCTTGCTCTGCTGCGCCGCATGGAGGAGGACCCGCCCCGGCAGGTGAACGATCTGTCCGCGCTGAGCGGCCTGCTGGGGCAGCGGCTGCGCATCTCGCCCAGCCAGCTGGAAAAATACTATACCTGCCGGTATGGCTATTTCCTGCAGTATGTGCTGGGCCTGAAGCCCCGCAGACGGGCCGAGCTTTCTGCCGACCAGAGCGGCACCCTGATGCACTGGGTGCTGCAGATGGCGCTGGACCCGCACCCGGATGCGGATAATCCCTGCGCCGGGCTGGCCCCATTTCTGGAGCTGGACGACGAAGCCATGGCAGGCCTTGCCAGCCTGCTGGTGGACGAATATGCAAAGCGTTATCTGCCGGAGGATACGGCCCGGTTCGCCTATCTGCTCTCGCGGCTTAAAAAAAGCATGACAAGCCTTTTGTGCTACCTGCGGGACGAACAGAAACAGTCCTGCTTCCACCCGGCAGCCTGTGAGCTGCGCATCGGCTCCGGGGAGGATGCCGTGCCCGGGCAGGTGTATCATCTCTCGGACGGGCGCACCGTGCAGCTGGTGGGCACGGTGGACCGCGCCGACGAGTGGGTGGAGGAAGACGGCACCCGCTGGGTGCGGGTGGTGGACTATAAGACCGGCACCAAAAAACTGAACCTGAAAGAGGTATACTGCGGGCTGGACTGCCAGATGCTTTTGTATCTGTTCAGCCTGACGCGGGATAAGAGCGGCCGCTTTACCGGTGCGGAACCGGCAGGAGTGCTGTATCTGCTGGCAGACCCGGCCCCCAAGACCACCAACCGCCAGCAGGCACAGCAGGACGTGCAGTACGAGCTGGACGGCCTTGTGCGGGATGAGCAGAAGGTGTTCGATGCCATGGATGCGGATGAGACGGGCCGCTACCTGCCCTTTGGCTACCGCAACGGTGCACCCAGCCCCAGCCAGAAGGATAAGCGTGCCGATATTGCAAAGCTCAACCGCATCCAGCTGCATCTGGATGATCTTGTCACCCAGATGGGCCAGCAGCTTTACGATGGGCAGATCGCTGCGGAACCGCTGGTGGCCGGGGCGGGCAGGAACCCCTGCGTCTGGTGCGACTACAGCTTTATCTGCTGCCACGAGACCGGCATCGGCGAGCGGGCACTGGAAGCCCCGGCCAAACCCTTTGAGCCGGAAGAGACTGAGAACGAGAAGGAAGGTGAGCAGGCATGAGTGAACCCAAATGGACTCCGGCCCAGCGCGCTGCTATTGAGGACCGGGGTGGTGCGCTGCTGGTGAGCGCAGCGGCGGGCAGCGGCAAAACAGCCGTGCTGACCGAACGCGCCGTGCGGCTCATCACCGATCCGGACCACCCGGTGGATGCGGACAAACTGCTCATCGTCACCTTTACCAATGCGGCGGCGGCAGAGCTGCGGGCACGCATCGGGCAGGCACTGCTGCGGCTCAGCCAGCAGCAGCCCCACAACACGAGCCTGCGCCGCCAGCGGATGCTTTTGCAGCGCGCACCCATCTGCACCATTGACGCGTTCTGTCTGGACCTGCTGCACAAGCACTTTCAGGCACTGGACATCCCGCCGGATTTTGCCCCGGCAGATCCCGGCAGCGTGGAGGTGCTGCGGGCTTCGGCGCTGGCCGAAACGCTGGAAAATGCCTACCGCGACCCGGACTTCTGTGCCTTTGCAGACCTTTACGGAAAGGGCCGCACCGATCAGGCCGCAGGCAATACCATCCTGCATGTGTACGATTTTCTGCGCGCTCTGCCGGACTACGACCGCAGGCTGGACGAATATCTGACACCATGGCAGCGGGAAAACGGCTTTGCTTTTACCTGCTGGCATGATCTGCTGCTGGCGGAAGCGGCCCGCTGCGCAAAGGCCGCGCGGGAACTGCTGACGGCAGCACTGGCAGACTGTAAGGAAGATTTTGTCCTTGCACAGGCACAGGCCGAGGAAAAAGGCAAGACCGCTGCTTCCAAGGCAAAGGCCGTGGCCGGTGTCAACGATAAATTCGCAGAGCCGCTCTCCCGGCTGGAAAGCGCCGCCGCCCTGCTGGGCGAGGTGGAACGGCTGGCTGCGGCAGGGCAGTGGACACCGCTGTACGATAAGCTGACACCCTATGTGCTGGGCATGGAGGAGATACCCGGCTTCAAGGGCATGAAAAAACGGCTGACCGGCGATCATAAGGCGGCGGTCAGGACCCGCGCAGACGAAGCCGCCAAGCTGTTTGAGCACATTACGGAGCTTGTCTCCTGCAGCGAGGAGGAAGCCGAAGCGGACCGCAGAGCGGCCCTGCCCCGGCTGCGGGCGCTGTTTGCCGCCGTGCGGGATTTTGATGCCCGCTTCTCGGCAAAGAAAAAGGAACGCAAGCTGCTGGAATTCAGCGATTTTGAGCATCAGGCCCTGCGGCTGCTGCGCACACCGGATGGCGTGTGCACACCGCTGTGCCAGAGCATCCGGCAGAGCTATGCCGCCGTGATGGTGGACGAATATCAGGACACGAACGCTTTGCAGGATGCCATTTATCGCTGCCTTGCTTCCCCGGCGGGGGATGACCTGTTCCTTGTGGGCGACCTGAAGCAGAGCATCTACCGCTTCCGTCAGGCCGACCCAAGCATCTTCCGGGCTAAGCTGAACGCATGGGCACCGTTGCCCAGCGGCACTGCCCGCCCCCGCCCGGAGGAGGGTACGGCAGGCGGAAACGCTCTGCTGGCGCTGGATGCGAACTTCCGCTCCGCCCCGCAGGTGGTGGCAGGCATCAACTTTATCTTTGAACAGCTCATGACCCCCCAGCTGGGCGATACGGCTTACGGCGACGGCCAGCGGCTGGTGTGCGGTGCACCCGGCGAATACGCCGGCAGCGTGGAAGCACACTTCCTGCCGGACGACACCGCTGAGACCGACGCGGCGTGGATCGCCCAGCGCGTTGAAGAACTGGTGAAAAACGGCGAACCGGTGCGGGACGGCAGCTCCACCCGCCCGGTGCAGTACGAGGATTGCTGCATCCTGCTGGCGGCGCGCGGCGACTTCCTCGCTTATGAGGAAGCGCTCACGGCCCGGGGCATCCCGGTGTATGCGGATGCGCGCGAAAACCTGATGGAAGCAGCGCACATCCGGCCGCTGATCTCGCTTTTGAAGGTCATCGACAACCCGGCGCAGGATATCTACCTTGCCGCCGCCATGCTGGGGCCGATGTTCGGCTTTACGGATGACGACCTTGTACGCCTGCGTGCCCAGAGCGCCGCAATGCAGAAAAAGGCGCAGGAGGAACAGGGCGCGAAGGAAACGGGCAAAAGGGCTTCCCGCATGAGTCTGTACGGCGCAGTGCTGCAGGTGGTGCAGAATGACGATGAAACGCCGTTCACCAAAAAGGTGAAAGACTTTTATGACAGACTCACCGCACTGCGGCGCATGGCCCGCAGTGCCCCGGCAGAACAGCTGCTGGAAGAGATCTTTGTCTCCACCGGCTATCTTGCTGCGCTGGGCGTACTGGAAAACGGTGCGCACCGCCGGGAAGATGCCCGGCGTTTTGCGGCTTTCTGTGCACAGACCGGAGCAAACGGCATCTCGGCGCTGGTGCGTGCCATCGACGCGGCGGCGCAGGCCGGTTCTGCCGGGCAGGACACTGTGCCCGGCGGTGCGCGGCCTGGCTGTGTGACCATTATGACCATCCACCGCTCTAAAGGCCTGCAGTTCCCGGTGGTGTTCGTGGGCGACACGGCCCGGCACTTTAACCTGAGCGACACTTACCAGCCGGTGCTGCTGCACCGGGAATACGGCGCGGGCCTGCGCCTGCGCCCGGAACAGGGCGAGAGCATGTACAAGACTGCAGCCTACGCAGCCCTTGCCAGCGTCCATGCGCAGGAAACGCGCAGCGAGCAGATGCGCCTTTTATATGTGGCGCTCACCCGTGCACAGGATAAGCTGATCCTCACGGTGCCGCTGGGCATGACCAAGACCGGCAATCCCTTTGCCAAGGCGGCAGCATTCCTTGCTGCGGGCGCGGGAAAAACGCTGAACCAGCAGGCGGGCAGCTTTGCTGACTGGCTGCGTGCAGCACTGCTGGTGCATCCCTTCGGCGGGCCGCTGCGGCGGCTGGCAGGAGATCTGGAACTGCCCTTTGTGTTTACGGAAAGCGAGATCATGGTCACGGTGCAGGAAGCTCAGCCGGAGCCGGAAACACCGGAACAGGAACCGGAAGCGGCAGAGCCTGTCCCGGCAGACCCGGCATTGGTGGCTCAGCTGCAGGAGGGCTTTGCATGGCGGTATCCGGCGGCAAAACTGGCTGCGGTGCCCGCCAAGGTCAGTGTGACCAGCATCGTGCACAAGGCCGAGCAGACCACGCTGGAACGCCCTGCCTTTCTCTCCAAAGACGGCCTGACCGCCGCCGAGATGGGCACGGCTCTGCACGCTTTTCTGGAACATGCGGACTTTGCCTCCCTTGCTGCTGCCAAAGCAGCGGGCACGCTGGAGGAAGCCATCCTTGCAGAGCGCCAGCGGCAGGTGGACACCCAGCTGGTGGCCCCGGAAATTGCGGAAAAACTCAATGCAGGCCGCATCCGCCGCTTTGCCGAGAGCGAAGCCTTTGCAAAGATCTGCGCAGCCGAAAAGGTGCTGCGGGAGCTGGCCTTCATCACGGCGCTGCCCGCGTCGGCCGTGCTGACGGCACAGGGAGCTTCCGCGCAGGAAGCCGCCGCCGTGCAGGATGAGCAGGTGCTGGTGCAGGGCATTGCAGACCTTGTGCTGGTGTTCCCGGATCATCTGGAACTGCTGGATTATAAGACCGACCGCCGCAAGACCGAAGCGGACTTCCTGAGCGCCTACCGCCCGCAGCTGAACCTCTATGCCCTTGCCATCGATAAGCGCTTTGCGCCGAAGAAGGTAACGTATAAGGGCATCTACTCGCTGGAGCTGGGGAGGCTGATCGAGGTGTAAACTCCTTCCGTCATCGCTGCGCGATGCCACTGCTCCCCTTTTTGTCACTTGCGTGACATCTTCCCCCGGCCGGGGGAAGTCTTTCTCATGGAGGGAGGCTCTGGCGCAGCCGAAAAGCTGACCGTATTGCCAAAGGCTCCCTCCGTGAGGGAGCTGGCGCACGAAGTGCGACTGAAGGAGTTGACTCATATTTTTCCCGCAAAACGCATAAAAAGTGCTTGACAGCGCTTTCTGCCTGTGGTAGAATAACCGAGTAAAGAAAGCAGCTACGGCCTGTGCCGCGCTCGCCTTGCGAGGGAAAGATCCCCCGGGCTATACCTGAAGGCAGTTCATTATGAGTGGACTGCGGCTTTGAGTGAATTTTTGCGCGGCTGTCCTGAAAATGGGCGGCCGCGTTTTCTATGCCAAATATTGCAACA
>ENA-UONY01002684-UONY01002684.1-human-gut-metagenome-genome-assembly--contig:-CS9-NODE-2684-length-12189-cov-4.766771_pt1 | contig 12189 bp, 7 predicted proteins | sample MGYA00242465_ERZ724012 | MGnify/ENA metagenome assembly ERZ724012 | reverse complement strand
CTCGCCTCCGACTACTCCGCCAGCCGTTTTGTAGGCGCCCGCCGGATTGTGTGAGAGGTTCATCATACCGTTTCCAGGCGCGCCGTCCCTCCCCGGACGGCGCGCCGTCTTTTCCACTTACCATACTCCGCTGTAGGACTGGCCTGTGTGCAATATCTCAATCCAACACTGCCGCGCCAGTGCCGTCGCAAGTGTTCGTGACGTGTGGAGCTTTGTTTTCTATTCAAAGTGACGAAAATTTCTTTTGCATACGCGAATATTTTTGTTGAAATTTCTGCCTCCATCCTCTACAATAGGTTCTGCATTCAGGAAACCAATTGGAGGAGGGATTCCCTATGGAAAGTCCGGCAAATCAAGCCGCCCCCAGCACGAAGGCCGCTCCAGGTCAAAAAAAGGCCGTCAGTGTGGAAGCTTTCGTATTCCTTGGCATCTTCATTTTGATTTTTGGTCTGATCGGCCACAAAATGGGGATGATCAATCTGCTCAACACCATGATGAACACCGCATTCGATCTACTTATCAACACCGTGTTGTACATCATGGGCATTGCCGTGCTGGCCGGTGCTCTGGGTGCGATGCTGACGGAGTTTGGCGTAGTAGCCCTCATCAACAAGCTGCTCTCTCCTCTCATGGGCATCCTGTACGGACTGCCCGGCGCTGCCTCTGTTGGAATCGTCACGACCTACCTCTCTGACAACCCCGCAATCCTGACTTTGGCAGACGACCCCAGCTTCCGCCGCTACTTCAAGCGGTATCAGCTCCCCGCTCTCACCAACCTGGGCACCGCTTTTGGCATGGGTGCCGTCATCACCGCCTTTATGCTGGGTCTGCAGCTGACCTCCGGCGGCGGCAGCTTCGGTTTGGCCGTCCTGGTGGGCAACCTGGGCGCTGTGTTCGGAAGCATCGTCAGCGCCCGCCTGATGCTGCGCTTTACCAAAAGGGTGTTCGGCACAGAGGCCTACTGCGACATCCCGGAAGGCTGTGAGCATGCGGACCTGTCCACCCGGGCTGTCCGGCCCGGCGGCATTGGCGCCAGGCTTCTGGGCGCTCTCACAGAAGGTGGTGCTTCCGGCGTGAAAATGGGCATGGAGATCATTCCCGGCGTCCTCCTCATTTGCACCTTTGTGCTGCTGCTCACCAAGGGGCCAGGCGAGGGAGGCGTCTACACCGGCGCGGCCTATGAGGGCGTGGCGGCCCTGCCTTGGCTGGGGCAGAAGCTCTCCTTCCTGCTGAAGCCTCTGTTTGGCTTCACCAGCGCCGAGGGCATCGCCGTTCCCATCACCGCACTGGGCGCTGCCGGCGCAGCCATTGGTCTGGTGCCGGGCCTGCTGAACTCCGGCTTGGCCGGGGCCCAGGACATTGCCGTCTTCACCGCCATGTGCATGTGCTGGAGCGGTTATCTGTCCACCCACGTGGCCATGATGTCCAGTCTGAAGTGCACTTACCTCACCGGCCGCGCCATCCTTTGCCACACCATCGGCGGCCTGTGCGCCGGCGTCTTTGCCCACTGGGTCTTTGCCCTGCTGTCCCTTCTGTAAGCCGCCCAAGCTGTAATATGACACACTCCCCCGCAGATGACAGGGTATTCCTCCTGTTACCTGCGGGGGAGCATTGCTATCACATCAGAGCAAGTTCAGACCTTGCCGGACGAGGCGGGAGGCTCCGCTTCCTCTGGCGGATAACGGTCCAGCAAGTGACGAGCCAGGGTTTGCAGGGCATGATAGTTGATGCTGTAGCGGCGGCGGCTTCCCTGAAAGTCTAAATTTAACAGGTGGGCCACTTGCATACTCTGCATATCCCGGGTCATGGTGCTGAGATGGACATCAAAGCCCGTGACATTTAGGACCTCCTGGGCGGTCATGGGGCCGGATTTCAGGACGTCCAGAATGCCCAGGGCGCGCTCTGGGTTACCCAGGACCCGCAGAGCCTGATACTCCCAGCTTGCCATTTCAGCGTTCTGCGGCGCAAACATGGTGCTTCCGATCCCCATCAAAAGGCGCAGGGCGCCGCGACCCCCACTGACCGGAGAGAAGACGCACATCATGTCACGGGGCATCATGTAGATGAGGGCCGCCTCCGCCTCCATGACCGGTTCCGGCACCACAGCGTGGAGCCGCCGCCGGATGAAATCGTTCAACGGCTCCACCCGCAGCTCCTGCTCCAGCCGCTGAGCCAGGGGCCTGGCCCGCTGCACCCAGGGCTCCAGGGCGTCTTGGAGAACATCCGCCACAGGCTGTAGGATGGTTCCCATTTCCTTTGTCAGGGGTACAAAATCAGAGAAGGCCTCCAGGAGCCGTTCCTTTAGGGCAGGCGGTGCGGGGAGCTTTCCCAAGCCAAAGGCAAAGGGCGCTGCCTCCCCCTCTTCCAATCTGCGGGAATCCAGATGATTGGAATATACGTCACAGAATACGTGGTTTCCCTGGTTCACCTCCGGCCATGCACGGAGCATGGAGGCAACGCCGTCTGCTACGGTCTGATCCTTCAGCTCTGTGAAAGTAAATGCCAGCAGCTTTGCCAGGCTGGTTGTCTCACGAGCCTTGCTGGGTCCCAGGGGCAAGCTCTGGAAAAAAAACTGTACCCGGGAGTCCTGAGGATCTATGGTCCGGCAAGCCTCGTGCATCATGCGGTGGATTTCCGCCTCGGGTATGCAGGCAGTGCCGGATCCGCTGAGCTCTGTGCAGGGAATGTGATTTACATACGCATCGACCAGCGTTACAGACTCCAGCATCAGGCTGGGCTTGGGGTTGAACTGCAGAGACATGATATTTGCTCCTTCTACCGCCTGAACAGGCGTCTCTCTATTTGCAAAATTTGCAAATAGAGTATAGCACTTTGCTCATGAATTTTCCAGCCTTTTTCTGAAATTTTAGCATTTTCATACATATTGCACAATTTTTTGCATAAATATTTGTGCATATTAGCCAGGTTAATCCAGAAATTGGAACTTGCTCTTTTTGCATGTTTCGTGGTAGAATGTTCTCAAGCCAAAACTTGCAAAATTTGCAAGTTTTGGAAATGCACAACGAAAGGGAGTACACAAATGAAAAAGCGACGGATCAAACGGCTGCTGGCTCTGCTGCTGGCCCTGTGCCTAACCCTACCCCTGGGACCCCTGTCGGCCCAAGCGGAGGACGCAGTACAAGTGACCCAGCTGCCCATCGAACAGCTGGAGGACATCTCCATGGACCTCCTGAATCCGGACCTTCGCGTGGAGGAGCCGGATCCGGAATATCTGGATACCGATGAAGTCCGGGTCTCCATCGTCTTAGACAAGCCCAGCGCGGTGGAAGCCGGCTACGCCCCTGCAGCCGCCGGGAGCTACCGGGACGCCCTTGCCTCTGACCAGGCGGCGGTCACACAGAGAATCAACAAGACCCTGGAGTCCGACCTGGACGTGGTTTGGAACCTGACCTTGGCAGCCAACCTGATCTCCGCCGAAGTGACCTACGGCCAAATTGCGGCTATTGAGGCAGTGCCCGGCGTTCGGGCAGTGTACGTGGAGCGGCAGTACGAGCCCGCCGTCCTGCCCGAAAGCAGCGATGTAGCCTACCCCACCATGGTCTCCGCAGGAGAGATGACCGGCGTGGCTGGGAGCTGGGCCGAGGGCTACACCGGAGCCGGCAGCCGTATTGCCATCATCGACACCGGCATCGATGAAGACCACCAGAGCTTTGACCCCGGGGCCTTCCAATACGCCCTGGAGCAAAACGCCAAAGACAAGGGACTGGAATCGGAGGCGTATGTAAAATCCCTGAACCTGCTTACGGCCCGGGACATCGCCATGGTGCTAGGCCAGCTCAACATGAAGGACCGGATGCCCGAAGGTGCAACGGCGGAGGACCTGTACCGGAACGAAAAGCTGCCCTTTGCCTTTAACTACATTGATCAAGATCTGGAAATCACCCACGACAAGGATAGCCAGGGCGGCCACGGCTCCCACGTGGCCGGCATTGCCTCCGCCAACCGGTACATCCCCAAAGGCGAAGGCTATGTGGAATACACGGAGGATGCCGGGGTAGTCGGCACCGCTCCGGACACCCAGTTGCTGGTGATGAAGGTCTTCGGTAAAAACGGAGGCGCTTATGATACCGACTATATGGCGGCCATTGAGGACGCTGTGATGCTAGGGTGCGATACCGTCAATTTAAGCCTCGGCTCAGCTATTACTGGTTTTACTTACTCAGGCGAAGACTATTTTAATCAGATTTTCCACAATTTAGAGTCTACTGGCGTAGTAGTAGCCATTGCTGTTGGCAACAGCAGCGGCTTTGCCGAGAATTCCACCAGTCCTACAGGGCTTCTGTATGCCGACGATGTGAATGAAAATCGAGTGGGTATGCCAGGGTCTTTCACCAACGCACTGTCCGTGGCGTCTGTAAATAATATTTCTACTACCAGCATAGGCGCTACATTTGGCGATACATTCATTACTGTGATAGAGGCAACTGGCGGTCGAAATGATCCTTGGACTAGTCTCGATACAACGCCGGATGTTTCTGGAACTTCATATGAGTATGTCTTTTTGGGTAACCCACTGGATGCAAATAACGAAGAAAAATACGGTTCATATCTAAAAGACTATAAAGATATGGATGTACAAGGAAAAATAGTTGTGGTATCGAGAGGGAATACCCCATTTTCTGCAAAACAAGGGTTAGCCCAGGAAATGGGTGCCGCTGCGCTGATAATTTATAACAATGAACCCGGTATATTTACCGCTTCTGTATCCCCATCCGCTGCTAAAACGCCTTGTGTAACCATTTCACAAGAACAAATGCATACCATCTTTGCACAAGGTCAAACCGGCGTTGTCACTGTTTCAGGTAAGATAAATGTTGAGCATCTGCATGCGGAATATTACACCATGTCCGATTTCAGCTCCTGGGGTGTGCCAGAAGACCTGAGTCTGAAGCCGGAGATCACCGCGCCCGGCGGAAACATCTTCTCTGTGGACGGGGAACTTCCAACAACAAACCATTACATCACCATGTCCGGCACTTCCATGGCCACTCCCCATCTGGCGGGGCTCTCCGCTGGGCTGATGCAGTACATTCGAGAGAATCGCCTGACCCAGCGTACCGGCTTGTCCTCCCGAGTTTTGGCTCAGAGCCTTCTCATGTCCACTGCAGAACCAGTTATAGATGAGGAGACAAAGTTGCCTTACTCCGTACGGAAGCAGGGTGCAGGCTTAGCCAATGTATCCAATGCCATTTCCTCCCCAACCTATGTGCTGGTGGAGGGACAGCCAGATGGAAAAGTAAAGTTTGAGTTGGGGGATGACCCGGAGCGGACCGGCGCCTACACTCTTCGCTTTCAGGTTGCCAACATGACAGATTGTGCTCGGAGCTACCGCCTGGACGCCCAAATTATGGCCCCAGCAGCACTGGAGCAGGACAATGCCAAATACATGGACCACACCATGCACCCTCTAGAACCTACCGTAACCTATACTTTTGAAAGTCCCCTGGACTTGAACGGAGACGGCCGCTTGGACCAGGAAGACGCCCAAGCCCTTATGGCCCATGTGATCCGAGGTGAAGCAATCCAGCACCAGGACCAAGTGGATCTGAACGGCGACGGCCAGGTGAATGAATACGATGTCCACCTTCTACTCTTGGAACTCCAGCAAAACACCCTGACGGTACCGGCCCACGACTCCATCACTGTTACAGCCCAGGTCACCTTATCGGAACACGACCAACAGTATATGGAGGACAACTTCGTAAACGGAACCTATGTGGAGGGCTTCCTTTATCTAAAAGCCCAAGAATCAGCGGACGGCGCGGTGGGAGTATCCCACTCCATCCCGATCCTTGGGTTTTATGGAAATTGGACCGACGGGTCTATGTTTGAACGGGGAGGTCAAGCAAAGGAAGTCCCGCAGAATGGGACATGCTATAGCGGGAGTATTAGCAACTATCTCGTACGAAACTCGGGCGGAGTTCTGTATTATTTCGGAGGCAATCCCTATGGACTAAATGACAATGTATATTTAGAAGAGCGCAACGCCTTCAATCCGCTATCTGGAGATTATATTGAAGCAGTTGTCCCATCTCTCATTCGGAACGCAGCAGCTGTAAGGGTAGATTGGGGTTCCAGTGACAACTGGGAGGAAACTGGCGCGCTTAGTTTGGTTACTGTAGAGGATACGGTTCCAAGCGAATGCTACTATGCCGCCATGGGCAGTTGGGTGTATACTTCACATCGGATTGATATTTCCGACGTAGGGAAACAAATTCTTGACGCAGGAGATTCCGAGCAAGTCTATACAATTCAAGTTACTGCAGCGCCTGAATATTATCGTGCAGAAGATGGATCTATTCGCTGGGAGGACTTAGGTAGTGGAAGCAACTGGAAGGTACGCTTCACGACAGATAGCCAACCACCGGAACTTAAGAATATGCGTATGGAAGTTGATTTAATCACAGGTCAAAGAACATTGTACATCACGGTACAGGATAACCGGTATGCAGCTGCTGTAGGCATTATTGATCGTGCGGTTAATAGCTACGAAGCACTCGAACCCGTTAATCAAGTGAGTCTCGGTGATGAAACCACACTCTCGATAGATGTAACCCATCTGCACGGTTCAGAGATGGTACTGATGGTTGGAGACTATGCATTAAACAAGTCATTCTATCAAATTCAATATGAATTTGGGGAGAAACAGCGGCGGTATTTCAACGGCGTTCTTGACGCCGGGTATCAATGGATAAGTTTTGATCGTGAAGGAAGCCAAGTGGATGGAATTACGGATCTCAGCGCGGCGCAGGGGTATCATATAAGCGCTGCAGAGTATGTGGACGGATATGTATACTATATTGTAGACTCCTCATATTTTGGCAGTGGGATCAACAAACTATATGTTCGCCCGGATAATAAATATAGCGACCCTGTTTTTATATGTAATTTGGAACACGGGACGTATACACAGCTGTCATATAACTATACGGATAAGAAGATGTATGGTATAATACCAAAAGACACATTTAACGTTTCAGGTGGTTCTATGCTATACTCTATTGATCTTCAAACCGGAGAGGAGGAGTTTGTGGCAGCATTGGACAGAAATATATTTGTTATGTGTATTGATGGAAATGGCCAATTTTACGGAATTGTCCCAAGAGCCAGCATATATTTTACATTTTCCATCGACGATATAATTGATAAAAAGATCACTTGCAAGGCAGTTGGTGGAGGAATGCTGCTGGATAAGGGCATGGCAATATGTCCAGTAGGTGCACAATCGATGACATACGACCACAATACCAATAAAATTTATTGGGCGGCTTATTCATCTCGCTCGCTCGGAGGAATTGAATTTGACGGCCGCTTATATGAAATTTCCCCGGATAACAATAAATTGGAATGTGTTGTTGAGAATATAGGTAATATAACTGGCCTATATATTCCGACAGGAAAATCTGGCGGAAGTTACCAGGAAACGAACCCCACTTCCATAAAACTCTCCCAGACCGAACTCACCATCAAGCCCACCGAAACCTTCCAGCTTACCGCCTCCGTCTATCCCTGGAACGCCTCCGACCGGACGGTTTCCTGGAGCAGCAGCGATGAAACGGTCGCTACGGTGGCGCCGGACGGCACGGTCACGGCCTTGGCAGAGGGAACCTGCACCATCACCGCCGTCTCCAATCTAAATCCGGATCTCACCGCATCCTGCGCTGTCACCGTGGCACCGTAGGGGAAAGGAGTCACTATGAAACACCTTACGAAAATTCTGGCCCTGCTGCTCACCCTGGCGCTGCTCTCCGGCTCCGTCCTGGCCGCCGGGGCCCTGGAGGCGGAAACCGAGCCGGGAAAAGTCACCCTGACGGTCTCCACCGAAGCCGAAGCCGTGGCCGGCCGTTTCACCGTCACCTACGATCCCCAGGTCCTCACCTACGTTTCCACAGAAACCAGCCTGGAGATTACCGAGGAGGCCCAGGCCTCCGGCGCCCTCACCTTGGGCTACGCCTCCACGGCAGCGGTAAGCGGCCGATTGGCCGTACTGCACTTCACCTATGACGCGGTAAAGGACCTGGAGACCCGGGTTGCAACCAAGCAGACCGTTTTTGACAGCCTGGGCGGCTCCATGGAGGAAACCTCCGAAGTGACCCTCCTCCTGGAAAGCACCCACCCCCACGAGGAAACCTGCCCCTCCAAGGCCTTTTCCGACCTGGACACCGGCTGCTGGTACCACGAGTATACCGACTATGTCATTGAAAACGGCATGATGAAGGGTGTGGGGGAAGGCCGCTTTTCTCCCAGCACTACCCTCACCCGGGGCCAGCTGGTGACAACGCTGCACCGTCTGGCGGGAGAGCCGAAGGCGGAAGGGAAGACCTCCTTTACCGATGTGCCGGAGGGCCAGTACTTTACCGAGGCTGTGGCTTGGGCAGAATCCCTGGGCATCGTCAAGGGTATGACCGCAACCCGCTTCTGCCCCAATGGACCGGTCACCCGGGAGCAGGCGGCTACCTTCCTGTACCGGTATGTGGCCAAGTATTTGGAGCAAACGCCCATACAGGGCGCAGATCTGGGCGCTTACCAAGACGGTGACCAGATCATGACCTATGCCAGGACCGCCATGTCCTGGGCCGTGACAGAAGGCCTCTTCCAGGGCTACGAGGACGGAACCCTCCGCCCTGCCACTGCCCTGACCCGCGCCCAAGCAGCCAAACTGCTGTCCATCTTGGATCAGAACTTCTGAGCGCTGCTCCTCAGCTCTTCTCTGCCTCCTCTCCTTTCTGTAGGGATGGGGCCGTCTCAAAATTCGGAGACGGCCCCATTTCCAGCTCTTAGAAAAAACAACATGCACACTGCCGCGCCAGCGCTATATTGGAGTATCGGATATCGCGAACCTGTTGGCATTGGGCCGCGCCTCTCCCCCCTGGAGCTTTGATTTCGGCAGTTGATATTTGCGCCAGAGTGTGTCATAATGGAGAAAAAATGACCTGGAGGGGCGGTGGAGTCATGAACAAACAGCCGGGGACTGTGAGGGCCCTGTTTTTCACCTTTCTCAAGATTGGAGCGTTCACCTTCGGGGGCGGCTATGCCATGATTCCTCTGATTCAAAAAGAGGTGGTGGAGAAGCAGGGGTGGATGACAGACGGGGATATCCTGGATATCATCGCCATTGCAGAGTCCACCCCCGGGCCCATTGCCATCAACGCGGCCACCTTTGTGGGCTATAAAACCGCTGGTTTTTGGGGGGCGGTATGCTGCACCACGGGAGTGGTGCTCCCCTCCTTCCTCATGATTGCGGCCATTTCTCTGGTCCTGCAGGCCTTTGAGCGCAACCAGGTGGTCCAATACGCCTTTGCTGGAATCCGGGCCGGTGTTCTGGCCCTCATATGCAAGGCCCTGGTGTCCATGTACCGGCAGTGCCCCCGGAACCTTTTCTCCTACCTTCTGGCCGGGGCGGCCTTTTTGGCCACGGCAGTGTTCCGGGTGAATGTGCTGCTGGTGATTTTGGGGTGCGCTGCCTGCGGACTCATACATTCGGCAGCAGCAGGGAGGAAACTGGCATGATTTTTTGGGAGCTGTTTTGGACCTTCTTTCAGATTGGCGCCTTTACCTTTGGAGGCGGCTACGCCATGCTGCCTCTCATTCAGTCGGAGGTAGCACAGCACGGCTGGATGACGGACGCCCAGCTGGTGGATTTTGTGGCGGTGAGCGAAAGCACCCCCGGACCCTTCGCGGTCAACATCTCCACCTATGTGGGCATGGTGACTGGGGGACCCCTGGGGGCGGTTTGTGCCACGCTGGGGGTGGTGCTCCCCTCCTTCCTCATCATTTTGCTGGTGGCCAGATGCTTTGCCCGGTTCCGGTCCAGCCGCTTCGTCCAGGGGAGCATGTCCGGCCTCCGCCCGGCGGTGGTAGGTCTCATTGCTGCGGCAGTGGTGTCGGTGGGGCTGACGGTGTTCTTCCCCGGCGGGGTAAGCCCGGAGGTCGTGCAAACGCCCGGCTTTCTCGTTGCCTTGGGTATTTTTCTCCTGTCCCTTCTCCTGGCCTTCCGGAAGGCCCACCCCGTTTTCATCATCTGTCTGTCCGGCCTTTTGGGTATCGGAGCGGGATTTTTGGGCGCTTTCTCGGGCTGAGCGTAGTCTCCCGGTAAAGAACCCCGAATCTCAAAACAAATCTGCCGCACAGGCGGGCGAACTCACTCGCTCCGCCTGGCGGCAGATTCCTTTTGCTATGCTTGAGACTCCAGCCAGTCTTTCAGAGCCTGGCGTCCCTCCTCCGACATGGGGAAGGAACGGCTGCCCTCCATCTGGCTTTTCTCATAGCAGTACGGGCCATGCCAGAATTCGGCCTCCATGGAGCTTTCCTCCATATTAACCTCCTTCTGGTTCAGCATCACCACCTTGGGCACGATCCGGAAGCGGAAGGGGCCCAAGGAGCCGGTAAAGATGTTATTCATGGCAAAGGTATGTAACGTGGGGAGAAAGATGCCGTCCATGGATCAATCCTGCATCAGCTGCTCCATCTCATCCAGCAGCTCGCCGAAGAGCTCCAGAGCTTGGTTCACAGGCTCTGGAGAGGTCATGTCCACACCCGCGCCCTTCAGCAGATCAATGGGACTCTTGCTGCAGCCGCCGGAGAGGAAACCCAGGTAATCCTGCACAGCGCTTTCGCCCTCCCGGAGAATCCGGCGGGACAGGGCAATGGCGGCAGAGTAGCCGGTGGCATACTGGAATACGTAGTAATTGTAATAGAAATGGGGAATCCGGGCCCACTCCAGAGCGATTTCCTCATCAATGACCATATCCGGCCCGAAGTACATCTCGTTCAGGCGGCGGTACTCGGCACTGAGGACATCTGCGGTGAGGGTCTGGCCCTCCTTGGCCATGCGGCCGATGTTCAGCTCGAATTCAGCAAACATAGCCTGCCGGTATAGGGTGCTCTTGAACTGCTCCAGGAAGTGGTTGATAAGGTAAGCCCGCTCCTTCTTGTCGGTGGTTTTGCTCAGGAGGTGCTCCATCAGGAGGGCCTCATTGCAGGTGGAGGCCACCTCTGCCACGAAGATCACGTAACCGGCGTCGATGGGATTCTGGGTCCGGTTGGACAGGTAGGAGTGGATGGCGTGGCCCATTTCGTGGGCCAGGGTGAACTGGCTGTCCAGGGTGCCTGTGTAGTTCATGAGGACGAAGGGATGGACCCGGGCGCCAGCGGAGTAGGCGCCGGAGCGCTTGCCCTCGTTCTGGTACACGTCAACCCAGCGGTTGTCAAAGCCCTCCTTCAGAATCTTCCGGTAGCTCTCACCCATAGGCGCCAGGGCGTCATAAATGGTCTGCTTGGCCTCCTCGTAGGGGATCTTCCGGTTGACGCCAGCCACCAGGGGGGCATAAACATCATAGAAGTGCAGCTCATCCACGCCCAGGAGCTTCTTCCGCAGGCGGACATAGCGGTGCATTTTGTCCATATTCTGATGGACCGCCTCCAGGAGGTTCAGATATACGGAAGTGGGAACATTGGTGGCATCCAGAGAAGCCTCCATGGAGGACTCATACTTCCGGGCCTCAGCATAGAACTGGAGCTGCTTCACCTGAGCGGCCAGCACGGCTGCTACGGTGTTTTTGAAACTGCCAAAGCCCTGATAGAGATTCTGGAATGCGCTCTTCCGCAATACCCGGTCGCTGCTCTCCTCGTAGGAGACGAATGTACCCTGGCTCAGGGGAAGCCGGTTCCCCTCACGGTCCTCAGCGTCGGAGAAGGTGAGGTCTGCATCAGCAAAGAGGCTATAAATATTTTCCGGCGCGTTGGCCATTTCTCCGGCGGCAGCCAGGAGCTTCTCCTCTGCGGGAGTGAGCACATGCTCCTTCCGGCGGCGAATGTTCCACAGATACCGGCGGTAGCGCTCCAGCTTGGGCTCGGCGGCATAGAAGCCCCCCAGAGTCTCATCGGAAATGGCAAGGACCTCCGGCGTCTCGAAGCTGACAGCGGCAGAGAGGGCCACGGCGGCGCTCATGTACTGTCCCTGCATGGCTTGATACTTGGCATCCCGGGTGTCCTCATCTGACTTGCGCATACAGTAATTGGCCAAATCCTCGGCCAGGACCTCCACAGCCTCCGTCTGCTCCAGGTAGGCCAAGAGCTTCGCCGGGCTGTCAGCCAGGTGACCGGCATAAGCGGCCAGCTCCTGCGTCATGGCTTTCAGCTTCTCCAGGTCGGCGCTCCAGGCCTCAT
>ENA-UONY01002681-UONY01002681.1-human-gut-metagenome-genome-assembly--contig:-CS9-NODE-2681-length-12192-cov-4.392519_pt1 | contig 12192 bp, 11 predicted proteins | sample MGYA00242465_ERZ724012 | MGnify/ENA metagenome assembly ERZ724012 | reverse complement strand
CGTGCATGGGGGGCTCCTTTCCCTGCTGCACCAGGATCATCTCCCAGTACTGGGCAATGTTGTGTTCAATGGAGGCCACAGCCCGGGTGTTGTCGATAATCATGATGGTTACGCCGGAAAGCAGCAGCGCTTCAATGAGAATGCGCATGCCCTTCTCCGTCTTGTGGGCAATCTCCTCCACGTTATCCACCAGGGCGTTCACCGCATTGGTAACCATTTCCACGCACACGGGGCAGCAGGGCTCCCCATTGATGACCTGACCCAGCTGCCAGTCCGCCTTGGCAATATACTTGCCCAGCACATCGCCCACGCCGCTGGCGATGAGGCGCATGGGGGCGGTGGCCAGCACATCCAGGTCACAGACGATAATCTCCGGGCACACGGCGGGGCGCTGAATCTTCAGCCCCCGGTGCAGCAGCGGCGCCACGGCGGAGGCGTAGCCATCCATGGAAGGGGCGGTGCCCACGGAGACGAAGGGCAGCCCCGTGCGCTCGGCATTGATGCGGGTGGTGTCGGTCACCGTACCGCTGCCCACGGCAATCAAGAACTCGGTCTCCCGGGTAATGGACAGAAGCACTTCACCGCAAGAAAGGTCGTCCGGGAGCATGTCATGTTCCCGATGAATCACGCAGGCCACCACCGAGAAGCCCGCATCGGTGAGCGCCTTTTCCACCTCCGCCCCGGCCACGCGGTAGGTATTGTCGTCCGCCACCAGCACGCAGTGGGTGCCCAGCCCACGCTTGGCAATGTAGGATGGGATGCGGGGCAGCAGGCCCTTGCCGATATAAATGTCCTTGTCAATGGCATGATGCTGGCAACCGCAGCTGCACGCCACCCCGGAGATGATCATTTTACAGTCCTGGTCATAAGAGACGGTCACAGGCATGGTATGGTTCCCCTCCTGTATTCATCAGGCGTTGCGTATCGATATAGTCCTTGTTCCAGATCACCGCGGTTTTCATGGGCGCGCCCTTGCAGTAGATTTTGTTCTCATAGGCGTCCATGGGGTCAGCGATGAACGTTTCCTTGTCAATGAGGCCCACAATGTCGTCATAGCGGCTGCAAGAAAGCATCTCGATGGCCTTTTCCATATGGTCCTGGCGGAAATTGATGGAACCGAAGATCAAGTGATTCTCAAAGCCAAAGGGCATGGTGTCAAAGGCAATGCGCGGCCCCAGGGAGAAGGAATTGTACAGCCCGTTACAGCCCAGCACCCTGTGTTCAAAAGCAATCTGATGCTCCACGTTGGACCCGCTGACGCCAATAAAGGTGGTGGCCCGGCCGCCCAGGGCGTCCACAATCGCCCGGGCGCAGTCCGCGGGTTCATCGTATGCGTTGTGCACATAAGCGGCTGGAACCTGCTCCAGTGCGAAGCGTACCTTGGGGCTGTCCGCTTCGCTGCGGTCCACAAAGACGATCTTCGCCTGTGGGTGTGCCTGGTGGATCACATCCCCCACAAACATGCCCGTGGTACCCAGACCAAAGATCACCGTGCGCTGGAAAATTTCATCCGCGGCGATGCGCCGGGCCGTCTCCAGGTCGCAGCCCAGGCGGCGGGCTGTCTGGCGGAACCAATGGGCTCCGCCCAGGTCCTCCATGCGCTCCAGCTGAAAGAGCATGCAGGCAAAGGGATCGGGGAAAACCATCTTCTTGGCAAAGGAGAGGTCCAGTTTCCCGCCGTGGACATAGCCCTCGGGGATGCGCAGGAGCATATCGGGGTTGACATACATGCTGTCGCAGAACAGGCCGTCGGCCTGGTCGCAGCCATATTCAAAATAGGCTTCATCCTCGGTGTAGCGGGTGGGATCAATGCTGTCGCCCCCGCGAATGAGCACAATGGCAAAGCGGTTTTCCGAGGGGACCCAGACAACGCCCTCATGACCGTTAATCAAGCGCTTTTGTCCGGGCGGAAACTTCGCGTTCAGCTGTCCCCTGCGCCCCATCTGCATCAGCTCATGATCCGTACCGCAAAAGCCCACCAGCACCGGATGCACCAGCACGCCCTCTTTGAGCGGTTCTCCCCGCAGGCGCCGGCGCGGCGGATTGATCAGCTCCACCTCGCCGTACACCAGCGGGCGTTCCGGATCGTTTTGAAAATACGTGCCATAGGATTTCAATCGCATGCCTCCTTATCCGATCCCCTTGCGCCGGGATGTGTGCGCCGCGTCCATGTCGCTTTCCAGGGGACAGGCTCGCGGCAGCGTCCCGCATGTTGCGCTTCCCCGCGGCATAATGCATCCGGTCACAAAGGTATGGTTTCTTCCACCGGGGCACTTTCGCAAGGAGAAGCATGGCCCGGATGGTTTGTTTTTTCGTTTCCACTGTTACGGAATTCCGGCGGAACCATCCATTGGGATTTGCGTATTTGTTCGTGGCGAAAAAGTAGGAATCCTGCTCCCCAGGGAAATTTCATTGCCGGCAATAGGTCCCGGGTGTTTGGCCGGTTTCAGTACAGGCGGGCTGTCTCCATGTGCTTGCCGCCCCTTGCATACCTATCCTAGCCCTCACATTCGCAAAGCCTTGCCGTGCAGCAGCATTGCCCGGTAAAGGACACTAGCAAAACAAGCCAGGAACCCACTCATCCAGGCTCCTGGCTTGTTTTATGGTCTTATCCGTTGCTTTTCGCTTCGCAGGGTTTTATATACTGCACAAAGGTCTGGCTGATGCCATCCACCACGCCCCGATCGGTAATCACCAGTCCCGGCACCACCGGCAGGGCATAAATGGCAATATCCAGCAGAGAGAAAGGCTTATCGCACAGGAATTGCATGGCCTGCTCCACGCGCTCCACCTGCGGCACCACCGCGGCGCAGGGTTCCAGGCTCATCAGGCCGCCCACCGGCAGGGGCAGGATGGCAAAGCACGCGTCGTTGCGCGCGGCGCACATGCCGCCCCCCGTTTGCTCCAGCTGGCGCAGGCATGCCAGGGCGCTGGCAGCATCCCGATAGGCCATGGTCAGGTTGTGGCTGTCGTGGGAAACAGTGGACGCGATGGCACCCTCCCGCAGGCCGAAATCCCGGGTGACGGCAATGGTCCTGCCGCCCGTTCCATAGCGGTTGAGCACAGCCACAAAGCACAGCTCGGGATGTTCCTCCAGGGACACATATCCGTTGCGCACAGGCAGTTCCACCCATTCCCGCTCCGCCTGGACGCCACGGTTCAGCAGCAATACCCGCACCCGTTGGCAGCCTTCCCCCGCGGGCAGCAGGAAGTCCTCCGCGCAGGTGACGCCGGTTACCCGTATGGTGTTTGCTGGCGTCAGGGCGCATTGGTCCGATCCGTCCTGGAGCACGTATGCCCCTTCCAAAGCGGCCAGCTGGCCACGGACAAACACGGCATAGGGCCGCGAACCATCCAACCGGTCCAGCAGCTGCATGTCCGCCAGATACCCCGGGGCGATGGCGCCCAGGTCATCCAGGCCATATTCCCTAGCGGCATTCCATGTGGCCAGCTTATAGGCCTGCAATGGGTCCATGCCGCCGTGAATCAACCGGGCCACGGTGGCATTCACGTGGCCCTTGTCCATCAGGTCCTTTGCATGTACATCGTCGGTGCAGATGGATACCTGATCCAACCAGCCCATGCCTTCCAGCCCTTGGGTCAGCTCTTCCAGCCGGTCCACAATGGAGCTGGCCCGCAGGTTGACGTGCAATCCGCAGCGCAGCTTTTCCCGGACCTCCGGAGCGGAGCCGCTCTCGTGATCGGATACAGGGCCGGCCGCGCGGTAGGCGGCCAGCACGCTGCCGCTGGCGCCCGGTGCGTGACCCTGCAGATAGGCTCCCCGGCGCAGGCCCTCGGCGGCAATGTCCCTCATCCGTTCCGCCCCATGGGCCAGGCCGATGTAATCCATCATCTCCGCAATGCCAATCACTCCGGGCATATCCAGCAGCTCCGCCACATCCTGGGCGCTGAAGGACGCACCGGCGCTCTCCAGCCCGGGGACCGCCGGAACGCAGGAGGGCGCCAGAATGTATTGTCTCAGTCCTGCCCTGCGGGCATTGTCCAGCATGAAGACCACGCCCTGCCGTCCCGCCACGTTGGCTATCTCGTGGGGATCGGTGCACACGGTGGTGGTGCCCCAGGGGAGAATGGCACGGGCCGCCCACTGGGGGATGAGCATGGTGCTCTCCACATGCATGTGCGTGTCGATCAGTCCGGGCATCAAATAGCGCCCGCCGCCGTCATAGCGTTGCCTGGCAGGCAGGGTGGCGGGTGTACCCTCCTGGCGGACACGGGCCACCGCACCGTCCAGGATGTCCACCTCCGCTGGATAGATTTCACCGGTGAGCATGTTCACCAGGCGTACGTTGACGATGGACAGGTCACAGGGAATCCGCCCGGCGGCGGCATCCACAAGGCGGCTGCGATCCTTGATTTCACAGGGCCGCATACGGCGTTCCTCCCCTTTCCATCAAATCAGGCCCTTGGCACGGAAGTAGCCCAGCTCTTCCCGCAGGGCCATGAGCAGCTTGCCCAGCATGGACAGCCCCGTGCCCGTTTCCCCGATGCCCCAGTAATAATCCACCATGGAGTTCTCGTGGAGCACCTTGTCCCCGGTGCCCAGCAGCAGCTCCAGCAGGTCCGGGTTCTGGGTGAACTTGGCAAACAGTCCCCGGCGCATGGCCATGAGCTTCCAGGTGTCCCAATCCGGACGATAGACACACTCGCTGCTATTGCCCAGGGCCTTGGCGTCGGCGGGGGTGGGCGCATCGTGAATGCGGCGCTGATACTCCGGGTCCAGGGTCTTTTGCGCCTGATAGTAGTGCTCCACCGCGGGCCAGGTCACGCCGTCGATGACCATGTCGCGAACATAGTAATTGCACAGTTCCCCATAGGGCTCCCATTCGTTATAAAATTTCAGCTCTTCCATAGGTTTTCGCTCCTTTTGGTAGTGTGGATAGAACCGGTCACATGGAAATGCAGTAAGCCCCCGCCACATAGCAGGCGAAGCTGGCAAACTGATACACGTATGCGCGCACCGGCGCGCCCTTGAATTCCCCGTACCCTAGCCCCCACAGCTGTGTCCACAATCCGCTGGTAAGCCCCAGGGGGTAGCTCACCGCGGCGCTAAGGCCACGGGTGGCAAAGGAGTGGATGATGTTTCCGCCAGAATGGCAGAAGCCGGAAAAAATAGCCTGCCAGATGCAGTGCCACTGATGTCGCCGGGTCAGCACTACGCCGCAGGTGAGCATCACCCCAAGAAACGCCCCCGTGCACAGCAGCGCCATAAAGGGCAGCACCTGCAGGCCCACGGGCTGGGTGATGGTTTCCAGGCCATAGGACATGGCCGCGTCATAGCTCACGGTAAGCACGGCGGACAGCACGGTGAGCCCCACCACGGTGGAAAGCGCCGCCGACTTTTTCACCCCGTGCTGTTCCTGTCCCTGCGCCCGGGTGCGGTCCGCCAGGTAAACCAGAAACGCCGCCGCCAGCAGGAACACCACCGTCAGGATAATTTTCGTATCCGTGAGGGTTTCGGGCCGTCCGCCCACCACCAGCGTCACCACCACGCCGGCAATGAGCGTTACGGACTGCAACAGCGGCTGGGAGAGGGCCAGGCCCACCTTGTCCATCACCTTGAGGGAAACCCACAGCCCCGCCGCATACAGCATGCCGCCCACCAGCGTGCATACAATTTTCCAGGGGAATTGCGTGCCCACCAGGGCGATATTTTCCAGCAGCGCCTTGCCTTCCAGCAGGAAGCCCACCCCCCAGACAAAGACCAGGGAAAAGGCGAACATCACCACATAAAAGGCCTCAATGGGATATTCCTTCAAATACTTCAGGGAGATAAACCAGGTTCCCCACATAATGGCGGCGGTCAGCGCCACCAGCACCGCGGGAAAACCGGTGAGGTTGTTCAGCAGATTCATGGTTTCTCCTTTTTCTACGCCTCAAAACAGGCTGAATGGCAGATCGCTGAGGAACATGGCCCGGCCCAGCTTGTCCGCCAGGGCGCGCGCCAGCAGCGCTCCCGGAATGTATGCATACAGCGGTTCCAGGGGGCCGGGGTCCTCAAGGCCCAGAATGACACAGGCATCGCTGACATCACGCAAGGCCGGGTCCGCTTCATCGCACACGCTCAGCACCGGCCGGCCTGTTTTCCGCGCCACCGTGGCTACCTTGATGGCCTGCTGCCGGGATTGCCGGTCTCCGGCCAAAAGGATCATCGGCGCCTGCAGGGGATAGGTCATGCTTTCCACGTGGCACCACTCCTCCAGCTCCTGCGCCACACCCAGCACGCCACAGCCTTCCGCCAGCTTGGCCGCCACAAACTGTGCGCAGCCCAGCAGTCCGTCGCATCCCAGTACCATGGCGTGGGGCCAATCCCACTGCGCGGCCTGGGCGGCCACCTGCCGGCTCTGGTCAAGGGTCTGTGCCAGCCCCTGGGCGCTTCGGCCAATCCAGGCGGCAAGGGTATCCAGCCGGTTCTCCGTGCCACCCATGCGTGCCGCCAGGGCCAGCAGCGCGCACAAGGAAGCCGCATATGTGCGAATGCCGGGGGAGCGGCCCTGCTCGGTAATCACCGCGGAGAGCACGCTTTCGGCGCACTGATCCATGGGGAAGCCTGTACGTCCAGTGATGGAAAGCGTGTGGGCCAGTCCACGGGTGGAAGTTTCCTTGAGAATGGATTGCGCCAGCCCCGAGGAACCGGAGGCCGATATGCAGGCCACCAGGGTGGTTTCCCGATCCTGCGGGCACATGCGGGGCATCTCTCTGGTAAAGAAGGTATAAGCGGGCATAGGCCGGTAGTCCACGGATGTCCACTGGGCAAACGCCTGCGCCGCGCTCAGGGCAGCGTGATAGCTGTCGCCGTTGCCTACGGCATAAATCCGACGGATGCCCTGGGGAAGCACGGCTTCCTTGGCCTGGGTAAGCAGGCGGGGCAGCTCCTGGCCATACAGTTCGGGCAGGGTATCCATTTGCTGATCAATCAATGCAGGGCTCATGGGTTGCATGGAGCAGCTTCCTTTCTTTGGTTCGTCGTGGTTCAGAGGGTTGTGCCTTGCTCCAGGGTACGGAAGTTTTGCATATAGGCGCGCACGGCATCCTCGTCCACGGCGGCGCCCCAGCCTTTCTTCTCAAAATAGCTTCCCACCAGGGCCATATCCGCGTAGCGCATGCGACGGGCCACGTTTTCCGCGTTGGTGCCTCCTCCCAGCACCACCGCTACGCCCATATCCTTCAGCGCCTTGGCCATGCGTTCATTCTTGGCCTCGTCCTTGTCCACAATCTCCACGGCGTCCGCGCCGGCATAGGTGGCAAAATAGGCCCGGGAGCAGAGGTCCTTGATCTCATCCCCGTTGCCCTGGAAGTGATAACCCTGAATCTCCGCGATCATGGTCACGTCCATGGCCTGGAGCTTGCGGCGGTACTCCTGCACCGCCAGGGGATGAGCCTCCACCGTGCCGTAGGGGGAATCGCTGGTGCCCACCAGGGCGGTGCAGCGAACGAAATCCGCGCCGCACACCTTGGCCACCGCCAGGGAAGGCGTGATACAGTTCCACATCAGCTGCACGCCGACGATGAACTCCGGCGGCACGGCCTGCTTCACCGCCTGGACGATCAGGGTAATGGCCGCCACGCGGGCATAGTCCGTGTCATCCTGATTGTCATAGGCGCGGTCCACCGTTTGAATCAGGCAGCCGTGGGCGCCGCCCCGTTGCAGGGCCTGGGCATCCGTCACGGCCTTGCGGATGTTTTCCTGCAGGGAATCCTCCCGGTAAAAGGGCGTACCCGGCAGGGGCAGCAGGTGCACCAGGCCGATAATGTATTTGCGTCCCTTGGAAAAATCAATCATTTGCCTTGCTCCTCCTGGGGGTATTCGTCCAGCATTTGCAGCAGCGTTTCCACGTCCTCGGCCACCAGCATCCGCGCATAATCCTTATCCTTAAGGAAATTCTCCTCGTTGGCGCGCTTGCACTGGGCCAGGAAGCCATCAAAATATCCGTCCAGGTTCAAAATGCCAAAGGGCTTGTTGACAATGCCCAGCTGGGCCAGGGAGAAAATCTCCGTCAGTTCATCCAGGGTACCAACGCCGCCGGGCAGCGCAATGGACGCGTCGCCCAGGCGGATCAGCTCCACCTTTCTTTCCTGCATGGTTTCCGTCATGATGTGCTCATCCACGTCCAACGGATATTTGCTGTTGGCAAAGCGTTTGACATTGACGCCAATCACATAGCCGCCCTCCGCCTGCGCGCCCTTGGCCACGATACCCATCAGGCCGCGGGCACCACCGCCATACACCAGGCGCCGGCCCTGACGGGCGATGGTCCGGCCCACATGGTCCGCCAACAGATTGTACTTCTCCGGGCATGTGCTTGCAGAGCCACAGAAAACGGTAATGGACTTCAGCATTGCGTGCTCTCCTTTCGTTTCAGCCAGATGGGATTGGAAATGAGCCGGGCGCTCTTGTAGTCCCGGTATGCCAGGCCATAAAATTTCGGCGGTTCCTCCGCCTCGTGAAACTCTATGCGCACATAGGAGCTTCCCTGGGGCGCAATCCACTTCTCCGGCAGTGCAAAGGTATAGGTGTCATCCCCTGCCACGACATCCAGCGTAAGCACCGCCGCCTTGTTTGCATGGAGAGCGTGCCCTTACAAGCCTCCTCTCCCCCGCCCGATCCGGAATTGGCAGCTGCCCTGAAAGATCTTCCCGAAGGAATTCGGCTGCCGCTGGTGCTTCACTACGCCGAAGGCATGAGCTACCAGGAGATCGCTCAAACCCTGCATCTATCACAGTCCACCATTCGAAATCGTCTGCGCAAAGGTAAAGAAAAGCTCAGGAAGGAGCTGGAGGAGACATGAAACGTGACTGGAATCATCTGGACCTATCAACCGCTTTTCATCCCATCCCAGAAGCATGCAGTCAGGCACTGATGGAGGCTGCCCGTTCCGCAGTCCAAAAAAAGCGGCCAAAGCGGGTACCTTACAGAATTGTATTTGCCGCCGCGCTGGTGCTGCTGTGCACCGCGGCCATGGCCTATGCCATCACGCAGCAAGGCTGGGCCGAGTTTCTTGGCCAGCAGTTTGGCATTTCCATATCCCCCTCTGCGCAGGAGGCATTGCATGCAACGCAGCCTGTATCCTATCAGGTTGGACCCATGACCTTCACCTTTCAGCAGTTGCTTGCCGATGGACACATGGGGCTCAGCGCGGCACAGGTTCATTTGACCGACGGCAGCAAGGCCCTCTACGCGGACAGCGCCGATGACGCGGTTCCCGAAGAAGTCCTCGCAAGTTATGATCTTTCCTGGGGAGGCAGCTGGTTTGAAGCCGCGCAGGAGTTGCAGCTCCCCCTGTACAGCGTCCGGGCGCTGCTGGAGTTGCCCGCCGCGTACAGTGCTGAATCCATGGAAGGCGCACTATGGCAGGAGGATGGAAGCATCACGTATTTCAGCATGCCCTTGCTTGCGTCTGTTCCTTCGCAGTCTGAAATACCTGCCACCCTGTATATGCAGGTGACACAGTACGATCCCTTTTCCCAAAGCGTGCTGGCAACCTGAAATAACCTGTGAATTGGCGTTCGGCCCTTCCAGCACAGCGGAAGCCCTTGCCTTGCTCCAGGACGTCAATGCCCCGGACATCATGATGGTACAAAGCAACTGGGTTGACATCTATGCCCTACTGCAAAGCGGCCTGCTGGAGGACTTGAGCAGCAATGAGAAAATCCAGCTGGGTATGGCGCAAATATACCAACCCTTCCGGGAGCTGGTAAGCGGCAAAAACGGTGAAATCTACGGCGTGCCCTACGCGGTTTTCAGCCAGGCCATGCATGCCATCCCATCCTCCTGGGAGGCGGCCGGTTTACGCCTGGAAGAAGCGCCCGGAAGCTTTGAAGCATTGCTGGACTTCGCACAGCGGTGGATCTCCCTGGTAAAGGAGGACAAGGTGGGCGACGTGCGTTTGCACACCCTGGAAAGCTGCGGATATCTCTTGGATGACGGGCGCTACACCCTATGGCTCACGGACATGCTGATGCAATGCTGGGCCATGGAGCAGCTATCAGGCAAGTCCATTGTATTTAGCTCGCCGGAGTTTATTGCGCTGGCAGACCGTGCCCGGGAAACGGGTGAAGCACTGGCTGCCGCCGAGGAGCGTCCGGGGTTCGCGTCGCTTTCCCTTTACGATAGTGGATTTCACTACAGGGTGGGGTACGGCCTGGAAGCCCTGGACACCTATGCCTTTCCCATGCGTCTTACCGAGGATGAACCCATGCGGGTACAGGGCAACTGCTGGCTGTTTGTGGTACGCAAGGGGAGTCCCTACGCGCAGGTGTGTATGGAGTTCCTTGGCGATCTCCTGTATGTAGCGGACCCCACAGCGCGCCGAAATGTTTGCCTGTATCAAAACGTTGCGCAGCAGCAGTTTACACCTCCGGAAGGTGAGGACGGTTATGTGTTGGTTCCTCAATGGATGGAAAGCTACCATCCGGAGTACCTCTATTTCCAATGCAGTTTCTTCAGCAGCGCTCAGGCCCTGACCCTGTATGAAAATCAAATGCGTCAATTTGCCCAGGGGAACATCACCGCTCAGGAGCTGGCCGCCAGCCTGGACCAGGCCTACACCACAAAATAAGGCCCTGGCCTGCGGACGCGCTCTTTTCCTGCGCCTGGATTCATGCTATAATACCTGAAGCCATTGCATGAAGGAGGCGCGTTTCTTTGCCGGATCTGGTTGTGGTAGGGGCGGGACACGCGGGATGTGAAGCCGCCCTGGCCGCCGCGCGCATGGGCATTTCAACCCTGCTATTGACGCTGAACATGGACGGCGTGGCCCTGATGGCCTGCAATCCCGTCATCGGCGGCACCGCCAAGGGGCACCTGGTGCGGGAGTTGGACGCCCTGGGCGGGGAAATGGGCCGCGCCATTGACGATACGTTCCTGCAATCCCGCATGCTCAACACCGCCAAGGGCCCCGCGGTGCACTCCCTGCGCGCCCAGGCGGATAAGCAGGCCTACCAGAACCGCATGCGGCAAGCCCTGATGTCCCAGCCCCACCTGACCCTGCGTCAGGGGGAAGTGGACAGCATCGAAACGGAAAACGGCCGGGTGGTGGCAGTTACCACCACGACGGGGCAGCGCATTCCCTGCCGTGCGGCGGTGATCGCCAGCGGGGTATACCTGGACAGCCGCATCATCATCGGGGAAGGTTCCTGGCAGGGCGGGCCCCAGGGGCTGGCCTGTGCCACGGGGCTCTCCGGCGGATTGCGGCGGCTGGGCTTTGACCTGCGCAGGTTCAAGACGGGCACCCCCGCCCGGGTAGACGTGCGCTCCATTGATTTTGACGCCATGACGCCCCAGCCCGGGGACGAGCCGGTGACGCCCTTTTCCTTCCTGACGGAAAAGCGCCTGGTCAACCGGCAAATGTGCTATCTCACCTGGACCACGCCCCGCACCCATGAAATCATCCGGGCGAATCTCCACCGAGCGCCCCTGTACAGTGGAAAAATCCACGGCACGGGCCCCCGCTATTGCCCCAGCATTGAGGACAAGATTGTCAAGTTTGCCGACAAGGACCGGCACCAGGTTTTCCTGGAGCCGGAGGGCATGGCCAGCCGGGAATGGTACGTGCAGGGCATGTCCACCTCCCTGCCCGAGGATGTGCAGTGGGAGATGTACCGCTCCATCCCCGGCCTGGAGCGTGCGGAACTGACCCGCCTGGCCTATGCCATTGAATATGACTGCATCGACAGCCGGGAGCTGCGCCCCTCCTTTGAGAGCCTGCGGGTGCAGGGGCTGTACTTTGCCGGGCAGATCAACGGCACCAGCGGCTATGAGGAGGCCGCCTGCCAGGGCCTGATGGCGGGCATGAACGCGGCCCTGGCCCTGCAGGGCAACCCCCCGGTGATTCTCACCCGGGACATGGCCTACATCGGCGTATTGGCCGATGACCTGACCACCAAGGGCGTGGATGAGCCCTACCGGATGATGACCTCCCGGGCGGAGCACCGGCTCTACCTGCGGCAGGACAACGCCGACCTGCGCCTCACCCGCCTGGGCTATGCCGCGGGGCTGGCCACCGCCGAGCGCCTGGAGCGCACCCTGCGCAAGGAATACGAAACCAATCACCTCAAAAGCCGCCTGACCTCCCTGGGGCTTCCCCCCACCCCGATCCGGGACGCCTGGCTAACCCGGCACGGGCAGCCCGTGCCTCCCGCCTCGGTTTCCCCGGGGGGGTTGCTCCGCCGCAC
>ENA-UONY01002680-UONY01002680.1-human-gut-metagenome-genome-assembly--contig:-CS9-NODE-2680-length-12192-cov-9.814534_pt1 | contig 12192 bp, 11 predicted proteins | sample MGYA00242465_ERZ724012 | MGnify/ENA metagenome assembly ERZ724012 | reverse complement strand
GATCTGACGGTAGTGCAGCAATAAAGCTATTTGCGAGAGGGCTGGTAGGACTCTTGCTGTTACCAAGCAACGTCTTTCTCATATAGCTATTGTTCCATGCTCCAGAGTTTGTGGCACTGGTATTCATTACAAAGTTTCCGGTTGTACCAGCAGACCAGCCGGTATCGTCCGCATATTTGCTATCAAACAACCCAACCATCTTTCCGCTCTTCTTACCAATGATAAAGTGAATGCGGTTAGATCCCTCACGAGAGCTGTTGTGATTAAATCCGGCAATAAAAGCATCAATGGAAACGCTGGAGAAGTTAGTAGTTCCAATTTTGCCATTGATAGTAATGGTCTTGGTATCACCAACATCCCAGTAATTATCTCCCTGCCCACTATCAGAAACAGCCTTGATAACCGCCCAAGAGTTCTCGTTCAGAATATCACTGACGAACTCTGCGTTGACCGTAACAGTCTTATTTGCAGGGGCAGTATAGTTTGTACCAGCGGCCACCTTAACCGTAATAGTGGTGTCACCACTTGTCTGATTGACATTGTTCACGGTGATAACATTCCCGCTTACGCTGACCGTAACGATACCAGTGTTATTTGACACTGCGGTAATCGCGCCATTACCAGGCCGTGTAACGGTAATCTGAGCAGTTGGGTGTTCCATGTCCAATGTGACCGTTTGCGGACTCACACTCAAGCTGCCTGCGGCCTTATTGATCGTCCAGTTGACAGTCTTTGCAGCCGTAGTCTCGTCACTCCACATATAGTCATCCTTTGGAGTAAAGGAGGCGCTATAAGTGCCGGCATTGGTTTGCCCAGTGACGCTCAAAGTCATCTTGTTTGTGTCATAGTTGCTAAATGTAGGAGTCTGGGCACTCCCGTTATAAGTAAGAGATCCACTTTGAGAGGGAACCGTAGCGATCACCATGCGGTTAGCTTCTCCAGTGATTCTATTACTTGCGTTTACATTTACCGCACCATCCGTAGATACCGGGAAGAAAGACACATAATAGGTCGTGCCGTTTGTAAGCCCTGTCACGGTCAACGGTGCGCTTGCATGGGCGTTTCGTGTAGTGCTGGTATAGGTATAGGCCGCATCTTCATCGTCTGGAGAAGTAGCGTATTCGCCCTCCTTAACCACCACGACGGTCTTCTCCCAGGTTGCCAGGGTAAGTCCATCGTCTACAATGGTAGCTGCTGGATCAGTCCACTTAATTGCAAGCTTACCATTACCAGCCGGCGTTGCACTCATGCTGGATACATTGCCCATAGTAGGAGCATTTGGAGTTGCAGTGAACTCGCAATCCTCATGCTCGGTATAAGTGTTTGTCGTTGTATATGGGAAGAACTTGTAGTAATAGACTGTGCCATCGGTCAAACCGCTATCGCAAAAATATTGGTTCTGATACTGATTGCGCACCTTACTGTCTACGACCACAGTGCCGTCGCGTCTACTGACAGGCATAGAGCCGGCCTTGCGAACAAGCAGTGTGCCCGCCCACTCTGCCAAAGTGGATTCGGCAACAACCAGGTCTTCAGGATCAGTCCATTTTACATACACCTTCCCATGTGAAACCTTAGTGACGATATTAGAGACAGCAGCCAACTGAAGCCCGCCTCCGCCATTTCCGCCACCAGATGGAAAGTTAGAAATAATAGGCATTTAGATGTCCCTCCTTTTATCCTAATAGAATCACTACAACCGGGATATCTACGTCTGGCATTTCACCATCAGCGGCGATAGTAAGCTGTCCTTCACTCTGTCCAATGACAGAAAGCATTGCCATACGAGCTGCGTCCCGTTGCTCAATCGTTGCATTTTGCGCCACCGAAATATTTCCGTTTTGATCTGCGCCAAGACCATCCACGGCCAAAGTCTGCGTGAACGGAGAATCAATCCCGCTCCATGCAGATGCAAGTAGAGTCCCAGTCGCCTTTCCGCTTTTCTGAGCCATCGTCCCAAGAGCAGTGTCGATTTTGACCATATTGGAATTGTCGGTTCCATTGATTTTTTCGCGCCAATCCTGGAATCGTGCAGAAGCATCGTCTTCCAAATAAAGCCCATAATTAGGGGTCTCACTCATTGGTCAACACCCCTTTCTCAATGAAGCAAAATTACTACGATTGGAATATCACAAGTCGGTACATCACCAAATGCCGCAATCGTCAATGTGCCATCGCCCTGACCACATACATAGAGTTCAGCGCTCTTTACAGCTTCCAACTCCGCGTCGGAAATCAGTTGGCTAATGCCAACCACACCGTCTGTATCTGCGGTCATGCCCTCAATCGCCACAGTCTGTTGGCCGGCGTTCCATGCAGACGCAAGCAGAGTGGCGGAAACATCTGAGCTACCGCCTCCTGTATTTGGGTTAATGCGATGTCTCTTCTGCTCCCCGTTATCCTCAGAGTCGATATAAAACCCTCCATCGTCTGGGGTGAAATACGCCCATCCATCATGGAAAGGCGTTACATCCGTTGAGATACGGGAGCTGTCACCTTTCAAAATCTTAAAAAGAGCCATTCTTTTTCCTTACCTCCGTTCTACAGAGAAATGAAAAGAGGGCGGGTGTTACCCCGCCCCCAAATATGGGAAATCTGAAATTGTCTATCTGCGATTAGAAGCTACCCCAGGTCAAAGCAGTATCGGTGTACTCCTTGGCATCTGCAAGCGCTTCTGCGGCAGAACCAGCAGCATCGTAGTCGGAAGCCAAGCTGTCAGCATAGTCCTTAGCGTTCTGTTCTGCGGCATCCCACTTGGCCTTGTCGCCGTTAGCAATCTTGTCCAGCTCGGTAGCATTGGCGTGAGTGTGCTTCTTCGCCACAGCATCAGCAAGGTTAGCCTCAGTCTGGGTATAAGTATCCAGCAGCTCCTTGTTGGCATGGGTGTGACTTGCGCCCTCCAGGGTAGTCACACGGCCAGCCAAAGCAGTCAGCTGAGCGGCAGTAGCGTAGTCACCAATGTTCAGGGCGGCAATCGCATCGGTCACATAGGCAACCACAGTGGCTTTCTCGCCAGACTCGGTATCACCGATACCATCCAAGATACCCTGTAGGGCAGTAATGGCAGAGTTCATTGCGGCAGCATCGTCACTGTGGCTGGAAATCCAGTCAGAGATCTCCTTCAAGGTATCGAAAGACTCAGGCGCATCAGCGATCACCTTAGCAATCTCATCAGCAACGGTCTTCTTCACAGAACCCTCAACAGTGGCCTCGCCGTTCAATACACCGATTGCATTAGTGTTGGCCTGAACTTTAGCCCTGATCTCGGTATCGTCGTAAGTAGCTGCCTCCTGAGCTTCCTCAATCATCTGAACGACGGTCTTGCTCTCAGGAACAGTACCAACTTTGGCCTCCAGCGCGTCAACCTCAGTCTGTACGGCAGCCGCCTTTTCATCGGCGTACTTCTTAGCACCCTTTAGGGTATCCATGTCAGAAGTATCATCAGCAGTACCAACATTGGCCTTTCCGTTAATCTTGGTCGCAAGAGTGGCCTCCAGATCAGACTCAGCAACCTTGTCCTTTGAGGCAAGAGCGCCCAGTCCCTCAATAGAACCAGCAACCGCATCTGCAATCTTGGTGTCCACATAATCCTTCACGTTGGCATAAGGGGTGTCGCCCTCCTTATTGCCCAGCTCACCAATAGCCAGATCAATGGCGTTGCTTACATCCTCAGCGGTAGTGTGAGTAGCGCCCTTGGTCAAGGTGATCTTACGAGTTGCAGGATCGTAAGAAGCGGCGGTTACGGCGTTGCCATCGCCCACAACCTCAATAGAGGTAGCGCCAGTATCAAGGTTGATCTGTACATAGGCAGAGCCGTTCCACTTTGCCAGCACATTCAGGTCTGTGATGTAGTACAGAGCGGTAGTGCTGGGATTGGTGTTGGCCTGAAGAGCTTGCAGGGTTGCGAACTCCTGAAAGTCGCCAATGCGGATACGGGTAGAACCGTCAACATCCAAATAAATAGCCCGCTCGTCGGTAGTTACATAGAAAGTACCCTCGGTATAAGTGGAGGGCAAAGCAGCCAATAGACCTTTCTTAAAAGCAACAGTAGCCATTATTCAATCACTCCTTTAATTATCTAATAATTACATTGTTCCCCATACGAGGCTTTCGGAAATACTCTCAATCTTATCTGGATCAATGGAGTCCAGCTTTTGCTTGTCAGCAAGCGTCATCAAGCCAGCGGCAGATTTACCATCCGGCCCGGAGCCTGCTCCAATCAAGGTTAGAACTCCATGCTGAACAGCTGGAGAGTAAGTACCATCAGCCTGCTTGGTGAAAATACGAATCTCTGCGGTATTTGTGGTATCTGTTCTTTGCACATTCACGATCTCACTCAGGATTTCATCAGGCAAAGAATCTACGATATCCTGTAGCTCACTTGTGTCTGGGATATCATTTTTCCGTGCGTATTGAATTGCAGTTACTCCAAGCGCAAGAGTCCCGCCGACATTTTGAATCTGGTAAATGGTCATTACGTCCGAAGAAGTCATAAATACAAGATTCATAGCTGTTTCGCTACCATATGCGTAAATGGCTACTTTGGAGTTATCAACCTGTCCAGAGGTGCTGCGATCCAGAATAATCTTATTTGCGCGAACTGCGGCAAGCAAATTATCATAACTGCCAATGGCAGAAAGAATATTGTTTGCGGCAGTACCTTCACTCAGCGCAGTCAAACCGTTTGTGACATAGATATCTTCCAGCTCTTCTGTGTCAATCATTCCTTTGGTTGGAATATAGATATGAGAAGAATCCGGGTCATTCAACTGCAAGTCGATATAGGTATCACCAACCGCAGCTCCGGCATAAGGCTGGTCAGCTTCGGTTACAACCTTTACCGATCCACTCTGCAATACAAGATCCTTCGGAATATTGATTGCGTCGCCAACATAGGTACTCTCAGCTCCAAGCGTCCTCTTCAGTCGATAAGTAGCTGAATATCCCTCTGCGGCCTCGGCCTGCTTCTCCATCGTGAACTCTGGAGCTGCTGTCCCAGCGGCAAACAAACCATCGGTTTTCAGCACAAGGCTGTTCCCAGCCTCCTTGGAAATCTGCACACCGATTGTCTTTCCGTCTTCACCATCAGCAATAATGACCGACGCATCTACGGGGGTAAGCCCAGTCAACGCGCCAGGAGAAAGACTATCAAGCTTAATCTTATCCTCAGCGGACATCAAGCCAGCAGCGGTTTCAGAGGCCGTCTTGCCAGTGGCAAACAGAAGATTGCCTTTGTAGAGTTCCTGCACATCTTCCAGCCAGTACAAGGTATTTGTGTCTTTCTGCTCCAACGCATCAAAGAGCGCTTTTGTACCGACCTTAAAAATTACATTAGCCAATTCGATTTCCCTCCTTTTCAATAGAATTAAATATATAAACACTCTCTAAGAGTTTATATAGCGTTACATTTGTTCCCAAATATAATCGGTTACGATTCCCTCTTCTTCATCTTCCATAGAAGACCATTCATCATTCGGGTTCAAATCAACAGGGCCGGGGAGTTCCGTTACTTCCTGCTCTACGGTGAATGTCAGAACATGGTGTTCATCAATGTGGGGAACAACAACTGCGCCATCTTCCCCTTTGACCTTACCAAGATTTTCAATTCTTCCATCATCATAGGTCACGTGAAGATATCCGTTTTCATCGATATTAAATCCAGACACCCCACTAATACCTCCGCCGCCTCCAGTGCCGCTATATTTGAAAAAAGGCAAATCGGCCATTACGCATTGCCTCCCCTCTTAATACATATAGTAAATATTTACATCCACTGCCTCTGAAAAGATCAATGATGTAATATCAATCTGGTTCATTCCCAATTCAAAAACGCCAGTAAAGATCGGGATTTCTTTCTCATTGATTTTAACAACCGTCCCAGCCGGACACGAAATCCCAAACTTCTTCAGCACCATGTTGCCATAATTCAAAATGCTATTGGGATTATCAACAAGCTCATTTTGTTTGAAAACCTCAAGCATATTGATTCCTGGCGTCACAGTTCCATTGAAGCTTCCAAGATGAGCCTGTGACATACCTTTCTCCTTTCCCTTTACGCAAGTATTACATAGTCCAATTCTTCCATTGTCATATCATCTATATCTGACAAAACATTCCCATCCAATTCGGACAGCAAGCGATGTCGCTTCATTCCTGCATTTAGAGACATGAGAATTGACATATCGTTTGAGACAGAAAATAGACTTATCGTTTTAACAACTAATTCTGCGAACAGTTCGATATCATTACCGATCTCGAATTTTTTAACGGCTGACGTTTCCGGTTCAGAACTCTGAACACAAATTGAGCTGTCGCCATCTCCAAGAGAGTAGTGAAATTCTGTTTCTCCAATACTTGCTATAATTTCAAACATTGCTTCCAGTCCAGTTGTATATCGGTAAAGCAACTCTGGGCTTGTCTGATCAATACAAACTGAACTATCTCCCGATTCAAAACCATGTTTCTGAAAGTCAAGGTCATCCGCTCCCAAAACCGTCTGAGTCTGCATCACATCAAAAATACGCTTTTGCTCTGCCAGGCTTTTTGCCAAAACAACCATTGCACTTTTAGACTCACCCAAAGAACTTTTGGCATATGCAAATGGCTGGTTTACTTGTACACCGACTTGATCTTCCAGAGCAAAGAAACTCAAAGCAAGCAGCGGAAGATTGGGGATGTCCAACTCCATCGCTGCTTGCTTTAATTCATTTTGGTATCTTGTTGTAAGTACAGCGCTTGCATCCAAACAGACTTGATTTTCAATCTTTTCATAAACCGTAGCCAGCATATCGTCAATTTCTGATACGAGTACGGATTGATTGGCAATCGCAATCTTTTTCTGCATAGTAAAATAAGACACTAACGCTTGCAAAACAATTCTGTTTACAGCGGATACACCATCACGAAATGGGAGGGAGTAAACGATGATTTTACCTTCAGTTAAACGCTGTTTAAGGAAAATATCGTACTCCTTCATATTCTATCCTCCTTATGTAGATGGGTTGACCACAGACAAATTCAGAGATCCCAACTTAATGGTCATAATGGTTGCGGCCTCGACCTTACGACTTGCAGACAGCTCGCCATACATCAACAGGTTTCCTTCAGTCAAAGCATCATAGATTACAAAATGCGTCATAGTTCCCCATTCTGCCGTACTCTCTGCAAAATCGATTGCGGCAGTATTGGTCACAACACCGTTGAGCGGAGCACTCAAAGAAGTTAGCTCAACACGAGCATAACCAGTCCCCTCCTCCGGCTCTACCACGCCCGAGCCGTCCAAACTGGGAGCGGCGCTACTCAGACCCAAATAATATTTGGTTGGAATCGCCGGCGTCTTCTGAGAACCGAACACATTACCTGAAACAAGATTCAAAAAATATGTCGTATTCATTATCGTCCATCCTTTCGCATTAGTTTTCTTTGTTCTTAACGATTAAATACTTTATTGATGTTATTTGCGATACGAAGAATCCCCTGGTCTGGAATTTCAATTTCTCCAGAAATATCTTGAATGGTAATCTGATAAATAAACTTTCCAAACAGGTCTACCGTTTCCTCGGGCAACAACACAACTTTGAGAACATTCGCAACCGTTCCATCTCCATCTTCGCTTTTAATGATATCCATTTGCTTTGAAATCAATGGTGTCCCATTTTTATTGACAAAATTGATAACTGCAAAATTCGCTGTACAAGCTGACAGATCGAACGGCCTTTTGTTTTGTGAGAAGAATGTATGAAACGCAAGCTCCTGCGTCGATCCTCCTACAAAGTCAACCGTAGGGAGAGTATAAGGGTTGTAGTCACAACTCACGCCTATCACCACCCTCCATATTATTTCTTGGTGGATTTCTCAATCTCCACAATCTCTGCACCATTTAGCATCTGAGCCACTTCCTCCAACATTGCAATACTGCCACTCAGATTTGCAAGATTGGATTTTCCGCTTACAGAAATAGAGTTTAGCGCTCCCAAAATAAGATTCAGACGCTGCATGATTTCGGTTTTCATAAGTTGTTACTCCTTTACCAATTTCTTTTCGAGATGATCAATGCGTTGATACAATTTTTGAATCATATGCACGCACAGCGGAATAAGCTCTCCATATCGAATACTGTAATATTTCTCTGACACATTTCCAGAGGTACTTTTGATGTCTTTCTCACAAAATTCAAGAAGTGCCAAATCTCTTTTGTCAAGCCCACATGAAATTCGTGTTTGGTCTACATCCTGCGCAATAAATCCAATATGACGTGACCCATCATCATGATTCTTCAAACAGAATGTGGAAGCTTGCAATCCAAGAAAAAACTTTTCATACCGTTCCACATCGGTTCTAATATCGTTTTTCAATCGAATATCTGAGTCAACAGAGATTTCTTCCGAAGCATGGATGCCATTCCCAGCACAATAGATAGATGCGCTCCCTCCTCGCATCATTGCTCCTTTATTACTTACAAACATATAATAGTTTGCATACGGGCCGGCAGATCCGTACATCAATGAACCCCATGTTGAACTAACACCGTCAGACCCTTCTCCGCAACAAAATCCGCCATAGCTGCTGCCCAGCGTAATAATATCGGCGTCAATCGTACCAGCGCGAATATAATTGGCGTTAATATAAAGACGGTTGCTTGACGAATCGCTAAAAATACCAAATCTGCTTCCTCCGCCTGTCAAAACGTCAAATACATTTTTATCTGTCAAACGGTTTTCCCAAGCGAGGCTGTAAGCATCATCCGCGTTGTTATACGCATCAACTGCCCTATCATAAGCATCTGCCGCATAATCAATCGCGCTGTTTGCCAAAGAATATGCAGAATTTTGGCTGGGGTTTACCTCTTGAACATATGCCCAGTTGATAGAAGATCCAGCGGCCATCGTAATGCTTCCACGGATCGAGACATTACCAGAAGAATCCACCACGAAATTACCATTTCCCACATTTAGACCATTAAGATTTAGGTAGTCAGCAGTAAATTCATAGGCGCTGTTCATCATAGAATTTCCGTAACGATCCTTAAAAGAAGCGCCAGAAACAGTTCCGCTAAATTCACCATTTCGTACTATGATATCCCCATTCTTTTTTACAGAGAACGGAGCATTTGTAGGATTGGAATTGCCTGCCCAAATTGCATATAGGCTATTGGTTCCACTTCCAGAGCCGTTGAGCGCCACATAGTTAGAGCCGCTACCTCCATGCAGGAAAGTTTCTTCAATGGTAAATCCACCGATTTGGCCCGCAATAGCGCTAACCTTACCACGGAAGTATGCACTTCCATCCCTTGCATCTAGGAAGAAGTTTGCATTCTTAGGCATACCATCGGAATCAAATTGAATATCCCCATACTCATCAAGAAATTCTGGGGTAACAGTGGTTCCGTTTGTATCAAACAAAAGCTTGCTTCCGGCCACAATTCCGTATCGAGGATCAAAAATCATCAATCCGCCATCATCATGCTGCATAACATAAGAGGCGTTATAAAGCCATGCTCCTGTGGCATCAATCTTAAACTGCATAACACCTTCATCATTGGCGTTTTCCAGTACCATATTGTTACCAATAATAAGATTGCCCGCCAGTAGCTCCGTGTTAATACCCCAGACTTCACCAATCGTAATTGGATTGCCGTTATCATCTTTCAAGCCAGTATTTGCGTCAGAGTAAAATCGCCCAATAGCCAGTTTAGAAGTTTTCCAGTTGTCGTTTGTCATTGCGATCATATTGTCAACAAGACGCAACTGATAGTTCCCATCTCCACCAATGTGAATGCCAGCACCGTTGATTACTACACTCTGATTGCTCGCTCCAATAATCGTATTTACCGCAGCATCCAGCGCATTCTCCATAAATTGCGAGACTTGCGTAGTTTTATTTGCTGTCTTATTGTAAATATACTTACTGGCATCAAAACTCCGACTTGATGTGCTGGTTTTATTGATGTCACTCAGCCAACTTGCAACAACGTCTTTCTTTTGAAAACGGTTTGAAAATGTCAATGTCAAGTTTTCTGGATTCTCAAAATCCAACGATAACCCGATTAGTTTGGGTTCAATAACGCCATCATCGCCAATATTAAGATAAATGCTCTTACCAAACTCCAAAGCATCTTTGAACGGTTCAAATTCCTTTTGAAATAAGAAATTAGCTGTGTCGATTGAAAATTCATATACCGGCCACGCCCACTCTTCCAGGAGTTCTTCTCCAAAAGCATACAGCTCTTGTGCAACAGAATATTTTTGATACTCGCTTACATTTACTGTAAAGAATAGTTTGGATGTTCCCGCATTAAATGAAGCCTGCGTTCCTTTATACTCTGTCACTTCATCCTGAGTAACAGCAGTAACATCACTGCTAAACTGAGAAAGCGTTCCTGACGCTGTAATAAGACCACTCGGAAAATCGTGGCTTTCAAATGTAGTAGAACCCAGATATGCCGTCAAAATATATTCGTTGGTATTTGGATTGACTTCCAAAGTACCTCGAACAATATCTGCTGTCAAAGTAGGATTGTTTAACTTCAAAGATCCTCCTGCAACAGCGTACAATGTTTTACCATTCAGCGTAGCTCTTGCAATATCTGCTCCGGTAATCGACACCCCACCTTGCAAAGTAGATGATGTTCCCGACGCAGACGTATCTACATCTGTTGCAACAAAAGTTTCCTCTACTACTTCCCCCTCAATCAAATACAAATTGAGGATTTTCTGCTCCGCAGCAGTAAAATATTTCGAGATTGATAGTCGATCAACCACCGCCTCAATGTCTTCGGCGTATTGGTCAATTTCTGATTGCAAATCTGAAATAACATTTTCTTGTGCTGCGATCTCTTCATTCTTTTCATCAATCTGTCTATTGATTTCGTCAAGCTGCTGTTGTTGACTTTCCTTGCCGGCAGATGTTTTTTCTAGCGCAATCGCCTGAATAGTAACGCTTTGCTGCGCAGTCAAAACTTCCAATTCACTTTTTAGTTCAGATAGTTCTACCTCTTCAGCCAACTTTTGTGCCGTTCTCGATGCCCTTGCAGCCACCAGGTTCGTATAATGTGTTTGGCTGCTTCTAATTTCTGCATCCCAACTCTTAATACGCTCTGCCAGAGTAGCAGAACTACCATCGGCCACAATATCAAAATCTCCGTTGGAAATAAAATAGGACAAATCGACGATATAATCGGTTCCGGTTGGGTTGACCTCACGAATACTCAAATCGTCTGAACCGTACAGATGTAGTTTTGTAACCATATCATCTGTCAGTTCTTCCAGATCAACCGCATCGACCAAATTTTGATAGCTTAAATAAATTGGCACCGTGCCACGGCTTTTACTTGCGTCATAGGCATTGATCGTCTTTGTATATACATCAAATACGATTGCGCAATTATATTTTTCCATGGCGCTGCCATAGCAAAAACTCAGTACATCACTATCATATTCGTCAAAAGTACGATAACATCCAATTAGCTTCGGATCAACATATCCAACGCTCCATGTTGTATCAAGCTCAACCACTCGTCCCAAAATCGTATCTTCCGGTTGAACTGGATTCCAGAAATTATAAGTTCCCTCTTCCAAAAAGAGAATCTTCTTTTCAAACAGTTGTTCAAGCGAGTATCCTGTAATATGCTTTACCTCAGATACTCCATCGCCCGATGTTGTTGGTCGCTGCAAAATATAAATGCCAAACTGCTCTGTATAAAGCATCTTATAACTGGTAAGCAGCCGATACATAGGATTTAATTTCCCGTTGGAATGTCTGGGCACATCAAACTCCACACTACTTACATCGGAATAATTCAATTCAAAAGTAAGATTATAGACCCATGGAATCACGCCAAGCTCTTTACCAGCCAGAGTCTTCAATCTCAAAACAGGTTGTTTAGTCTGGCCGGATTTTAGTTTAGAATAGTCCAGATACATCTCCGGCCTCCCTTCTTACGCTCCGACATTATAAAGATACCTACCTCGAATTATCATGTTCCCGACCCCGGAAATAACCAACTTATTGTCTCCTGGCTCCAATTCTAAAAATTCAAAATTGAAGTATTCGTACAAATCATAGTTTGATACCTCTTCAGTAATAACTTGATTTTCATTATCAATATGAATGGTCATGCTACTTCCAGGTAGCCCTTCAAATTTCATTTCCTGCCCAGTTGTCTCATTCTTAATCGAAAAGTTTGTACAACCT
>ENA-UONY01002669-UONY01002669.1-human-gut-metagenome-genome-assembly--contig:-CS9-NODE-2669-length-12219-cov-5.814124_pt1 | contig 12219 bp, 5 predicted proteins | sample MGYA00242465_ERZ724012 | MGnify/ENA metagenome assembly ERZ724012 | reverse complement strand
GGGCGTGGATAAGAGATCGGTTTGAACCGGCGAAAAACCTGCCTCCCCCATTTTTTGCGGCGCGGCGGTATAAAAAGCGAAAAGTCTCTACAAAAATCGACAAAACACGTCCTATAGAACGTGGTAGAATGGCGTTGTAACTGGTAAGATTTTCCTGCAAGCAAAAAGGTTCGTGCGTTTTTGTGGGAGGTCTTGCCGTTGCGAAGGTACGAGAGGCAGTTCCTTGCTTTTTGGGTCGGCCAGGTGCGGGGATTCCGGCTGGAGAAGCACCTCACCCAGGAAAAGCTGGCGGAGGCGCTGTACCTGTCGGCCCGCAGCTACCAAAAGCTGGAGCAGGGCGTCCATCTGCCGTGCGCCACCACGCTGGCGCTGTTTCTCGGCCAGCTCTCCGAGGAGGTCCTGGCCTTCGTCCGGACCTTCGCCCAGCTGGTAGAGACCGCCCGTTTTCAGGAGGCGCCCGATGCACATGAAATCACCCAACTCCCCGGAGAATCCCGCCGCGCCCGTGCCCCTGGGGGACCATGACGTTTATGAGGACGAAGACACCCTGGTCAACCGCCTGTATTACGCAGTTCCCAGCTTTGAAGGCGGGAAATTTCACTGTTCTTTCTTCTTTGAGGAAAACACCTTCCGCAAAGAGGAAAACGGGGAGCTGACGCTGGTCCACTCGGAATATGGGGTAGACGCCGCTAAAATTTGAGAGACCGGTGCTCTATCCCCGGCTTTTTTGGAAAAATCACAGGGCCGCACCCCAGGCGGTGCGCAGTCGCCCCGTTGCATCTCCCGGCGGGCGTGGTATAATGGGGGAAAGATATTTGCGGGGAGGCGGTACGGATGTTCCGGGTGAAAAAGGAGGCCTTTGCCGTCATTGGCAAGGAGGGCTCCACCGCGGAGGGCGAGGGCTTTATCCAAAAGCTGTGGCAGGAGGCCAACAGCCATTTCGAAGAGATCGCCCACCTGGCCAAGCGGGGCCCTGGCGGGGAGCTGGTGGGCATCTGGGGGGCCATGACCGACTTTTCCCGCTCCTTCCGGCCCTGGGAGGACGGCTTCCGCCAGGGCCTGTACCTGGCAGGGGTGGAGTGCGCCGGCCAGGCGGAGGCGCCCGCCGGGTGGGCCAAATGGACCATCCCCGGGTATGAGTACCTGGCCGTGGAAAACCGGGCCGGGGCCTTTGGGGAAACCTTGGGGCGCCTGGGGGAGCAGGAGCTGTCTTTGGCGGGGGCGGTGCATGAATATACAGACCCGGCCACGGGGAAGGAGTACCTGTATTTCCCCATCAGGCGGCTGCCGCCGGAGTAGGGGAAGGCCCCTTCCCAATCGCAATAAAAAAAGCCCGGCGGACCGGGCGGGAACAGCTGCATACACCAAACCTCCAAAGGGAAGGATTCCTTTGGAGGTTTTCCTTTGTGGATAGGATAGGCTACAATACAGTTCACAGCAAAAGGACTATGGCGGACAACCGCCAGAGGAGGTATGCAATATGGACGACCGGCGCATCAGCCGAGACCAGATCGAGGGCTTTGCCCGAATGCTGCGAAGGGAGGAGCTCCGCGAGAGCACCATCGAAAACTATCTCCGGCACGTTGCGGCGCTGGGGGCGTGGATGGGGGACGCGCCTGTGACCAAGGAGCGGGTGGCGGCGTGGAAGGAGTCGCTGCTAGAGGGCGGGCGCTGCCCCGGGACCGTGAACAGCATGCTGGTGTCCGCCAACCGGTTTCTGGCCTTTCTGGGGTGGGGCGACTGCCAGGTAAAGGCGCTGCGCGTCCAGCGCCAGCTCTTCCGGGAGAACCGGCGGGAGCTGACCCGGGGGGAGTTCGACCGGCTTATCGCCGCGGCCAGGGCGGCGGGGCGAGAACGGCTGCTCTTGCTGATGGAGACCATCTGCTCCACGGGCATCCGGGTTTCGGAGGTGAAGTATATCACCGTGGAGGCGCTGCGGTGCGGCAAGGCGGAGATCGCCCTGAAGGGCAAGATCCGCACCATCCTGCTCCCCGCCAGGCTGTGCCGGAAGCTGCTGAAGTACTGCAAAAAAAGGAACACCGTCTCCGGCGAGGTGTTCCTCACCAAAAACGGTTCCAGCCTGTCCCGCAAGCAGATCTGGGCGGAGATGAAGTCCCTGTGCGGGCTGGCGGGGGTGGCGCCCTCCAAGGTGTTCCCCCACAACCTGCGGCACCTGTTCGCCCGGGCCTTTTTCAAGGCCTGCCGGGACGTGGCCCAGCTGGCGGACGTGCTGGGGCACAGCTCTATGGAGACCACCCGCATCTACCTGATCTCCACCGGGACAGAGCACGCCCGCACCCTGGAGCAGCTGCGGCTGGTGTCGTAGGGGACAAAATAACGATATTGTCCTGTCCTCCCGGGCGGTTTGCAAAAAATCGATACCAAAAACCCCGGTTTTGGCCCGGCCATTTCCCGGTAAAAACAAGAAAAGCGCACGAATCCAGCCGATAGAACACATATTCTTGTCCCTCGGCTATTTCCTTGCGCTTTTCTTTAATTTTACCTTGTTCTTTCCCAGGCCCTGTGGTAAAATGTAGGGTAAGTTATGGGCTTATGTTGAGACAATATCGTTAAATTGTAGAGCCCAGAGGATAGCCCAGGGCGCGGGAAATACCGGAAAGGATGTGCTGGAGCGTGTACGAGCGAATGGGTTTGTTGGAGCGCTGCACAGAGGAGGTGGGGTGCACCTACCTCTCGGATTTGCGGTATTTGGACACCGAGGAGAGGTTCCGCCTGGCGGGGGCCGTGGAGCAGATCCCCTCGGGGGAGTACAGCCTGACCGAGTGGAACGACGCCCTGGGCTACCTGGCAGGCGGGGCCCCCGCCCCTTCCACCGGGGAGGCAAAGCAGCGGCTTTTGCTGGGGCTTACCCACCTGCGGTTTCAGAAATGACGATTTTACGGCAGCGCCACACACGCCCGGGGGCGGCAGCCCGCCGGGGGAATAGGAAGAAAGGCAGCTCTGCCCTGTGAAAAGGAGTTCGATTTCCATGGCAAACTACACAAATCGCGGCAGCCACTACAAGGCCGCCTCTCGGGAAGAAAAGCGCCGGCCCTGGCGGAAAAAGGGCCTGGCGGTTTTGGCCTGCCTGCTGGCAGTGGCCTTTGCCGCCGGCGTGGCGGCCCTGGCGGTGCCCGGGCTGTTGTTCCGCAGCGAGGGTGAGGTCACCCTGGAAAAGACCATCCACTGGTGGGACAACGACAACGAGGGAAACCCGCGCCCCGCAGTGGACAAGTATGAGAAGCCGTTGCTGGTCCTCAGGGATGAAGCAAACAAGGTCGAATATAAGAGCGATGATCCAGACGCCCTGGCGCTCTTGAAGTCCCTGGACTACCCGGACGGCTGGCCCGAAGTGGTGGTCGCGCCGGACCAGGGGAATACCTGGAAGGTTACCACCAGTCCGGAATCGCTGAACACGACTGTGTATCAGGTGGACGAGGAGACCGGCGAGCTGGTAAAGGATAACGACGGCAATCCGGTGCCCACCGACAACAAAGTCACCTGGAGCCTGAGCCAGGGATTCCCGCCGGAGGTAGAGGGCTATACCGCCATTTACGCCGAGCTGCAGGAGAGCCTGGAGGGCTTGTTCGGCAGCTTCTCCGAAGTGGGACCCAACGACTGGCACTACATAAAGGACGAGGAATACACCTTTACCATCGACCTGCGCAGCGGCAGCCTGGAGAATCTTTCCGGCATTACCCAGAAGATTCTGGAGCAGTTTGAGCTGGAGGCCTCCTTTACAATGGACGGCCAGACGCAGAGCGCGGATGTCTCCCTGGCTGAGCTCGAGGCTAAGCCCGGCTATGCCACAGTGCAGTTCCAGGTGAAGGACGACGGGGATGAAGAGTGGGAAAACATCGACCTGGACGACCCAGCCGCTATGAAGGAAGTCCACGATGAGTTGCGGCTGGTCTTGGTCATGCCCAAATATACCATCGAGGGGCAGCCCATCACCTATAAGGTGGCGGAGGCCAACACGGAAGGGAATAAAGCCGACGGCAAGCTGGATTACAAAATCCCCGGTTTTGAGGGTACGGACGACGCGGAGGACTACTTCGCCATTAAGTACGACAACACCAACGCCACCAACCACGGCAGCGCCACCGACGGCGCCTACAGCGGCGGGTCGGTGATTCTGACCCTGACCGGCACCACGGAGTATGAGGCCACCAAGGTGTGGCAGGATGCGAGCGGAGACCCGAACAACCGCCCCGACGTGACCCTGGAGCTGTGGCGCTATGTGGCCGGGCAGCCGCTGGAATCTGCCGCCGCCGTGCGGGACAGCGCGGGGAATATCTACACCTATGATGTCTCTACAGAAACGGAATCCGGCGCGGAAATGACCGTCTCCTTCACCGATACGGACGGGGAAGGGAATGAGACCCCCGCCGCCTTCCCCAAATACGACCCCGAGGGGAACCGGTATATCTATGTGGTGAAGGAGTACGGCCTGGACGGGAATTACACCCAGGTGTTCGGCGAGATCGACCCGGATGGTGATGTGAGCGGCGACTTCATCAAGGAAGATCAGAACGAGGACGGCGTTGTAGAAAATAACTACGGCGGCCGGCAGTCCGGCAACACCTACCTGTACAACGGCGGCACCCTGAACAACGTGCTCAACGGCACCACCACGGCCACCGCCACCAAGGTGTGGAACGCCTCTGCCTTCCAGGCGGAGTTTGGCGGCGTGACGGTGGAGCTGACCCTGCAGAGCCGCCCCTACAAAGAAGGGCAGGATGCAGAGACGGGATGGACCAATACAGACGAAACCTACTCGCTCACCGGCTTCCAGGCGGAGAACCTGGCGGGGCTGTCCTACTCCGGGGCCTTCCCCCAGTACGACAACCTGGGCCGCGAGCTGGAGTACCGCTGGGTGGAGACCGGTGTGACCCAGAAAATTAAGGGCGCAGATGGGGATGAGACCGAATTTACAACAGGCTTTACACCGGGCGAAAACGGCACCGCCACCTTTACCTTACAGCAGACGGACTCTACCGGCAAAGAGCGCAAGGTGCAGTACACCTCTGTGTCCAAAGGCCCGGACGAGGAAGGCAACACCATCATCACCAACTCCGTGGCCAATACGGTGGAGTATGAGGTGGACAAGTGGTGGGCGCTGAAAGAGGATGAGGAGGTTCCTGAGGGCGCGGAATCCAACCCTAATTACTGGAAGGATGAAAACGGCCAGTGGTACACCAAGGACATCGGCACGGAAGATTCGGCCATAAAAGATGACAACGCCAAGAGTGCCACCTTCTACCTGTACCGGGTGGAGAGCGGTGAACAGGTGCCTATGGACCAGGAGGGAGGATATTACCTTGCGTTCGAAATGAGCAAGGACGGCGATCCGACGACTTGGAGTTTTGGTAACGCCGCCCCTGCGGGGGAGCAGGAGCAAATCACCATTACACCGGACGAGGACACCCCCTGGCACGTGAACATCACCGGGCTGCCGGAGTTTGACGAGGGCGGCCGCCAGTACGACTATGTGCTGGTAGAGGCGAACGCCTCCCCCCAGTACGAGACAGAGCGCGAGTCGGACGGGTACTACACCGAAGTGTACAACCCCCGGGGGCCGGGGGAGGTCCTGCAGATTCTGGTGCAGAAAAACTGGATTGACGACAGCGACACCGTCCACCGGGAGCCGGTGGTCATCCAGGCCTACGACAAGGATACGGGCGAAAAAATTGACGGCGCGTATGTGAAGCTGGAGGACGGCCTGTGGTACGACTGGATCACCATTAAGTTGGGCAGCAGCGTGGGGGATGGTAACAACCCGGAGACCGGCGAGTCCACCGAGCCCACCAATACCGACACCAATGGGAACGGCGGCACCAGCGGCGTAATCACGGAGCCCGGCGAGGGCAACGAGCCCACCGAGGGTGACGAGACCGGCGATGAGCCTACCAATACCGATGAGCCCGGCGAGACCGATGGCGAGACCGACAACAACACCGAGACCGACAGCGACAACACCCCGGAGGAATCCGAGGTGAGCGAAAGCCTGCTCGCCAACGAGGGGAAGGCGCTGGCGGCGCCCAAGACTGGCGACGGTGAAGGCGAAATTCAAGACCCCCTCAATGAAAACGAAGGCTCCACCGGTAATGGCGGCACTCCCAGCGGCGGCACCGAAGATGCCAAGCCCGACGGTGTGCAGAGCATTAAGGATATTTACCTGCTGGAGTACTCGATTGGGGAGGTTCCTGTCACAAATACCCTGAAGGACGGCGACATCGACGACGGTATTGATGAGACAAATGGCCTATGGTACGAACAGGTCACCGGCGACGTGACCAGCCAGTACCACCGGTACCAGGTGACTTACTCGGACTTTACCTCTATCGAAGGCAGCGAATACAAGTACAGCGCGACGGTCACCAACCGGCGGCTGGGCAATATCGACATCACCGTCCACAAGGTGTGGAATTCCGGCAAAATCGGCAGCAAAGAAGAACAGGCCCTGCAGCAGGCGTTGCATCAAGCCAAAATGCCCGGCTCCGACCCCGAGGAGCCCGGCGGCCTGAGCCTGGCCCTGAAGCTGGATTTCCACGAGAGTACCCAGAGTAAGAACTATAAAATTGAGAAGTACGAGGGTACGACCGACGAGTACATCACCCTGGGGGACGACACGGTACCAACGACCATCTACAATGTGAAGCGAGAGGTAGGCACTGCCGAGAATCCGGTTTCTTCCGATGAGAGTTTTGGCCCAGACACAGACCGGGGGTCGTCTGTGATCGAAATCAATTTGCCCGGTGGGACTGAGGGCGAGGATAGTTACATCCCGAAGGAGCAGTACTACTACTTCAGCAACCTGCCCAAGTACGACACCACGGGCACCATTGTGCGCTACACCGTGGAAGAAGGGCTGAAGAGTGAAGATGGCAAGTTTATCTCCTTCGAGGACTATATCGCGCAAGCGGAACCTGGCGATGCGCTGGCGAAGGAGCTGAAGAAGTGGGTCCACACCATGGAGGAAGTAGACTATGTGACCGCCCTTGACCCGAACGAAGCGCTTCCGCAGGTTTCCACCAAGGACGTGGACTTCCAGGAGTTTAAGGCCACCAACAGCCTCACCGGCACGAAAAATGTGAAGTGGTACAAGGAGTGGAACGACGCCTACCGCAACGAGGCGGGCGAGCGGCCCGACATCTTCCTGGATGTTTTCCGGCTAGTCCACGAGACTGACGAGACCACCAAGCTGGAGCTGGTGGTGAAGGACTACCAGTGGACGCCCACCACCACCGAAGGCGAGGGCGAAGAAAGCGGTCCGGTGGACGCCGTGAACAACTGGACGGCCACCATGGAGGGCGTGCCCCTGTATGACAGCCTGGGGTACAAAATCACCTACTTTGCCGTGGAGCGGGCTGTGGGCGATACAGAGCGGTTCGACTATGGCCCGGTGCGCTACTACAACACGAAAGGTGACTTGATGGGCGACCGGCTGACGGTGGAGAACAACGACTATTTGGAGCCGACCACGGATGGCGTACAGTATGCGTGTTCCCTCAAAGAGGGTGGCAAGTATGTGGAAGTCGAGGGCATAAACCTGGAAGAACGGTACAGCAACCGGGAGGTGAACTATGCCCTGGGGGAGGGCGGCACCTTCGAGAACTACCTGCGGGCCGACCCCAACCTGGCGGGCAGCAAGCTGTGGCAGGGGGTGGAATCCGGCTACCCCACCGACCAGCTGCCCCAGGTGACCTTCGCCCTGTACCAGACCATCGTGGGGAAGGAGACCGACCCCGAGGAGGTAGCCACCCTGCAAGTCAACTGGGGCGGTGATTCCGGCATGCTGAATGGCAGCCTGACCACCGACTTCCGGTTCTTTATGCTGGGCGACTGGAAGGTAGATTGGGAGGATACTCACTACGTCTACACCTATGTTGGTGAAGATCCCGCTCCCGAGACCAGAACATACTATGTAAACGACAAATGGCAAGTGGTTGACGGAACCACGGGCGAGGAAATCGAATTGCCCGACAACGTGCGCCTGCCCCAGTACGACGAGAAGGGCCACCGCTACGCCTACACCATGGTGGAGCGGAGCATCACCATGATGGGCCCGAATGGGAAGGACAAGATCACGATCAAACTCGACCCGGACGGCACGCCCAGTGAGGACAACGAGGAGAAAGCTGTAGCCTTCTATGAGTCCATCTTTACCGATGCGAAGGTGACCGAGGGGACCTTTCAGGCCACCAACGTGTACAACGACGAGCAAAACGGCCAGCTGGCGGTGGAGAAGTGGCTCAACGTGGGCGAGCTGAAAGAGGACGAGCAATACCCCGCCATCCAGGTGAAGCTGTCCCGGGCTGTTACCAGCCAGGCGACCGAGGGCGGCGAGTGGACGAAAGTAACGACCTACACCTGGGACTCCGGCACGGTGAAGGAGGCCTGTACCAGCGGAGATGGAGGCTGGGGCCACCTGACCCACACCTTCAAAGACCTGCCCATCTACGCCCCCAACGGGGAGAAGTATGTCTACAAGGTGGTGGAGGTCAAGGAGGATTTCCTCGCCGGGTACAATACCTGGGCAGTGGAAGGGCCGGTTAAGAGTGAAAATATCGGGACCACCATCGAAAATACCAATAATAAGGGCACGGAAGTGACCGACCTGACAGCGAAGGCCACAGAGGGTAACGAACAGCCCGCAGACCTGGACACCGCCACGTTTATCAACAAGCGGGATGCCGACAGCGTAACGCTAAAAGGCGATAAGAAGTGGGACGACTGGGGCGACGAAATGGAGCTGCGGCCTAGTGGTACGGATGGCGTCATTGAGCTGACGGTTTCCCGCCGTGCGGACGCCCAGCCCGGGATGAATAATCCCATTGGCTTGCAGACTTTGGACGAGAATAGTTACGAGGTTAAGTGGGATACCACAGGAGGTGGTGACACCTGGACCTACACCATCACCGGCAAAAACGGAGAGCTGGAGCGGTACGCCCCCAACGGCATGCCGTGGATTTACCAGGTGACGGAGACGATCAGCGACCCGTATGATTATTACAATGCCAGCACCAAAATGGTCACCTTTGGCACGAAGCCAGATGAGCGTGGTGTCTTGACCATCAGCGAAACGGCGACGCCCATTACCAACAGCCTGAAAACCAGCGTCACATTCCAGAAGCAGTGGGTGGGCGATGACGGCGAGTCGATCTCCACGGACTACTTCGGCGATGTGACGGTGGGCTTTAAGCTGCAGGTGGCTTTTGCGCCTGATACCGGTAAAGAAGCCGACTGGCAGGATGCCGCAACCTTCTTTACAAATACTAAGGATGCTGTTGGTACTGACGAAGATAGTCCCAAAGCCTTTGTACCGAGTACTGTGCTCCCAATGACCGGGGACGGCAAGTACGAGTTTGAGGGCAGCATTACCGCGAAAATAAACGCGGAGGATACTACCTGGCAGCATACCTTCCGGAACCTGCCCCGGGCGGTGAGCGTTAGCGGGACAGCCACCAAACTCACCTACCGCGTGGTAGAGACCAAAGTGACCTACACGCTGCCGGGTGAGGACAAGGCTACGGAAGTTACGGTGACGATTGACGGCGATAATAAATATACCGTTACGGACAGTAGAGGCATTTTCACGGAAGCTATCTTAACTAAGCCGACTTCCGGCGTCACCTGGATCACCACCAACACCATAAAAACCGTGGACCTGGAGATCAGAAAGATTTGGGACGACCAGTACAACAAATACGGCACCCGGCCCGAGGGCGGTTCCGACGGTACGTGGAAAGTTGACTTCCTCATCCAGTACCGAGACAAAGATGATGGGGCGGGCATATATGAGACCGTCAAGGTGGATGGCGAGCCCCTGATCGTGTCCATCAGCAGCACGGAATTGAACCAGGACACCACCACCGTGGAGGACCTGCCGTATGTAGAGGGCCGCCAGTACTACGCTTTCGAGCTGGAGCCGGATTATAATCCGAGCGACCCGGCGCAGAATAAAGTGACGGGAAATGACGCAGGGCCTGGATATTATCATCATAACATGTACGAGGCCAGCTACACCGGGCCCACTTGTGTTGGTGAAGGAAACTGCACCACTACCGTTACCAACACGCTGCGGACTACCCAGGTCACCGCAAAGAAAGAGTGGAAGCCGGCGGGCAAGGAACCCTACCCCCAGGTTACCTTGCAGCTGCAGTACCAGGCCGGTACGGATGATGACGGTAACGCAATTTGGGAAGACATGGGGGCGCCGGTCACCCTGCCGCGCACAGAAGGCGAAGGCAACGAGTGGGAATACACGTGGGAAAATATACCCTTGTACCACCCCGATGACCCTTCGATTGAGACCGGCGAGACCACCTACCAGGTGGTAGAGTTGGACGGCGAGGGCTATGTGCTGGTAGAAGGGCCTGAGGAAGGCACAGACAACGAGGGCTACAAAACCTTCACCTTCACCAACAAGCCGGTGGTGGACTTTACGGTAGAGAAGCAATGGAACAGCGTGCCGGCGGAGGCCTATAATTGGAAAGTGACCGTGGGCCTTTACCGCACGACGGAGGAGGACTTTGACCCGACTATCGCAGAGGAAGCGGATTTTGCAGTGGAATTTGCAGTTTCCGACCCCGACGACAGCATGAAGCAGTATGTCCTCACCTTGGATTCGTCGAACAATTACACGGACACCTTTGAGGACCTGGACAAGTACTACATGGATGAGACCACGGGCGACTGCCTCGAGTACACCTACTACGTGAAAGAGCTGAAGGTTGACGGTGTTGGCATCGACGGCACCCGCTTTACCAAAGAGGTGAACGGCGAGAGCGTTGACTTCACCGTGGACTACACCTACGCCGAAAACACCGCCACCGTGGTAAACCGGGTGGAGGGCTCCCTCCAGGTGAAGAAGGTTTGGCATGACAAGGGCGGGGAAAATACCCGCCCGGCGGAAATCACCGTGGGGCTGTACCGAATCGAGAACGGTACCCCGGTGGAAGCTAACAATCCCGATATACCTGATACCCACTATACCCTTACCCTGGATGAAGAAAACGACTGGCAAGGCACCTTCGAAAACCTGCCGGAGTACTACAGCGACGGGAACGGCAACCGAGGCGAGAAAATCCAGTATGCGGTTTACGAGCTGGATAGCGAAGACAACCCCATCAAGGGGACAGAGGGCAACAACACCCTGCCCGCAACGGACGATGGAAGCTACACCGTCTACTACGATGGGTTCACGATCCACAACGTGCGCGAGGTGGATTTGACCATTGAGAAAACGGTCACCGGCGACGCGGCGGACCCCGGGAGGCAGTTTACCTTTGAGGTCGGCTTTACCTACGATGAGGATATGCCTGCGGGGAGCATCGGGCTCTACACCTACACGGTGTACCAGAAGGGCGAGGGGGACGCAGCTGATGTGCCGGTAAAGGAGAATATCGAGATTCCCAGCACGGGCGGCATCATTACCCTCACCGGCGGCCAGTACGCGGTCATGGAGGGCCTGCCCGCCGGGACGGACTACACCGTGACCGAGCAGGAGGCCAATGAGGACGGCTACGTCACCACGCCGACCGACGGCAAGGTGGAAGGCACCATCACCGTTGGCGAGGAAAACAAGGCCAGCTTTACCAACCATCGCGCCCCCGGGCATCTGATCATCCGCAAGGAGGTCACCGGCAGCCGCGGCGACCAAAATAAGCAGTGGGAGTTCCATCTGAAAGCGGACCTGCTGGAAGGGATGCCCTACTGGGGCAGTTCGGTTGGCTATCGGAGCGATGGTAGTCAGGTAGACCTAGTCTTTCACGCAGAGGACGGCTACGCCACCTTTACCCTGAAATCCGGCGAGAGCCTGGAAATCAAGGATTTCCCCATCGGCACGGTCTTTACCGTGACGGAAGAGGGAGCCAACGAGGACGGCTACACGACCACGGTGAAAGGCAACGGTACCGCAGTGCCGGATGGCATGGAGGTCAAGCTGGAATATGACGTCACCAGTACGGTGACCTTTATCAACGACAAGCCCGGCGGCGGAGGCCCCGGGCCTGGGCCCACCCCCACCCCCACACCGGAGCCGGAGGAGACGCCGACCCCTGAACCGGGCGAGTCGCCTACCCCCGCCCCGGAGGGGTCGCCCAGCCCCGAGCCCAGCGGCACACCGGGACCGGATGGGACGCCTACCCCGGCGCCCAGCGGCTCCCCCAGCCCCAGCGGGTCGCCGACCCCGGGGCCGGGCGGGTCGCCTACACC
>ENA-UONY01002667-UONY01002667.1-human-gut-metagenome-genome-assembly--contig:-CS9-NODE-2667-length-12226-cov-84.675458_pt1 | contig 12226 bp, 10 predicted proteins | sample MGYA00242465_ERZ724012 | MGnify/ENA metagenome assembly ERZ724012 | reverse complement strand
ACCTTCTTCCTCCACGCGGCGTCGCTGCATCAGGGTTTCCCCCATTGTGCAATATCCCCCACTGCTGCCTCCCGTAGGAGTCTGGGCCGTGTCTCAGTCCCAATGTGGCCGTTCAACCTCTCAGTCCGGCTACCAATCGTCGCCTTGGTGGGCCATTACCTCACCAACTAGCTAATTGGACGCGAGTCCATCCTAAAGCGAATAAATCCTTTTCCCTCAGTACCATGCGGTACCGTGGGCTTATGCGGTATTAGCAGTCGTTTCCAACTGTTGTCCCCCACTCTAGGGCAGGTTACTCACGCGTTACTCACCCGTTCGCCACTAAGCTTAAAAAGCAAGCTCTCTAAGCTCCGTTCGACTTGCATGTGTTAGGCGCGCCGCCAGCGTTCGTCCTGAGCCAGGATCAAACTCTTTATAAATGGTATTTATCACTCATAAAGTGTTAAATCAACTTCACTCAGACACAATCGCTTGCGTCCTGTATGAATTACTTGTTTGCCGATCTCTCGGCTTTGGAATTGTTTTTCGTGATTTTCCATCACGTTTAAGGTTCCACAAGTTTCAGTATTGTTCAATTTTCAAGGTCCTGCGCTGTTTGAAACAGCTTATTTATTTTACTTCATCAAGTCCTGTTTGTCAAGTACTTTTTTGAAATTTTCTTAAACAATCTTTTCAATCAGCCGCTGTCTTTCGGACAGCTTTATTAGGATACCACATCAGGTTTGATTTGTCAACAGCTTTTTTGAGGTTTTCCAAATTTTCTGATGCTGCTTTGTCCAGCCAGGCGTCCCCTATTGGATATCGCCTGTGCTATTCAAAGTGGTGTTATTTTAGCACATGCAAGTGTCATCGTCAAGGGCAAAACGTGCAGAAGTCATACTTTTGTCGAATCGCACAGTTTTTATGGCTCCGAATTGGAAAAACAGCCATCATTTTGTGTTTTCTTATTCGCTTGTCAGCTCTTTGCGCATCCATTTCAAAATCTTTCGTTCGCGGCGCGATATCTGTACCTGGGTAGTACCAAGGATTTGTGCCGTTTTACTTTGGGTTTTGCCCGCATAAAAGCGCAGGCAGATGAGCTGCCGGTCGGATTCATTCAGTCGTTTCAATATTTCCGCCAAACTGATCCGTTCCGCCAATACTTCTTCCGGTGAATCCACCGGGATATCCCATTCTCTTGTTCCGTCCTCATCATCCGCCGGGGTCAGGGAGACAACCGGCATAGCAGCCTGAATGGATACCGCCACCTGCTCCGGCGTTGCTCCCAGGTTTTGTGCCAGCTGTGCCACGGTTGGCTCTGCGCCGGTCAGCTTCATCAGGCGTTCCCGTTCTGCTGTCACTTTTAATCCAAGTTCTTTGATCGAACGGCTGACCTTAACAGTTCCCCCGTCCCGGAACAGCTTTTTAATCTCACCCAAGATGACCGGCACCGCATAGGTGGAGAAACAGACCCCGCGGTCCGGGTCAAACCCATCGCACGCTTTGACAAGCCCCAGGCAGCCCGCCGAATACAATTCTTCGTATTCGATGCCGCGGCCTGTAAAGCGGCCAGCACAGGAATGTACAAGGCCAAGGTTTTTCTGGATGAACTCCGTGCGCGGTAATGTGGTAAAAAGTGCGGTGGGATTTGCGGTTGCCATATCAGCTGCCTCCCTGCAATCGGGAACGAACGTCTGCCCTGCCACTAGGTGTTGATTCGTTCCGGTTTTAGCGGGCATATCCGCAACGGTCAACAGATTCCACTCTGCTGTACTGGCTGATTCTGCCCTATGTAGGAGCGCACACGCCAAAACTCACCGGGAATCCAGGTGACGGCTCATGGTAACGCGTGTTCCCCGTCCCGGCGCAGAGGATACATGGACCCGATCCATAAAGCTCTGCATTACCGCAAAACCCAGGCCCGCGCGCTCGTCCGGGTTGCCGGTGGTATACATTGGCTCCATTGCCTTGGCAACGTCCGGGATACCAACGCCTTTATCCGATATGGTAATGCGCACATTGCCGCCCTCATACAAAACAGCCGTCATCGTAATGGGGCCGACGGTATCCGGATAGGCATGGACGATGCAGTTGGTGACAGCTTCTGACACGGCCGTTTTGATATCTGCCAGCTGCGGCACGGTCGGATCCGCCTGGGCCAGAAACGCCGCAAGTGCCGCACGGGAAAAACTTTCGTTGACGCTGCGGCTGGCAAAGGTCATTTTGACCTGATTCAGCATTTTCATGATGTGACCTCCCCCACGATCAAACGTAATGGATATGCGCCAGGTCCAGCATGCGGCGCACGGTATCCGGTGCGTTTTGCACAACAAGCCGCCCACCCAGGCCGGACATCTGGCGCCCGCGGCCCAGAATCAGCCCCACACCGGAGGAATCCATAAAAGTAACGCCGGAAAAATCCATCGTCAGCAATTCCGGCATGCGGGCATCGATCTGCGCATCAATTTCACGCCGTAGGGCCTGCGCGGCATGGTGGTCGATCTCACCGGTCAGGTAAGCCGCCAATGTTCCCTGCGCCGGAACAAAACAAACTTTCGCCAAGGGGGTTGTCCACCTCTTTCATTTTTGGTAATAGCAGCAAAAAGCGCCCTGCTGCTGGGGTATGTTCCCAGTATACAGGGCGCTGTGCGCATATTTTGTTGGAATTGGGGTTACTTTTCCGCTTCTTTGAGCAGCAGCGGACGGGCCTGAGCAGCAAGGTAAAGGCTGCCGCACACCACCACACCAGCCAGGTTGTTTTCATCGGCGTAATCCACCGCAAGGCGGATGGCCTTTGCCACGCTGGGGGCGGCTTCGGCATCCATATGGTACTTGGCTTCCTCCTCCAGTTCTTCTGCCGTCATGGCGCGGGGGCTATCCGGCGTGACGGTAAAGACCTTCTCAAAGCAGGGGGCCAGGTTTTCCAGCATTTTGCTGTGATCCTTATCTTTCAGCAGGCCAAGGACCGCCACAAGGTTGCCGTCATATCCGGCTTCTTTCAGAGTTGCAGCAAGGGCTGCGGTACCATCGGCATTGTGGCAGCCATCCAGCAGCAGCAACGGGTGGCGGCGCATGACCTCGATCCGTGCGGGCATTTTGGCATCCCGCAGACCTGTTTCAATCGCTTCATCGGGGATCTCGTAATGGTATTCCCGCCAGAGGGCCAGGGCAATTTCCACCGCCATAGCGGCATGGTTGGCCTGATGCTTGCCGGGGAATTGCAGCAGAGCACGATAGCCGCCGTAATCAACATAGTTTTCCAGCGGGCGGCACTTGAGCTGCTGCAAATCGGCGGTATCCGGCACCACCAGCGAGGTATGCGCGTTGGCCGCGGCGGTCAGCAGCGGGCCCATGGCCTCCTCCGGCTGCTCAGGGTAGCAGACAACCACGCTACCCTCTTTGATGATACCGGCTTTTTCGGCGGCGATCTCGGCAAGGGTATCGCCCAAAATTTCGGTATGATCCATGCCGATGCGGGTAATGGCCGCAACCAGCGGCGCGGGGATGACATTGGTGGCGTCATAGCGGCCGCCAAGGCCGGTTTCCACCACGGCAAAATCACACTTCTGGCGGGCAAACCAGAGGAAGGCAATGGCGGTAACGGCTTCAAACTCCACCGGGCCTTCCCCGCCCTCAGCGATGATGGCATCGGCAGCATCCAGCACTTTCCGGGTCAGGCTGGCCAGGGTGCGCGGGGACATCATCTGTCCATTGATCTGAAAACGCTCCCGAAAATTGAGAACATACGGACTGATGGTAAGGCCCGTTTTGTAGCCCGCATGGGTCAGGATAGAAGATGTCATAGCGGCAAGGGTTCCCTTGCCGTTGGTGCCCGCAATATGGATGCACTTAAACTGCTTTTCCGGGTTTCCGAGGTGGTCCAGCAGTGCCTGCATACGCTCCAGGGATGCGCCGCTGCGGGGCAGGCGCGGCAGGGCGTGCAGGGCTTCAATCGCCTGTTGTTCTGTCATAAATATTCTCTCCTATCTGGGCTTTCGGGACGGTCATCCGCTGTGTTGATCCGGTCGGCGCGCTGCTGGCGCAGCAGCTCGGCCCGTTCGGCACGCAGGCGGCGGTTTTCTTTTTTCATGGCGTGGAAAGAGGTCAGCCCGCGCACGATGAGCAGCAACAGCAGGGCCACGAACAAACCGGCAATCACACCGCCGAAGTCGATCCACACATCCCGCACGGACGAAGTGCGGCCCGGCACATACAGCTGGATGGTTTCATCCAGCAGCGCGGTCGCCATGCCGCTCAGCATGGGCCAGCTGACATGGCGCACAAAACGGCGGGTATAAACCCGCAGGCAGAGCATAAGCAGGAAGCCTTCCAGCGTGAACTCTGAAAAATGCGCCAGCTTGCGCACAACATGTTCGCTCAGCGGGCCGATATTGAGATGTGCCAGGATGGCATTGATTTTTTGCATGACCTCATGGCTGCGGGCCGACGAGATGGAGCTGGTTTCCAGCGAGTTATGAAAGATAAACAGAATGCACCAGACCAGCGCAATGGTAAAAATGATCCGGAACGCAATCAGCCACGGGCTGGTGTGTTTGTGGGCAAGGGTGGTTTCGTCCATATATTCCATATGTTACCTCCTTTGCAGCAGAATACATTGGGCACAACCGGGCTTGCGGGAATGATTCCCACCCGGCTGTGCGTTTGATTATACCATTCCGTACCGGATATGGCAACAGCCCCCGCCGGGCGGCAGGGGCTGAAACTTGTAAACTTTTTACACCAGATGGATATTACCGCTTACTGGATGAAAGCATCATGGATGGCGGCAACAGCACGGTCAGCATCGGCTTTATCAATGATCACGCTGATCTTGATCTCGCTGGTAGAGATCATATGGATGTTGATGTTCTGGCTGTAGAGAGCTTCAAACATGGTGGAAGCCGTGCCAGGGTGGCTCTGCATACCGGCACCGACAATGCTGACCTTGGCGCAGTCATTGTTGACGGTGATCTTATCAGTGCCAAAGCGGGTCTTGTTGGATTCCAGCACTGCACGAGCGGTTTCAGCTTCGCCCTTGGAGCAGGTAAAGATCACATCCTTGCAGCCAGCGCTGCCGGAAGACTGCAGAATGATATCCACGTTGATGTTTTTCTGTGCCAGCAGGCTGAACACCTTGAAGGACATACCTGGCACATCGGGAACTTCCAGGATCGAAACAACAGCGACGTCCTCATCTTTTGCAACGCCTTTGATCAGCATACCTTCCACTTTGGTTTCCTCCTTAACAACGGTGCCGGGCACCGGATTGATGCTGGACAGAACTTCCAGCTCGACGCCATACTTTTTGGCAAGTTCTACACTGCGGTTGTTGAGCACCTGTGCACCCAGGGATGCCAGTTCCAGCATCTCGTCAAAGGTGATCTCCTTCAGGCGGGTAGCCTTGGGAATCTTGCGCGGGTCGGCAGTATACACACCTTCCACATCGGTATAGATCTGGCAGCGGTCTGCATGCAGAGCGGCTGCCAAGGCAACGGCGGAAGTATCGCTGCCGCCGCGGCCCAGGGTGGTGATATCATCCGAACGGTTCAGTCCCTGAAAACCAGCTACAACTACCACGCGGTTGCGGGCCAGCTCACTTTCCACACGCTCGGTGTTCAGGCGCTTAATGCGGGCTTTGGTGTAAGCGCGGTCGGTGTTGAAGCCGGCCTGCCAGCCGGTCAGGCTGACGGACGGAACACCGATTTCCTGCAGCGCCATGGCCAGCAGCGAGATGGAAATCTGCTCGCCGGTGGCCAGCAGCATATCCATTTCGCGGTGGGACGGATCACTGGTGATCTCGGCCGCTTTGGTAATCAAGTCATCGGTGGTATCCCCCTGGGCAGAAACAACAACAACAACATCGTTGCCCTGGTTGCGGGTGTTGGCCACAATGCGCGCAACATTAAAGATGCGGTCACGATCCTTGACCGAGGTACCGCCGAACTTTTGTACGATAAGACCCATAAAGACCTCTTCCTCCCTGTTCCCTTATTCCACCGTTGCGCCTGTGTTATCGGGCAGCAGGCGGTAAACGGTAAAATGCTTTAGCTTTTCGCTCTGCGGCAGAGCTTCCTGCGCGCGGGCAAAGAATTCCTGATCGTCACGCGGGACAACCGCCATAATGGTGGGACCCGCGCCAGAAATATAAACAGCCAGCGCACCCAGGTCCTGCGCCAGTTCAAACATTTCGTCCCCGCCGTCGATCAGGGGCAGGCGGTATTTCTGGTGCAGGGAATCCTTGGTTGCCACGCCAAGCAGGCTGTAATCGCCATCGCAGAACGCGGCGGTAGCCAGCGCGGCGCGGGACAGATTATACACGGCGTCCTTATGGCTGACCATATCCGGCAGCGCGGCGCGCGCCTTGGAGGTCAGCAGGCGAAAATCCGGTACAAAAGCGGCAAATGCCAGCTGTTCATCGATGTTCTTTTTTACGCTGTAAACCTGGCCTTCGTCATACACACTGGTAACAAAGCCGCCCAGCATGGCGGGGGCCACGTTATCGGGGTGGCCCTCAATGGCGGTGGCAAGGGTCAGCATCTGGCGGCTGGTCAGCTTGTTGCCCAGCAAAGCGTTGGCACCCAAAATGCCCGCCACAATGCAAGCAGAGCTGGAACCCAGGCCGCGCGCCATGGGAATATCATTGCGCTGGGTAATGCGCAGGCCGCGCAGCGGAATGCCCAGCTGGTCATACACAGCGCGGGCGCTGCGGTAGACCAGGTTGTTTGCCCCGGTCGGCACATGGGTGCCATCCACCGAAGAAATGCGGATGCGGTCACATTCCTCAAAGGTAAACACGTTGTGCATGGAAAGCGCAAGGCCAAGACTGTCAAACCCGGCGCCGACATTGGCGCTGGTTGCCGGTACAGTTACGGTAATCATGTTATGTGCTCCCTTCCCTGCCGGGGCTTATTCCGGCAGCTTTTTCAGCACAAGCGCCAGGCGGCCGCCCAGAACTTCCAGCTTGCCTGCCACAGCCTCCAAGTCCGCAGCCGTGGCAGCTTCGATCAGGTACGCGGCAGAATCGCCATAGTCAAACACCAGCTTGCCGGGACCGGCCACATTGGGCAGCGCGGCGGCTGGCACACCCGCGGTGCGGATGTAATAAGAATACTTGGCGGTATCCATCAGCTGGTGATCCAGCTTTTCGGCGGGCTTCCAGAACAGACTGTCATGGATCTTGCTGCCGTCCTTCAGGGCATCGATCACATCGGCCACAACGGCGCTGGCGGTGGGCAGCTTGCCGGCGCCCTTGCCATAGAACACAACATCGCCCAGCATATCACCCTGCATCAGCACAGCATTAAACACATCGTTCACGCCCGCCAGCTGGTTGGACTCCGGCACCAGCATCGGCTCCACACCGGCGCTGAACGCATCGGCTGCGCCTTCAGGGTTTTCATGGTACCAGGCGATCAGCTTGATGGCGCAGTCCAGCTGCTCGGCAGCTTTTACATCCTCCACGGTCACATCGCGGATGCCGCGGGCGGGGATGTTATCCGGGTATACATGATGCCCGCAGGCCAGGCTGCTCAGGATGGCGATCTTGCGGCAGGCATCACGGCCATCCACATCGTCACCGGGATCCTTGGTTTCGGCATAGCCCAGCTGCTGGGCAATTTTCAGCGCGGCATCAAAGCCCATGTTTTCGCGCTTCATCTTGGTCAGCATAAAGTTGGTGGTTCCGTTCACAATGCCCTGGATCTGGCTGATCTGGTTTGCGGCAAGGCACTGGTGCATGGGAGTAATGATGGGGGTACCGCCACCCACGCTGGCTTCAAACAGGAACGCTGCTTTATGCTCCCGTGCAAGAGCCAGCAGCTCTGCGCCATAGGTAGCAACCATCTCCTTATTGGAGGTACACACGCTGCGGCCGCTTTCCAGGCACTGGCGCACATACGGATAAGCAAAGCGGGTGCCGCCGATGGTTTCCACAACGACCTTGACTTCCGGATCGTTCAGGATCACATTGATATCTTTCACAAACAGCGCTGCGTCCGGAGAATCAGAAAAATCACGCACATCCAGGATGTACTTGACCTCCACCGGCTCACCTGCGCGGCGGGCAATGGATGCGGCGTTGCGGCGGCAGACTTCCAGCACACCGCTGCCGACGGTGCCGAATCCCATGATTGCAATTTTAGCCATACTATACTCCCCTTGTTCCTTATGCGGCTGCCCGCATCCGGTATTCCGTTCTGTGCGCCTTGGCGGCGTGTGTTCACTTTCAGGTTCCGCGGTGCACTTCCACCACAAACGACTGACGGGCCAGCCGGGTCAGCATTTCCTCAACGGTCATCTGCATGGTTCCGGTGCGCACGGTAACTTCCACCTGCGCGGTACCATTTTCCGGCCGGGACTGGGTGATGGTAACAACCGATGCACCCGCTGCCGAAATACCGGAAAGCAGGCTTTGCAAAGCGCCGGTTTTATCCAGCAGGGTAGCGATCACGGTAATGGCCTCGCGGCCGGTTTCGGCGTCAAACACATAGTCCTTGTACTTATAGAACGCACTGCGGGAAATGCCCGCCTGACGCGCTGCCGTGGAAATATTGCTCACGCTGCCGGAAGCCAGAAGCTCCTTGGCCTGCAGTACCTTAAGGAACACATCCGGCAAAGCGGAGCTATCTACCAACAAAAAACGGCGCTCGCCCATGTTGTTTCCCTCCTATGTACATGTGTATTCACAACGGGGATAATCATACCACAAGTGTGCGCGGCTTGCAAGCATTTTAGAAAAAATGTTGTGCATTTGAGCATGATGCACAACTGGCCTGTTGGTGCGGTGGAATCTTCCCGTGCTTTTATCTGTTTTTATGCGGTGGAAGTATGTCTTTCATTCGTGCACGTGCATTTGATACGCTTCTGCCCGCCTTATTAAGGCCGCAAAAGGGCCGTGCATTTTCTCCTCACCCGCATGGTTCTCGCTGTTGCCATTATAGCATGTCCTCCATTCCAATACAACAAACGGGCACAGCAGCTTTGTAAACTGCTGTGCCCGATCTGGCTTATTGAATTTTCAGACTATTGGAACTTTACGCGATCAGCCTGCCGCCGGGTCCAGCGTGTTCACGCTGGGGTCGGTCAAGGTGGAATAGCTGTCATCCGGCAGGTTGTCCTCAGTATAGTAGCCGGTCTCACCACCGCCGGATACGATCGCACCGGTGGAGGTGCTGAACTGCTTCTGCACAACGGAGTCATCATAATAGAAGTCCTTGGCAGGCTTATCGGCCTGGGCAGCTTCCATATACCGCTTAAAGGCGCGCTGGGTCGGTTTACCGTTGTTGCCCAGGGTGCCATCCACACCCCACATGCTGTAAGGCTTATCATAGCCCCACCACACAGCAGTGGAATAGTATGGGGAAACACCGGCGAAGGTATAGTCCTTAAAGTCGCTGGTCGTACCTGTCTTGCCGATGGTATCAATGCCCTCGGTTTCCGGCTTCATGCCGTTTGCCGTACCGGGCTTTTTCCACACGTTGCTCAGCAGACGGTTCATGATGGTAGCGGCTGCAGGGTCAATGGCCTGCACGGTGGTAACGCGCTTGCTGTTATCCAGGTACAGGTTGCCGTCCGAGTCATAGATCTCGGTCCAGTAGTGCGGGGTGGTAAACTTGCCGTCATTGAAAATGGAGTAAGCGCCAGCCAGCTCCACAACCGTCAGGCCCTGGCTCTGGGAGCCCAGCACCAGAGGCGCCAGGTCAACGTCATGTTCGGGATCCAGATAGGTGCAGTTGAGGGTATCATGCGCAAAGCTGAACAGCTCTTCCGCACCGACATAGGAACCGATCCAGACCGCAATGGTGTTGTAAGAGCGGCGCAGTGCATCATACACCAGCATGGTGGCACCATCGCCGCCTGCGCCGCCATAGTTGGTGGGCCAGTCGCGCCACACATCATCGCGGGACTGGTTGGCTGCATTATACTTGTCAGTAGAAAGGCCAAGCTTCAGGCAGCGGTCGGTATCCAGCACCTGATGGTCGCTCTTGAGGTAATACGGCGTATCCGCCATGGGCGAAGAATAGTTGATGATCTTGCTGTCCACTGCCAGGCAATAAGCAGCAATGGGTTTCATGGTGGAACCGGTCTGGTGGGGCAGCGTGGCGCGGTTGGTGCCGCGGTCTACTTTCTTTTCGCCCAGGCCGCCAACCAGGGCAACGATCTCGCCGCGGTGGCCATCCTCCATGCTGATGGACGCCATAGCCGCCTGGGTGCGCACGCTTTCATAGAAGATCAGGTTGCCGTTGTCATCCTTGCTGGTTTTCAGGGTGGTGTTTTCCTTATCGGCATAGACCGGCACATCATCGTCCGTGAACACAGAAGAGCCGTCCGGGTTCAGTGGCAGGCCGCTCTCGTCATAGGTAATCTCGCTGTCCGCCGGGATACCGGAAGAAACCTCTTCCTCGTGCCACAGGGCCGGGAACAGCTCGCCGTCGCCGGTGTCCTCGTTCAGCATGACCTGCTCCATGGAAGACTGTGCTTTCTGATCCAGGGTAGAGTAGATGCGCAGGCCATCGGAGAAGATCTTATCCTGTGCTTCGGCACGGGTGCAGCTTTCCTGCTCCATGATTGCCTGGGTGACATCCGCAAACAAAGCGTCGTCAAAATAAGAGTTGCGGGAAGTACGGGTGACCTTTTCGGTGGCCGATTTGCTCTCGGCCAGGGTGATGGGTTCCGCCTGTGCAGCAGCGCACTCTTCATCAGTAATATATCCCTGGTTGCGCATCAAAGCCAGAACATGGTCGCGGCGCTTGAGCAGATTTTCCGGGTTGGTAGCCGGGTTAAAGCTCTTGGGATTCTTGGTGATGGAAGCCAGCTCGGCGCATTCGGCCAGGCTCAATTCCTCCACGCTCTTGCCAAAATACTCCTGCGCGCCGGCTTCCATGCCATAGATGGTGCCGGTCAGCGGGATGGTATTGAGGTAAGCTTCCAAGATGGTTTCCTTGCTGTAGCGGTTGCAAAGGCCCAACGCGCGGAAAATCTCGCGCACCTTACGCAGAATGTCCTGTTCACTATCACCGGTCAGGTTTTTGACCAGCTGCTGCTCCAGCGTGGAAGCGCCCTGCTTGGAGCCAAGCAGCGCGTTTCCGGTAAACTCGTTCAGGGCAGCGGCAATGGTGCGCTTGACGTTGATGCCGGGCTCGCTGCGAAAATCCTTATCCTCAACGGCGATGACCGCATTCTGCAGGTCTTCCGGCATGGCCGAAATATCGCGCCAGATGCGGTTATTTTCGCCAGCAAAGGTGTTCACCTCGTTGCCGTCGCGGTCATACACAATGGAGGTCTGTTTGAGCTTCTGCTCATCCAGGTCCAGCTTGCCGTCCGGGTCCTCGGTCACCTGCACCACATACAGCGAAAGCAGCACCGCACCGGCGCTGGCCGCCATGACGCAAACGCACAGCAGGCAGCCAATGAACCGCATGATGGTGCCGAATATACTGCGGCGCGGCTTATTTTTTTTCTTTTTTCCGTTTTTCTTTTGGGCGGAAGTTGCGGCTGTTTCCGGGCTTTTTGCACTTTGCATGGAAATGTGCCGTTCCTGTTTGGGGTCTATGGGGACCGCCTCCTTTGGGATAATTGCGGCAGGCGCGAAGCCTGCCTGCGCCTGCACTGATACGCGGCCGCACAGCGCGGTCACGCAGATGGGCATAAAGCCATAGAATGAATTATATCACAAAGTATTGCCAAAAGTACAGTAGCAGGCAGACAATTTTCACTTTTTTACGGTTTGGGTGCCGCCAAACCGGGCATACTGCTTGCAGGAGCGTACTATTTGATTTGTGAAATTTGCGAATACTACAAAATAGAGGGAGGTTTTTGCCCATGCGTTACCAACTGCCGCGGGGCTATCGCCGCTACCTGCTGGGGCTGGCCATGCTGGCGCTGCTGTGCATTGCCGCAGCCGTAACAGTGTTTTTTGTTCCGGTGCAAAAACAACAGCCGCAGGCGCAATACTTGTTAAAAGATAACGCCGGGCGGCTGGCCCTGTATACCCCGGACGGCACCGGTTCCCTGGCGCAGTACGATGTATACACCCGCCTGCTGCCGGAGCCGGACTGCCTGGCATTGCAGCAGGGCGTGAGCATTTATACCGAAGCCGAATTGCAGCAAAAACTGGAAGATTACGGCCTGTAGCCCCCTTTTCCCCTGTCTGCGCTTGTGTTGCCGGGCATTTTATGGTACACTTCTATTTAATAAGGGCAACACCGCACAATTCCCGCCTTGCGGCTTAAGCACCGCTCCGGCAGCT
>ENA-UONY01002665-UONY01002665.1-human-gut-metagenome-genome-assembly--contig:-CS9-NODE-2665-length-12232-cov-4.069722_pt1 | contig 12232 bp, 7 predicted proteins | sample MGYA00242465_ERZ724012 | MGnify/ENA metagenome assembly ERZ724012 | reverse complement strand
CTGTTATAATGGCACTGTCCCTGGTTAAAGTACATTGGTACTGTACTGTCAACACATACCGTGAGGAGTAACACACATGAACACGACCCTGAAACGAATGGCTGTTTGGCTGCTCTGCGCTGCGCTGCTTTTGAGCATGGGCGGGCTTCCTGCTGCCCAGGCTCAGAACGGGGTGGGCGCTGCCCAAACTGAAGGCGCTCCCCAAAAGTGCGTGTACGGCGAGGCCGGAGAGACCACCTTTGTCCCCGCCGGGTATACCTACATATTGGAGGGGGAAAACGGCGTGATTTACACCCGCCTGGCCGCCTGTGATATGTATATTGCAGAACGCACCTTGACAGAAAGCGAGGCCGAAGCTCTGGCCAAGCTGGAGTATGGCCAGGAAGGCTACATCGTCGCAGAAGACGGAACCATCCTGGAGACTCGGGACTTTGACGCTCAGGAGGCTGCCACCTATTCCGCCGCCGTGCGGGAGATTTTAGGCGAGGCCAACCTGCAGGGCGGCGAGACCGTCAGCCTGCACACCGCCTCTTATGGCAAGGACACCGAGGTTCGGGTCATGATCACCTTTGAGGATGCCCCCGTCATTGCCATGGCCGCCATGGAGGTCCAGCTGGGCCACACCTTAGGGACGGAGGAGCGGGCAGCCATGCAGGCTGTCACACGCCGGCAGGACGCCCAGGTCCAGAGCATCAACAAGTCCTTGGGCTATGACATCCAGGTGACCGGCCAGTTCAGCCTGCTGACCAACGCTGTCTCCGCCACGGTGAAGTACGGCGATTTGGCAAAGATTAATCAGATGTCCGGCGTCAAACGGGCCTTCCTCATGCCCAGCTTTTTCGCCCCGGAGATGGAAGCAAGCCCGGTGACCAGTGGCGCGGACATTTTGCCCAGCATGAAGTATGCAGGTCCGGCCATGGGCGCCGATTCCGCCTGGGATCTGGGTTATCAGGGCGAGGGTATGAGCGTCGCCATCATCGACACTGGCCTCAGCTATGAGAATCAGGTTTTCTCCATAGAGCCGGAGGACCCCAAGGGCGTTGCCTTCCAGAAAACGGACATTGCCGCCATTCTGAACCAGTCCGACCTCCACGCCGAGGCCCTGGCGGAGGACGTGACGGTGGACAGCGTGTATTACAGCAGCAAAATTCCCTTTGGCTTCAATTACGGCGATGGCCTGGCCAATTTCGGAACTGACGACACCTGGATGGGGCACGGCACCCATGTAGCCGGTATTGTGGCCGGCAATATGCCGGAGGAAGCCAGTGAACAATTTGATATGGACACCCTGGGCATTGCCCCAGAGGCGCAGCTGATCATCATGAAGGTGTTCGACCAGGAGGGCAACTGTTGGCTGGATTACCTGGTTGCGGCGCTGGAGGACGCCATTCTGCTTGGGGTGGACTGCGCCAACCTGTCTTTGGGCAGTGCCAGTGGCCCACTGTATGCAGAGGGAATCACCGAGGTTTATGATGCCGCTTATGAGGCGGGAATCCATGTAGTCGCGTCCGCCGGTAACGATGCGTTCACCGGCTATATGAGCAACTGGGGCGGCAATTTGGTGGAATCCAGCTCCGTCTCCACCGGTACCTTAAGTATGCCCGGTACCTTTGATTCGGTGATGACTGTGGCCAGCATGGAAAACGATGCGGAAGTGTGCTTCTATAAAACCTGCTCCTGGTATTGCAGCGATTACAAAACGCGTATGAACTTTGGCTACGAAGAATACGCCGGGGTACCGGAGGGCATGGGCTTCCAGGAGCGCTTAGGTGGCGCGTCTTATGTGTATACCGATTCCTTTGACCATGCGGAGGGCGCGTTGGTCATCCTGCCCTTTGAAGGCGGCAACGCGGACGGCATGGTGGAACAGGCTGTGGCGGCAAAGGCCGCCGGCGTGCTGATTTATGATCCTACCCCGGATCCGGATGTGCCGTATTCGGAATTCCTCATTGTAGATTATACCTTGAGTCGGTTTGACGTGCCCCTTGCGGGTACCTCAATTGGTAATGTGGATTTCATGAAAAACTATGGCCACACACCAGGCCACACGCTGCGGGTCGATGCTTTCTGGAACGCCAGCGAGACCGTCGGGGAGATGTCCTCCTTCTCCTCCTGGGGCCCCACGGAGGGCTTGACATTAAAGCCGGAGATCACCGGCATCGGCGGCAATGTCTTTTCCGCCTATTGCGGCAATCAATTTGCTGTGATGTCCGGCACCTCCATGTCCTCTCCCGCTGTGGCAGCTTCCGCCACATTGGTGCGCCAGTATCTGAAGGAGCAAGGCATGGACGAGGCCCAGATTCCGCACATGGTCAACTGCCTGCTGATGAGCACTGCAACCCCCATTATAGATGCAGAGCACGATACTTTTTACTTCGTCCGCCGTCAAGGCGCCGGCTTGGCCAATGCCGCCAACGCCATCCATTCCGGCGCTTACATTCAGGTAGAGGGCACCAATAAGGCCAAGCTGGAGCTGGGCGATGACCCGGAGCGCACCGGCACCTACACCATGGAGTTCGATGTGGTGAATTTCTCCGACTCCGCCAAAACGTACACCCTGGATACAACGGTTCTGGGCCAGATTGCCCAGGGTGGCCAGATTGTGGCCGACGAAGTGACATACCTGGTCTATGACTATGCCCGCCAGCTTTCCGCCCATGTAACATACGATGCGGAAGACGGTGTGGTGACTGTCCCTGCCAATGGTAAGGCCACGATTTCTGTCACAATCACCCTGTCTGACGCTGACAAAGCGTACATGGAAGAACGCTTTCCTTACGGCTCTTACGTGGAGGGCTTCATCCAGCTGCACAGCGAGACCGATGTGAGCCTCTCCGTTCCCTTCCTGGGCTTTTACGGCGCCTTCGGAGAAGCCCCTGTGCTGGAAGAGGGCACCTATGAAAGTCTGATGGGTGGTGACAAGGCTTATACCACCGCCGATCAGTTTCATAACTCCCTTTGGACGGAGGTCCCTGTTTTTGGCCAGCCGGAGTTAGAAGAGAGTTATTTCAAAAAGTTCTATTTGGGCGATACGCAGTGCGCGCTGTTTGACAAGGTTCCCGCATCGCTGTATACCCCGAACGGCAATGCAGAGATTTTCCGGCCGGAAAACGTGGGCATTTCCCCCAATGGCGATGGTCTCCTGGACACCTTTGAAATGGGATTGGGCCTAAAGCGGAATGCCGAAAACATCCACTATACCGTAACGGACCGGAACACCGGCGAGCTCTTGTGGGAACAGGATACTGGCTTTGTATCCAAAACCTATTATTCCAGCTCTGCACGGGGGCCCATGTACGCCGGATTGGCAGACGGCACGGGATTGTCCATGGATTGGCTGTACCCTGTGAGGCACTACGTCAATGAAGAAACCGGATATGAATGGGATGCGTATGACACCAGCTGCTGCCTCCTGGACGAAGACACCTGGGTTATGATTCAGGCCGAAGTCCAGCCGGAGGTGACCGGCAAAACCCAGGGCGTAGTCAATGCCAACCACACGGTTGCATTCCCGATGTACATCGACGTAACCTCCCCCAAATCCAGTGGGAAGGACTGCTATTCTCTGTGGTCAGAAACAAACGACAATCAATGGGACATCGACGCAGGCTTGATACCTCCTGAGGAGTATGAAGCTTACAGTATGGTTTACCTCCGTTCTACCTGGGACGAAACGTGGTTTTTGGACTATGCCATAGATGCGGTGATTGGCCAGGTCGATGGCAAATGGGTTGGCAATGTGCTATGCATGGGTATGCTCAACATCGTTCCCGACCTGGATTATGGCTTTTCGCAGCAAGGTATTGACCCAAGTTATTTAGGCGAAAACGGAAAGTATATGGCAATCGGTTCCGACTATGCGGGAAATACCTATGCCAAAGAGATTCATTTGGATTCCCGAATTCAGAATTATGTGGACCTGGAGGCCGATCATCGGATCATCCAGGTGGGTGACACTTTGACCATCCGTGACGTGAAGGACAACGACTTCTCCACGAAGCTGGAGTGGAAGCTCTCCAATTCCGATGTGGCTGAAATGGTTGCCACAGATGACCACTCCTGTACCATCCGCGCACTGGCCTGCGGCAAGGTAACGGTAAAGGGCGGTCTGGGACTCTACCCGGATACCATGGATATTTACGTCACCGATTCTACCCGGGAGGAAGTTGCAAATCGCTTCCCGGACATCCAGGGTCACTGGGGAGAGGAAGATGTCATCACCGCCGTACAAATGGGCTTAACCCAGGGAACCAGCGCCCACACATTCAGTCCAAATCAAAACGTGACCCGCGCCCAATTGGTTACGCTTCTGTACCGATTGGCCGGTACGCCCGCCGCGGAGGGCAACGGCGGCTTCCGGGATGTGGCGGAGGACCAGTATTATGCCCCGGCCGTGGCCTGGGCTGTGGAGCAGGGTATCGTCCATGGCCGTACGGCAGAGCTTTTTGCACCCCATACCACTGCCACCCGAGAGGAAATGGCAGCGATGTTCTATCGCTTTGCCCAAAGTCAGGGGGTGGACACCAGCGCCCGGGCAGATTTGAGCCTCTATGCTGACGCATTTGGCATTTGCAGTTACGCCCGCGATGCCGTCTCCTGGGCCGTGGCCACAGGGCTGATACAGGGCGTTGCCGTCCATACTCTGGAACCCCAAGGCACCGCCACCCGCGCACAGGCCATCACCGTGACGGTCCGATACACCAATCTATAAACACCCTGAATCCGCCCGGCCTGCCACAAAAGGCCGGGCGGACCGTATCCGCCCACTCGTAGGGTGGGGCCACGGCACCCTACGGTTAAGTGGGCAGTATGGGTAGCATCGTCTGAGCTGTACGCATATGCCCAGAGGGGAAGGCAGGGCGCTGCTGCGCCAGTGCAGAGTTGCGGTTCTTCCGGTGATGACCTTGGCTTCCGTGGGGCCGGCTTGGTACCTTGTAATTTTTTGCTGAAATTGCTATAATATTTTCCAAAAAATACCGAAAGGACGAGTGCCGTTATGCAGCTGATTGTCAGTCGAAAACCCTGCCTCTTACTGGAAGCGGCAGAGCTGGTTTTTGCCCAATTTAATCATATTCCAGCTGAACAGGTTGTCATTCCCGGCGAGTATTGTATCCCGGCAGAGGAGGTCTGGCGGATCCAGTCTCAAATTTGCGCCCTGCTTCCCATGGATGGAACGCAGGTTTGTTTCTACTTCCGCAGTTTCCAAATGGAGGACAACCCATTGTCTGCCAACTGCCTGGGTTTTTGCTTGCTATACAGCATCTTGGCTCCCGATTGCCCCGAGGTGGATGACTATGTGGACCAACTGATTCGGAAATGGGCAGAGCACGGGGACAATTACCGCATTGCCGGCATGATCACCCATTTTTCTTTTTGTGTAGAGGACGTAGAAGATTCAGATTTTCGCTCTTTGGCTCAGGAAATGCAAAAGCTGCCTGTCCCGGTTGAGATTCAAATGGAGCTGGTGGAGGTCTTTTCTAATTTTGCCTATCACATCCGGAAGGTTGCAGAGCTGCTGCGCCCGGCTACGGAGCTGTTGCGAAAGCTGATGGAGCCTTGGGTCCAGCGGGCGCAGCCCCGGCTGGATCAGTGGGAGGCGTTCTTCCGGGAGGGGAATCTGCCTGCGTACTTGTCCAAATTCTCCCAGCTGGCAAACCAGGTCATTCACACCTGTACCATTGGACTTCTCTACTTCCAACATGGCGGTGGCCCCGGTCAGTTCCTGCCGGAGGAGCTTAGCGCATTCTTAATGTTCAGTCCGGATGTGCCGCCAACCCTGGCCGACGTTGTGCACCCGGCAGATGAGAAGCTGCTGGAATCGCAATTCAGCGCCCTGCGTCTGCTCTCCAGTCCGGCGCGAATGGAGATGCTGCGGCTCATGGCAGATCGCTCCATGAGCCCTCAGGAGCTGGCTTCCACCCTGAAGCTCCACGCCGGTTCGGTGTACCGGGACCTGGACGGCCTTCTGAACGCCCGGCTGGTCACCATGGAAATGGGCAATGGCCCCACCCGCTATCGCACCAATCCCGCCACCATTCAAAAACTCACAGCCCGGCTGCTGGCCTATCTGAAGGTTTGATGGGGAGCCAATCCAGGCAAGGCCACAGCAAGGAAATCAGACAAGCAAAAACAGGCAGAGGATGTTGCAAGCCGCGCTGTGCATGGTTTGCAACATCCTCTGTTGGCGAAGAATATGAATTAGACAATCAGCCGGCCTTTTTCAGAAGGCCCGCGTGCTCCAGTGCGGGGCGGAGAGCCAGGTAGAAGGCGCTGGACACTGCCACCGCCACCACAGCGTTGACCAGGGTGGTCACCGCACCGATTTTTGCCCAGGTTGCGGCGGCATCCTGCGGAACACCCAGAACATAGGTCTTGTAGAAATAGCCCACCACCGGGTCAGCCACCACGTTAAAAGCCATGCCGGCAGCCGCAGAGACCACAGTTCCCAGAACCCGCTTCCGGGGTTCCTCCACCCGGTCCAGATGGAACACCCGCCGGGCCACCAGGCCCACGATGAGGCCGATGCACAGCTTCAGCAGGAAGGTCTTGGGCGCGCTGGTGACATAGCCGCTGGTGAGGTCGGCGATGGTCATACCCACGGCGCCAGCCATGCCGCCCCACAGGCCCCCCAGGAACAGGGCTGCCAAAACGCAGAATACGTTGCCCAGGTGAAACGCCGTCTTCTCCGTCCCCACCGGGATGTCAATTTTGAAAAAGGAAAACCCAATGTAGCACAGGGCCGCAAAGAGAGAGGCCAGGGCCAGGGTTCGGACGTCAGTCCTCCGGTTCTCCAGTCCGTTCCGGCCCCGCAGTAGCCCGGCGATGCAAGCAACCAGGCCAATCAGCGCCAAAATCAGGCTCAGGGCATACAGGAGCTTCCCCGTGTCTCCGGCACTCTCGCCAATGGCGCCGCCTCGGGCCAGGATGCTGCAAACGACCCCTGCCACGAATAGGATGAGGCCACTGACCGCCAAAATGGGACTGCGGCTTTTTGTTTTCATACCACTACCTCCAAGTTCAAACTCTTGCTCTATTATAGTCCTGCCTGGTTATCTGAAAAGTGCCAATTTCCTTTCTTTTCACCAGGCCAGATATCCCTTGCAAACCGGAAATCGCCGTGGTATCATACAGACCATAATAGATTTCTGCCGAAACGAGGAATATCACCATGAAATTGTTGATTGCATCAGACATTCACGGCTCCGCCCTGTTCTGCCGCCAGCTTTTGGACCGGGTAGAAGCGGAAAATCCGGACAAGCTACTCCTTCTGGGAGACCTCCTGTACCACGGTCCCCGGAACGATTTGCCTGAGGGCTACCGGCCCAAGGAGGTCATTACCATGCTCTCCGGCCTGAAGGACCGGATTCTGGCCGTTCGGGGCAACTGCGAGGCAGAAGTGGACCAGATGGTGCTGCCCTTCCCCTGCATGGCGGATTACGCTCTGGTCCAGGCGGAGCCGGACCTGTCCCTCTTTGCCACCCATGGCCACCTGTGGGACCCGGACCGTCTGCCACCTCTTGCCTCCGGCACGGTCTTTCTTTTCGGACACACCCACATCAAAGCCGTCCGCAGGGTCCACGGAATTTTGACTCTAAACCCGGGCAGCATATCCATTCCCAAAGACGGTAGCCACAGTTACCTGACTTATCAGGCGGGTGAATTTCGCTTCCATACCCTGGACGGAGCCGTGCTGAGCCGGGTCTCCTCCCGGTAAGCTCTTTCACGGGTAATTTGCAGTGACAGGCCGGAATTTTCCCGTTGCCAAGGCTCCAAATCCGGTAGATTGGTATAAGAAACGCCGAACTGGCAGGCTGTTTTTGTCTCTTTTGTGGGAAATGAAAAAAGGAGTTGTTTCCCCCTTAAAAATGGTGTAAAATAGGATAGTCTAAGTCTAAAATTGGATACTTTACAGCTGGAGGCTATTAAAATATGAAAAAACCCATTGTACTGGTCATTATGGACGGCGTGGGCCGTGGCGACGGCGGCCCTGGCGACGCTGTCAAGCTGGCCCGGACGCCCACCTTGGACATGCTGCTGGAACGTTACCCCCACACCTGGCTGAAGGCGCACGGCACAGCCGTTGGCCTACCCACAGACGATGACATGGGTAACTCTGAGGTAGGTCACAATGCCCTGGGCTGCGGTCAGGTCTATTCCCAGGGCGCCAAGCTGGTGGAGGAGTCTATTGAGTCCGGCAAACTCTTCCAGTCCAAAACCTGGACAGACCTGGTGTCCAACTGCCTAAACCAGGACAAAGCCCTGCATTTCCTGGGACTTTTATCCGACGGAAACGTCCACTCCAACATTTCTCACCTCTTTGCCATGCTGAAAGCAGCGAAGGCTGCCGGTGTGCGCCGGGTCTACTGCCACATTCTCCTGGACGGCCGTGATGTGCCCGCTACCTCCGCTCTCACTTACGTAGAGCAGCTGGAGCAGGTGCTGGCAGAACTGCGGGAGCCTGGCTTTGACTACGCCATTGCATCCGGCGGCGGCCGGATGCAGATCACCATGGACCGCTACCAGGCCAACTGGCCCATGGTAGAGGCCGGGTGGCGAACCCACGTCCAGGGCTTGGGCCGGCAGTTCCCCACTGCCCAGGAAGCCATTGAGACCTACCGGGCGGAGACGGGCTGCATTGACCAGGACCTGCCCGCTTTCGTCGTGGCCCGGGATGGGGCTCCTGTGGCCAAAATTACCAACGGGGACAGCGTGATTCTCTTCAACTTCCGGGGCGACCGGGCCCAGGAGATTTCTCTGGCCTTTGACCGGAAGGAATTTGACCATTTTGACCGGGGCGATTACACCGGCGTGCACTTTGCCGGTATGCTGGAGTACGACGGGGACCTGAAGATCCCGGAGCACTACCTGGTAGAGCCCCCTGTCATCAAGAACACCCTCACCGAGGTTCTCTGTGCCCATGGCATCCGGGAGTATGCCCTGTCCGAAACCCAGAAGTATGGCCACGTCACCTACTTCTGGAACGGCAACCGGTCCGGCAAGGTGGACGAACATCTGGAAACCTATGAGGAAATCCCCTCCGATGTGATTCCCTTTGAGCAGGCGCCTGCCATGAAGTCTGTGGAGATCACAGACCATATGGTGCAGGCTATGGCCTCCCACCAGTTTGACTTCCTCCGCTGCAACTTCCCCAACGGCGACATGGTGGGTCACACCGGCGTCCTGGAGGCAGTGGTCACCGCCATGGAGTGCGTAGACCAGGGCCTGGCCCGGATTCTGGAAGCCGCCGACCGGTACGGCTACACCGTGTTGGTTACGGCCGACCACGGCAACGCCGATCAAATGACTGAGACCAAAAAGGGCAAAACCTCCATCCGCACTGCCCACAGCCTGAATCCCGTTCCCTTCATCATCTATGACCAGGATACCCGGTATGCGCTGAAGGGCGGTTCCTACGGCCTGGCCAATGTGGCCCCCACCGTGGTCAAGCTGATGGACATTCCCGCCCCGGCATGCTGGGAAGCCTCCATGGTCTAATGGCAGGAAAACTCCCCCTTGTGCTTTTGGGCCAAATCAGGTAAAATAACTCCAAACAATCCGCCGGTTTCCCGGCAAAGGAGGTCTCTGTATGATTCGTCAAAATACGGAACGAGGCGCTGTCGTCATTGGCAGCAATGTCTATACCAACATTGCCGGTGTTGCCGCCTCCAATTGCTTCGGCGTGAAGGGCATGGCAGTCCGCTCCATGACCGATGGCCTGGTCCATCTGCTGCGGAAAGAATCCATGAGCAAGGGTGTCCGGGTTCAGTTTCACGAGGATGACACCATTTCCATCGACCTGCACATCATGGTGGACCACGGAGTCAACCTGGCTGCCGTGGGCGCTTCCATCATATCGGAGGTCCGCTACGTGGTACACAAATGTACCGGTACTCAAGTGCGCGCCGTGAACGTCTACATTGATTCCATGATGATTGGGTGACCCCATTCTATACATTGGGCCTGTTCCAATTTCGGAGGTGTAATTCCATTGAGGCAAACCATCAACGGGGCCGATTTTCGCAGACTGATCATCAGCGCGGCCGCCTCTATTGAAATCCACAAGCAATCGATCAACGAGCTGAACGTGTTCCCGGTGCCCGACGGCGACACTGGTACCAACATGTCCATGACCATCCAGTCTGCCGTGGCAGACCTGAAAAAAACAGAGGACCCCACCCTGGAAAAGGCGGCCTCCATTGCCGCCTCTGCCATGCTGCGGGGCGCCCGGGGCAATTCCGGCGTCATCCTGAGCCTGCTGTTCCGGGGCATCTCCAAGGCCCTGAAGGGGGTCACGGAGTGCGACGGTGTCCTGTGGGCCAGAGCTCTGCAGGAGGGCGTGGATGCCGCTTACAAGGCGGTCATGAAGCCCGCCGAGGGCACCATTCTCACAGTCGCCCGTCTCTCGGCCGCCAAAGCAGGCCAGGCTGCCCAGGAAAACAATTACTTTGAATTTGTCCACGAGGCTGCCGTGGAGGAGGCCCGGGTGGCCCTGGCCAATACTGTCAATCAGAACCCGGTGCTGAAAAAAGCCGGGGTCATTGACGCTGGTGGCAAGGGCTGGCTATGGGCCCTGGAGGCTATGCTCCTGGCCCTGCGGGGAGAGGATGTCACCGTCTCGGAAGACGCCCAGACGGAGTCTCCCAAAGAGCAGGCTGATTTCTCCGAATTTAACACCGAGGATATCACCTTCACCTACTGCACCGAGTTCATTGTCTCCCGGGAAACAAACCGGGACCCGGAGGAGCTGCGGGCCTTCCTCCAAGAGCTGGGCGACAGTCTGGTCTTGGTGGAGGATGACGAGATCATCAAGGTCCACGTCCACACCAACAACCCCGGTACCGCCCTCCAGGAGGCCCTGACCTACGGCTCCTTCGTCACGGTGAAGATTGAAAATATGCGCCTGCAGCACACCGAGAAGGTCATGAGCGAACAGGAGCTTCAACCTCAGGTTGCCCCTCCCGAGAAGAAATTCGGCGTGGTCACCGTCTGCGCCGGAGACGGCATTGCCTCCGTATTCCGGGATTTGGGCGTGGACGGCGTGATTTCCGGCGGCCAAACCATGAACCCCTCCACCCAGGACATTCTGACAGCCGTCAACCGGGTCCCGGCGGAGACTGTTTTCGTCTTCCCCAACAACAAAAATATCATCATGGCCGCCGAGCAGGTGGACGCCCTGACGGAGAAGACGGTCATCGTCATTCCCTCCAAGACCATTCCCCAGGGCATCACCGCCATGCTGAGCTATGACCCCGAGGGAAGCACGGAGAACAATGTGGAAGCCATGACCGGCGCCCTGGACCAGGTGGACACCATGCAGATCACCTATGCCGCCCGGGATTCTGACTTTGACGGGCAAAAGATTCACCAGGGCGATTACCTGGCCATGTACGATAAGTCCCTCTTTGCCACCTCCCGGGACCTGAACAGCGTCCTGCGGAGCCTGGCCGAGAAGGTCCGGGACACAGGGCGGGAGTATATCACCATCTTCTACGGCGAGGACATCACAGAAAAGCAGGCCTCCAAGGCAGCCAGTATCTTCTCCTCTGTCTGTCCCCACGCCGACGTCAACCTTTTGTCCGGGGGACAGCCTGTATACTATTATCTCATCTCAGCGGAATAATGCAACCACCCGCACTGCTCAGGCTGAAGTTCCTGCTTCAGTCTGAGCAGTATCTCTTTATATTATTTATAGAAACAACACCTAAAAAATTTGTGTTTTGGGCTTGACGGTACATAGCTTATCTGCTATAATGATAAAAAATATTCTCCAGCCTATTTTTAATGCAAAAAGGACGTGATTCCAATGTTTAACTAAGGCCTATCATTGACTGGCTGTATTTTTCCTGCCATGCAATTTGCACCTTTGCTGTTTATTCTCCGAAGTTGCCTTACTTTATGATTGAGCTCAATTCAATTGAGCGTCCGGACTTTTGCTCACAATTTTGCCCAGGTTATTTGGTCTTTTGTAAGCTGTCGCACAGCAGAAATGGTTGAGAAAAATGAAAAGAATTTTATCTCTGGTTTTTGTTCTATTTTTACTCGTAGGTTTTTCTTCTCCTATGTTGGCTCATCCACAAATCTCCGGACGGGAGCACGAAATAGCCAGGTACTATCCCATCATTGAATCCGAAGAATGGAAGGAAATGGATCGAGATGCTAGAGTTGAAGCATGTCAAATTTCTACAGATTCGTTAACTACTTTAGAATTGCTTAATGCTATTTTGGCCTGTCC